>OGCL01001119.1_pt1 | contig 24442 bp, 23 predicted proteins | sample 1570041 | NCBI WGS metagenome assembly OGCL01 (sample SAMN06266162, study PRJEB24511) | hot springs metagenome | isolation source: Hot spring water | place: South Africa: Limpopo | collected 2015-06-22 | reverse complement strand
GCATCCGGCCAGGTGACCTGCATGCCGACCTTGATGAAGACCATGCCGATGCCGGTGTCCTGGCAGATCGGGCGGTGGCCTTCGGCCGACATCCGCGAGTTGGTCAGGATCTGGGCGATGGCATCCTTGGCGGCGGGGCTTTCCTCGCGCTCGTAGGCTTCACCCAGTGCCTTGATGTAATCGAGCGGGTGGTAGTAGCTGATGTACTGGAAGGCATCGGCGATCGACTGGATCAGGTCTTCCTGCTTGATGGCGGTCATGCGCAACTCCGGATCAATGGTTTGTTATCGGTAGGTCGGGGGCCGGGCAGCCGATCGAGTGGATGGGTCCGGCGCGACGGGGCAAAAGTTTAACACGCTGGCAAGCGCCTGATCCTGATTGCCGGAATGCTGCGCCGCAGCGTGATTTCGTAAGGCCTTTGTAAGATTATCGTCGTGTAATGTGGGCTTGACGCTTGAACGGGTGGCAGCTTTGCCCTGGCGCGTACGGCTTTGTTACATCGTGGGTGTCTGCCCGCGATCCGATCGATTGTTTCAACATAATCGCGAAGTACCGCAGAGGAGAATAAATATGTCGAATGAGTCCGTGCAGTTTTACTATCCGTCCGAAGAGACCGTTAAGAACGCAGCGGTTTCCGGGATGGACGCCTACAAGGCGCTGTGCGCGGAAGCTGAAGCCGACTACGAGGGTTTCTGGGCCAAGCGTGCCCGTGACCTGGTCACCTGGAAGGAACCCTTCACCCAGGTGCTGGATGAGTCCAATGCTCCGTTCTACAAGTGGTTTGCCGACGGCAAGCTGAACGTTTCCTACAACTGTCTGGACCGCCAGATCGAAGCCGGCAAGGGCGACAAGGTCGCGCTGATCTTCGAAGCCGACAACGGCGATGTGACCAAGGTCACCTACAAGGAACTGCTGGTCAAGGTCTGCAAGATGGCCAACCTGCTCAAGGCCAAGGGCGTGCAGAAGGGCGACCGCGTCGTCATCTACATGCCGATGACCGTTGAGGGTGTGGTTGCCATGCAGGCCTGTGCCCGTATCGGCGCCACCCACTCCATCGTTTTCGGCGGCTTCTCCGCTCAGGCTCTGCGCGATCGCATCATTGATGCCGGCGCCACCATGCTGATTACTTCCGACGGCCAGTTCCGGGGCGGCAAGGCGCTGCCGCTCAAGGCCATCGCCGACGAAGCCCTGGCCATGGGCGGTTGCGACACGCTCAAGGGTGTCATCGTGTTCAAGCGCACCGGCATGGACGTGACCATGGTTGCCGGCCGCGACGAATGGCTGCACGAAGGCATGGCCAACCAGCCGGAAACCTGCGAACCGGAATGGGTCGGTGCCGAGCACCCGCTGTTCATCCTCTACACCTCCGGTTCCACCGGTAAGCCGAAGGGCGTTCAGCACTCCACCGGCGGCTACCTGCTGCATGCCATCCTGACCATGAAGTACACCTTCGACATCAAGGATAACGATGTCTTTTGGTGTACCGCCGACATCGGCTGGGTCACCGGCCACACCTACATCACCTACGGCCCGCTCGCCTGTGGTGCCACCGAAGTGGTCTTCGAAGGCGTGCCGACCTACCCGGACGCCGGCCGTTTCTGGAAGATGATCCAGGATCACAAGGTCTCGATCTTCTACACCGCCCCGACCGCGATCCGTTCGCTGATCAAGGCCTCCGACACCAATGCGGCTGTCCATCCGAAGAGCTACAACCTGTCTTCGCTGCGCATCCTCGGTTCGGTCGGCGAGCCGATCAACCCGGCTGCCTGGACGTGGTACCACGAGAATGTCGGCGGCGGCCGTTGCCCGATCGTCGATACCTTCTGGCAAACCGAAACTGGTGGTCACATGATCACCCCGATGCCGGGCGCGACGCCGCTGGTGCCGGGTTCCTGCACGCTGCCCTTCCCGGGCATCCAGTTCGCCGTGGTCGACGAGACCGGTGCCGAACTGCCGTGGGGCCAGGGTGGCATCCTCGTCTGCAAGAAGCCGTGGCCGTCGATGATCCGTACCATCTGGGGCGACGACGAACGCTTCGTCAAGTCCTACTTCCCGGCCGACTTCCAGGGCAAGCTGTACCTGGCGGGTGACGGCGCGATCCGCGATGCCGAAACCGGCTACTTCACCATCACCGGTCGTATCGACGATGTGCTGAACGTTTCCGGTCACCGCATGGGCACCATGGAAATCGAGTCGGCGCTGGTTGCCAACCCGCTGGTTGCCGAAGCTGCCGTGGTTGGCCGTCCGGACGACCTGACCGGTGAAGCCATCGTTGCCTTCGTCGTGCTCAAGGGCCAGCGTCCGAGCGATCCGGAAGCCACCAAGAAGATGGTCAAGGAGCTGCAGGACTGGGTGGGCAAGGAGATCGGTCCGATCGCCAAGCCGAAGGACATCCGTTTCGGCGACAACCTGCCCAAGACCCGTTCCGGCAAGATCATGCGTCGTCTGCTGCGTGGCCTGGCCAAGGGCGAAGAACTGACGCAGGATACCTCGACGCTCGAGAATCCGGCCATCCTGGAACAGCTCAAGGGTTAAGGCAGCACCCGCGATCGGCCTTTAGGCCGGTCGCTGCAGTACAGACGGTCCGGCGCGCTTGCCACGCCGGACCCATAGACAAAAAGGGCAAGGAGGAGACAATGGTCGCCCATAAGGTGGCCTCCCGTGTGGTCGCATCAGACTGCATGCCAACGACGGCTGGCACGCTTGGCGTGCCGGCCGTTTTCATTTTCCGGAGGGGGGATCGGTGAAGAGAGGCAGTCCAACCCGGCAACGTCTGGCCGCGCTGGCCCTGCTCGGCATTCCCTTGCTGACTTTTCCCGTGCTCGGTTTGCCGCAGGGTGAGCTGGCCGGCATGCCGGCCACCGTCCTCTATCTGTTCGGCGTCTGGGGCGGATTGATCGTGCTCGCCGCGAGCATTGCCGAGCGGCGGAAGAAATGATGCTCTCAGGCTGGTTCATTGCGCTCCTGTCGACGGCCTACGTCGGCTTGCTGTTCGCCGTCGCCCGTTTCGGCGACGCCCGCGCCGATGCCGGCCGCTCGATCATCACGGCCAACGTCTATGCGCTGTCGCTGGCGGTGTATTGCACTTCCTGGACCTTTTTCGGCAGCGTCGGCCGGGCGACCTCGGGGGGGCTGTCCTTCCTGACCATCTACCTCGGGCCGACGTTGATGCTGCTCTGCGTCGGCGTCATCATCAAGATGATCCGCATCGCCAAGGCGCAGCGCATCACCTCGATTGCCGACTTCATCGCCTCGCGTTACGGCAAGAGCCAGTTGTTGGCCGGATTGGTGACCATCATCGCGGTGATCGGCATCGTTCCCTACATCGCCCTGCAACTGAAGGCCGTGGCCGCCAGCCTCGATGTGCTGTTCGATCAGCCGGGGCACACGATCCGCTTGTGGGGGATCGACTCAACCCTGCTGGTGGCCGGTGTGCTGGCCCTGTTCACCATCCTCTTCGGCACCCGTCATCTCGATGCGACCGAGCGCCACGAAGGCATGGTCGCCGCGGTTGCCCTCGAATCGGTGGTCAAGCTGGTGGCTTTCCTCGCGGTCGGCGTTTTCGTGACCTATGGGATGTATGGCGGCTTTGCCGATCTTTTCCAGCGGGCGTCGGTCCATCCGGAACTGGCCGGCTTGTTGAAACTGGATGGCGCGCGTGCCGGTACCTGGGCGGCGATGATCCTGCTGTCGGCGCTGGCCATCGTTTTCCTGCCCCGGCAGTTCCAGGTGATGGTGGTCGAGAATGTGGACGAATCGCATCTCAAGCGCGCGGTCTGGCTGTTTCCGCTGTACCTGCTGCTGATCAACATCTTCGTGCTGCCGGTGGCGCTGGGCGGTCTGCTGCACTTCGGCGGCCAGGGCGTCAATCCCGACACCTTCGTGCTGACGCTGCCCTTGTCGCAAGGGGCTGAGTCGCTGGCACTGCTGGTCTTCATCGGCGGTCTGTCGGCGGCAACCGGCATGGTCATCGTCGAGACCATCGCGCTGTCCACGATGATCTGCAACGACCTGGCGATGCCGGCGCTGCTGCGTTCGCCATGGCTGCAGCGGCAGAAGCAGGGCGACCTGTCGGGGCTGCTGATCGGCATCCGCCGGGTGGCCATCGTGCTCATCCTGCTGCTTGGTTACATCTACTTCAAGGCGGCCGGCGAAGCCTATGCGCTGGTCGGCATCGGCCTGATTTCCTTCGCCGCCGTCGCCCAGTTCGCGCCGGCATTGTTCGGCGGCATGTACTGGAAGCAGGGCACGCGCGCCGGGGCACTGGCCGGATTGCTGGCCGGCTTTGGTGTGTGGTTGTATACCTTGCTGCTGCCGTCCTTCGCCAAGTCGGGGTGGATCGGCAACGGTTTCGTCGAGCACGGGCTGTTCGGTGTCGAATGGCTGCGTGCCCAGGCGCTGTTCGGCCTGAGCGGTCTTGACGAAATTTCGCACTGTCTGTGGTGGAGCATGCTGGCCAACATCGGCGCCTACATCGCGGTGTCGCTGCTCACCGAGCCGGACGCGCTGGAAGCCGGTCAGGCCGAGCGTTTCGTCGATGTCTTCCGGCACGCTCAGCAGGCGCCGGATACCCGGCTGTGGCGCGGCAATGCCTCGCAGACCGAACTGGCCACCCTGCTTGAGCGCTTCCTCGGACCCGTGCGCGCCCGGCAACAACTCGGCAGCTATGCCCGCAGCCGTCGCGTCAGCGACTGGCGCAGTCTGCCGGCCGACGCCGAATTCGTGCATTTTGCCGAAACCGAACTGGCCGGCGCCATCGGTTCGGCCAGTGCGCGGGCGATGGTGTCGAGCGTGACGCGTGAAGAAGATCTCGGCCTTGAGGAAGTGCTCGACATCCTCGACGAGGCGACCCAGGTCCGGGCCCATAGCCGGGAACTTGAAGCCAAACAGCAGGCGCTCGAAGCGGCTACTGCCGAATTGCGCGAAGCCAACGAACGTCTGCGCGAACTGGACCGGATGAAGGACGACTTCATTTCGACGGTGACGCACGAACTGCGTACCCCGCTGACCTCGATCCGGGCGCTGTCGGAGATGCTGTATGACGATCCCAAGGTCGAACTGGACCAGCGGCGCCGCTTCCTCGGCATCATCGTCAGCGAGACCGAGCGCCTGACGCGCCTGATCAACCAGATACTGGACATGGCCAAGCTCGAGTCCGGTCGCGCCGAGTGGACCACCGGCGAAGTCCGCGTCGGGGAGGTGGTCCGCGAGGCCAGCGAAGCGCTGGGTGCGCTTTACCGGGAAAAGGGCGTACGTCTGAACCTCGATATCGCCGAGGGACTGCCGGCAGTGCTGGCCGACCGCGACCGCCTGATGCAGGTGGTGGTCAATCTGTTGTCGAACGCCGTCAAGTTCGTCGCGCCGCTTACCGGCACCGTCGCGGTGGTGGTTGCCCGGGCAGAAAACATGCTGCGCGTCTCGGTCGCCGACAACGGTCCTGGCCTGACCGCCGAGGAGTGTGGCGTGATCTTCGAGAAATTCCGCCAGGGGGGCAACACGATGACCGACAAGCCCCAGGGAACCGGTCTGGGACTGCCGATCAGCCGGCAAATCGTCGAGTATTTTGGTGGTAAGCTTTGGGTAGAAAGTACGCCGGGTAACGGTGCTACCTTCATTTTCACGGTGCCGTTAACGCAGGCGGCGCCGGACGCATAAAGATGGGAGACTAAAACGGATGTCGAAAAGAATATTGATTGTCGATGACGAACCCAACATCGTCATTTCACTCGAATTCCTGATGAAGAAAGAAGGATTCGAAGTCGCCGTCGCCGGCGACGGCGAGGAAGCGCTGGCCCAGGTTGCCGGTTTCAATCCCGATCTGGTCCTGCTCGACGTGATGATGCCGAAGAAATCCGGTTTCGAAGTCTGCGAGGCCTTGCGTGCCGACCCGTCGAGGGCCGGCCTGCAGATCGTCATGCTGACCGCCAAGGGACGCGATACCGAAGTGGCCAAGGGTTTGGCAATCGGTGCCGATGCCTACGTGACCAAGCCGTTCTCGACCAAGGAACTGCTCGCCCGGGTCAAGGAGTTGCTCGGCATCGCCTGAGTCTCCGGCTCGGGAAAGACACCCTCGGCGCCATTCCGGCGTCAACACAAACTGCCATGGGGTAGCTGCCATGAAGGCCAAAGTCCGCTTTCTGCTTGCCATCGTCGTGCTCGGTCTGCTGATGACCGGGCCTTTCGTCGTGACTTCCATCCTGGTCTGGGCCGGCATGGAGGAGAGCGAGCGCAACATGCTGCTCGAACTGCTGATGTCGCGTCTGCCGATCGGCACGATGATGACCATCTTCGGTTTCGGCATCGGCGTCGCCGTGCTGCACAAACTGTTCAAGCAATACGTCGAAGGCCTGCTCGGCATGGCCGAACAGTTGCGGCTGATGCTCGGCGCCAACCGCAATTTCCGGGTCAAGCTCAACGGGCCGCCGGAAGTCCAGCAACTGGCCCAGGCCGCCAACGACCTGGCGGCGCAGCGCGACATGCTGATGGACGATGTCGATGCCCGCATCGCCCAGGCCAATGCCTCGGTCGAGGAAGAGAAGAACCGGCTGGCCGCCCTCATGTCGGAACTGGCCCAGGCCGTGGTCGTGTGTAATCTCGACGGTCGCATCCTGCTCTACAACAACCGCGCCCGCCTGCAGTTCAAGGCCCTGTCGCAAGGGCCGACGACGGTGGCCGGCGGGGCCCTGATCGGTCTCGGCCGGTCGATTTTCTCCATCCTGGAAAAGAACCAGGTCGAGCATTCGCAGGAAATCATCCGCCAGCGACTGGCCAACGGCAAATCGGCGATGGCCAATTTCGTCACCACCACGCGCGGCGGACAGTTGCTGCGCGTGCAGATGGTTCCCGTCCTCTCCGGTACGCCGGGCGAGGGCGAGCCGCAGATGACCGGCTACGTGCTGACCGTGGACAACATCACCCGGACGCTGGAGGAAGAGGCGCGCCGCGACCATGCGCTGCATGCGCTGACCGAGGGTAGCCGGGCGGCACTGGGCAGCATCCGGGCGGCGGTGGCCAACCTGATCGACTACCCGGAAATGGACCCCGAGTTGCGCGAGCGCTTCGTCAAGGTGGTCGACGACGAGGCGTCGCGCATGAGCCAGCGTCTCGACGAAACCATGCACGAATTCTCCGATTCGATGAAGACGCGTTGGCCGCTGGAAGATGTACTGGCGATGGACGTGATCAGCGCCGCCCAGCGCCGCATCGAGGACAAGCTCAAGCTGCCGACCAAGGTCGAGGATGTCGACGGGACGCTGTGGATCAAGGCCGACAGCTTCTCGCTGGTTTTCGCCCTGGTCTTCGTCGCCGAGCGCTTGCTCGATCACTACCAGATCCGCGACCTGCGCTTCCGCACCTCGAGCGAAGGCAAGCTGGCCTACCTCGACATCATCTGGGTCGGCCAGGCGATTTCCTCCGAGACTTTCTACACCTGGGAAATGGAAACCATGCACGCGCTCGGCGAAACCTCGTCGCTGTCGTTGCGCGACGTGGTCGACCGGCATGGCGGCGAAATCTGGTACCAGCGGGAAAAGGCAGCGCACCGTGCGTTCTTCCGTTTCGTCCTGCCGCTGGCCACGCCCGAGGCCGAAGTGGCCGATGAGCGGCGCAGCACCGGTCGCCCGGAGTATTACGACTTCGATCTGTTCAAGTTCGAGGACAAGTCGATCGACCTCGATCGCAAGCTGTCGGAACTGACCTATACCGTGTTCGACACCGAGACCACCGGCCTGGAACCGTCCAAGGGCGACGAAATCATCCAGATCGGGGCCGCGCGCATCGTCAACAACCGCCTGCTCAAGCAGGAAATCTTCAACCAGATCGTCGATCCCGAGCGCCCGCTGAAGCCCGAGTCGATCCCGATTCACGGCATCACCGAGGACATGGTGCGTGGCCAGCCGAACATCGACATCGTCCTGCCCGGTTTCCATGCCTTCTGCGAGGAAACCGTGCTGATCGCGCACAACGCGGCCTTCGACATGCGTTTCCTGCAACTCAAGGAAGAGCGCACCGGCCTGCGCTTCACCCAGCCGGTGCTCGACACGTTGCTGCTGTCGGCGGTCGTCCATCCCAACCAGGAGTCGCACCGGCTGGATGCCGTGCTCGAGCGTCTCGGCATCGACATCGACACCCGGCACAATGCGCTCGACGATGCGGTGGCGACCGGCGAGGTCTTCCTGAAACTCCTGCCGCTGCTCGAGGAGAAGGGCATCGTCACCGTCAGGCAGGCGCTGGAAGCGTCCGAGAAAACCTATTTCTCGCGCATCAAGTATTGACATGGAAGAACTCCTGCCGGGCTTGCCGACCGCCGAACTCGCCGATCTCAGCGGCCAACTGGCGACGGTCGACGATCTCGACCGCCTGGCCGGACTGGCGGCCCGGCAGCACGCCTTGCTGGCACGGACGGTGGCCCTTGGTTGGTCGGGCGAGACGGCCTGCGCGCTGATTTCCGGCCTCAACGACCGCCTGACCCGGCGCGTGCTGACGCTCGTCGCCCGCCGCCACCGGCTGCCGCCGGTAGACTGGTGCTGGCTGGCGATGGGTTCCGAGGGCCGTGACGAACAGACACTGGTCAGCGATCAGGACAACGGCCTGGTCTTTTCCGCCTGCGACGCCGGCGAGGCGCAGGCCTTGCGCGAACTGTTCCTGCCTTTTGCCCGCGATGCCAACGAACAACTGGCGGCCTGCGGTTTCAGCCTGTGCCCCGGCAACATCATGGCCGGCAATCCGCAGTGGTGCCTGTCGGTCGATGAGTGGCGCGAACGCTTCATCGAGTGGGTGCGTTGCCCCGATCCGGTGGCGCTGCTCAATGCGACGATCTTTTTCGACCTGCGCCCGCTCCACGGCAAGCTCGAACTGGGGCAAGGGCTGCGTACCCTGATCGGTAACCTGACCAGCGACACACCGGCCTTTCTTCACCTGATGTCGATCAATGCGCTGCAGGTGCATCCGCCGCTGGGGTTCCTCGGCGATGTGGCCGTCGACGATGCGGAGGCCGTCGATCTGAAGAAGTTCGGCAGCCGGATTTTTGTCGACGTCGCCCGCATTCTGGCGCTGGCCACGGCCACGCCGTCGGTCAACAGCTTTGCCCGCCTGCGCGAGGCGGGGGCGGCTGCCGGCATGCAGTCGCGTGAAGTCGCTGCCGCCCAGGCGGGGCTGTCGCATCTGTTGCGTTTGCGTCTCGAGTTGCAGGCGGCGACCGGAGACGGTATCGAACCGGTGGCTTTTCGCCCGGCCGAGCTGCACGAGGTCGATCGCGTGATCCTCAAGGAATCCCTGCGCCAGGCGCGACGCCTGCAGCAGCGACTCAAGCTAAACTATTCACTCTAAACGTCAATCAGGAAAGGTTTGTCGTGAGCACAGAGCAAGAAAATACCGGGAGCAGCGCTGTGGATGTCGGCCAGGTGGAGGCGATGTTGCGGCAGGAGGGGCAACGGCGGGCGGCCGGCAACACGCAGGCTTTCCTCGCCCGGCACGCGCCGTTCAACAAGATGGCGCCGGCGGCGCTGCAGTTGTTCGCGGAAAAGGCGCACATCGCCTTCTATCCGGCCGGCAGCCTGATCGTCGGTCCGGATTCGGGCAATGTCCGTTTCTTCTACCTGATCGAGTCGGGCAAGGTGCAGGCGCGCCAGGCCGGCGAAGTCACCGTGACCGAGTACTCCATCCTCAGTCTCGGGGCCGGTGAATCCTTTCCGATCGGTGCGGTCACTGCCGGCCGGCCGTCGACCAACATCTACACGGCGGTCGAGGACACCTTCTGCTATCACCTGCCGGCGGAAGACTATCTGACGCTGATGTCGACCAGCCCGGAATTCAACCTGTTCTGCACGCAGTACATTGCCAGCCTGCTCGACCAGTCGCGCCGGCAGTTGCAGGCGCAGTTCGCCCAGAAGGCCAGCGAGCAGCAGACGCTGAATTCGCCGCTGTCCGGCATCGGCGCCCGCAATCCGACCTCGGTGCTGCCGGAAACGCCGCTGCGCGCGGCGCTGGAGTCGATGTCGCAACTGGGCATTGGCTCGATGGTGGTGGCCGATGCGGAGAAGAAACCGGTCGGCATCTTCACCCGCAGCGACCTGCTCGACCGGGTCGTGCTCGCCGATCTGCCGCTGAGCGCGCCGATCAGCCAGGCGATGTCGGCGTCGCCCTTCACCCTGAACGAACACGCGACCGCCTACGATGCGATGCTGGCGATGGCCACGCACGGCATCCGCCATGTGCTGGTGACCGACCATGCCGGTTGCCTGAGCGGCGTCGTTTCGGAGCGCGACCTGTTCGCGCTGCAACGCGTCGGCCTGCGCCAGATCCGTCAAGCCATCGAATCGGCGCCCGATGTCGAGGCGCTCAAGGCATCGGCCGCCGATGTGCGCCAGTTGTCGTTCAACATGCTGGCCCAGGGCATTGGCGCCGAGCAATTGACGCAGTTCATCTCGGCGCTCAACGATGCGCTGACCCGGCGCGTGATCCAACTCAACCTGGAAAACCACGATTTCTCCGGCATCGACTGGTGCTGGCTGGCCTTCGGTTCGGAAGGCCGCGACGAGCAGACCTTCAGCACCGACCAGGATAACGGCATCGTCTATACCGTGCCCGAGGGCGAGGACAAGGAGGCGCTCAAACAGCGTTTCCTGGCCTTTGCGCTGGACACCAACAAGGACCTGGACAAGGTCGGTTTCCCGTTGTGCAAGGGCAACATCATGGCCAGCAACCCGCAATGGTGCCTGACGCTGGACGAATGGCGCGCCCAGTTCAGCAAGTGGATCCGCACGCCGGAACCGGTGGCCCTGCTCAATGCGACCATCTTCTTCGATTTCCGGCCGCTGTACGGCAAGAGCGAGTTGTCCGACAGCATGCGCCGCCACCTGCTGGCCCAGGCGTCGGCAACGCCGATCTTCCTGCAGGCGATGGCGCGCAACGCGCTCGAAGTCGGTCCGCCGCTGGGCAAGATCCGCGATTTCGTCACCGATCTCGAACCCGACTACCCGGGCAAGATCGACCTCAAGAAATACGGTTCGCGCATTTTCGTCGACGTTGCCCGGATCTATGCCCTGGCGGCCGGCGTGCATGGCACCAACACCATCCAGCGACTCAAGCTGTCGGCGCAGAAGATGAACATCAAGGGCGAGGAAATCAACGCCGTGCTCGACGGCCTCAATTTCATCCAGTTGCTGCGCCTGCAGCATCAATATCTCGAGGGCGAGCTGGGCCGTCAGGGCGACAATCTGATCGATCCGGAAAAGCTCAATGAACTGGACCGCCGCATCCTCAAGGAATCCTTCCGCCAGGCGCGCAAGATCCAGTCCCGTCTGAAGCTCGACTACCAAGTGAATCACTGATCATGTTCGGCATCAAGAAATTCCTGTTCGGCGACGGGCTGAACGAAAACCTCCCGCCCGATGTGAAGTCCGCCGTTTCGGCCTGGCTGGCGCAGGAGGCGGCCGGGCTGGAATCGTCGCATTTCCTGACCCGCTATGTCGTCATCGACATTGCCAGCGACGGCATGAATCCGGATAGCGACCGACTGACCGGCATCGCGGCAACCGTCGTGCACCAGGGCATCGTTTCGCCCGAGCAGAGTATCTATGTGGACCTGACGACGGCCGACGAAGCGGGGCAGGCCCGGCAACTGGCGGCTTTCCTGAATTTCATCGGCAAGTCACCGCTGGTTTCCTACCACGTTGCGTTTGTCAGCGCCTTTCTCGAAAACCTGCTCAAGAAGCGCCTGGGCATTGCCTTTGCTGCCCGCTGGGTGGACCTGGCCTGGTTGCTGCCGGCGATGTTCGGCGAGAAAAGCCACAAGCCGATGCCGCTCGATGACTGGTTGGTCGCCTTCGGTCTCGATGTCGGCGAGGGGCGACGCAGTCCGAGCGAGAACAACATGATACTGGCCCGTCTGCTGCAGATGCTGGTGGTCCGGGCGCATGCCAAGGGTGTCGACAGCGTCGAAGCCCTGATCGAGGAATCGAAGGCCAGCAGCCATTTGCGGCGTACCCGCTGACCGGCATGCTCTCTTCCCTGACCCGCCTGCAGCGCTACTACCTGTACTACACGGGTATCTTCCTGCTGTTCGTGGTCGTACTGGCGGCGCTCGAGCGTGCCGGCATGCCGGCACGCTGGGTCGGTTATGCCTTCCTGGTGTTCACCGTGTCGATGTACGCGACCATCGGTGTCTTCAGCCGGACCACCGACGTTTCCGAATACTACGTCGCCGGCCGGCGGGTGCCGGCATTCTTCAACGGCATGGCGACCGGCGCCGACTGGATGAGTGCGGCTTCCTTCATGGGGCTGGCCGGTACGCTCTACCTGCAGGGCTTCCAGGGCCTGGCCTACGTCATCGGCTGGACCGGCGGTTTCGTGCTGGTGGCCCTGCTGCTGGCACCTTACCTGCGACGTTTCGGGCAATACACCATTCCCGATTTCCTCAGTGCCCGCTACGGTGGTAACACCATCCGCCTGATCGCCGTGTTCGCGGCGATCCTCGCTTCCTTCGTCTATGTCGTCGCGCAGATCTACGGGGTCGGCGTCATCACCAGTCGTTTCGTCAGCCTGCAGTTCGAGGTCGGGGTATTTGTCGGCCTCGCCGGCATTCTGGTCTGTTCCTTTCTCGGCGGCATGCGGGCGGTCACCTGGACGCAGGTGGCGCAATACCTGATCCTGATCGTCGCCTACATCACGCCAGTTGCCATCCTGTCCTACAACGTGACCGGTGTTCCCGTGCCACAGATGGTCTATGGCCAGGTGCTGTCGGAGGTGAGCAAACTCGAGGAAGGGCTGTTCGATTCGCCGACCGAGCTGGAAGTCCGCGAACGTTATCGCGAGCGTGCCGACCAGTACGCCCAGAAGATCATGCAGTTGCCGCATTCGCTGACCCAGGAGCGGGAGCGCCTGTCGATCCAGATCAACGAGCTCAAGTCGTCGGATGTACAGATGCGCGAGATCGTCCTGCTCGAGCGTCAGCGGCGCGAATTGCCGCAGGACCCCGCACAGGCCCGCGAACGTTGGGAAAAGGAAATGTACGAGGCGCTGGAGCGAAGCAAGCCGCCCCTGCGCCATGCCGAGGCTTTCCCCGGGGATTCCGAGGCGGAACGCAATGCCCTGCGGATCAATTTCCTGGCACTCATTTTCTGCCTGACCATCGGTACGGCGGCCTTGCCGCACGTCCTGATGCGCTACTACACGACACCGACCGTGGCGCAGGCGCGCCAGTCGGTATTCTGGTCGTTGTTGTTCATCATCATTCTGTACGTCACCGCGCCGGCCTACGCGGTGTTTGCCAAATTCGAGGTGTTGTCCAACCTGGCCGGTATCCCGATTGCCAAACTACCCGGGTGGGTGGCGGCCTGGGCCAAGGTCGGGCTGGTGTCGATCGAGGATATCAACGGCGACGGCATCATGCAGTTTGCCGAGTTGTCGCTGAACCCGGACGTGATCGTGCTGGCGACACCGGAAATCGCCGGCATGCCCTATGTCGTTTCCGGTCTGGTGGCGGCGGGCGCGTTGGCCGCTGCGCTGTCGACCGCCGACGGCCTGCTGCTGACGATCACCAGCGCGCTGTCGCACGATGTCTATTACCGGATCTTTCGCCCGCAATCGTCGACCCAGTTCCGCCTGGTCATCGCCAAGTCGCTGCTGCTGGTCGTTGCCGTCCTGGCGGCCACGGTGGCGGCGCAAAAACCGGGGACCATCCTGTCGATGGTGGCCTGGGCTTTCTCGATTGCCGGTTCCGCCTTCTTCCCGGCGCTGGTGCTCGGTATCTTCTGGGCTCGGGCAACGCGTGCCGGGGCCATTGCCGGCATGCTGGTCGGCTTGTCGCTGACCGTTTATTACATCCTGCGCCTGGAATTTGGTGGCTATTCCTGGCTGGGTTTCGCCGATGGCCCGCTCAATCCCTGGTTCCATCTACAATCGACCTCGGCGGGCGTTTTTGGCATCCTGGCCGGATTCGTGACCAACATCGCGGTCAGTCTGATGACCCGGCCATCGCCGCAGGCCGCGGAGTTCCTTGAGCGCATCCGGCGTCCCGGCGGTCGCGAGGAGGGGGCATGAGCGCGCCTTCTTCCTACTGGCGCAAGACCAGTCGGTTGACGGCATGGTTGCTCCTGCTCTGGGTCGTGCTGACTTTCGGCGTCACCTGGTTCGCCCGGGAACTGAACGAGTATTCGTTTTTCGGTTTTCCCTTCGGCTTCTATTTCGCCGCCCAGGGCATCCTGCTTTGCTATCTCGGGATCATCGTCCATTACAGCCGCCGCATGCGCGATCTCGATGCCGAGCACGAATCTGAAATCGACCCGGAATAAGGCATGCTGCTGTTTCTGATCGGTGCCCTGCGGGCCATCGTCGAAATGCTCGGTCTGGCCTTGCTCGGCCTGGCGGCCATGAGCGTGCTGGCCGGTAGCCGACGCCACGACAATGCGATCTACCGCCTGTTTGAACTGCTGACCCGCGCGCCGCGCCGACTGGTCGCCGCGATTCTGCCCGCATCGACCCCCGCCGTTGTCAGCGGTGTGTTGTGTTTCGTCCTGTTGTTCGTGATCTGGATAGGCCTGGCCTTGTGGCGCCTGACCCTGGTCTGACGATCAGGCCGGCAGTTGCTGGCGCAATTGGTCCAGTGCGGCGACCAGTTGGTGGGCAGTTTCGTTGAGTTCGGGCAACAGCAGGTCGGCCGAGTCACCGAGTCCGTTCTGGCTCAATTCGACAATTTCGTTGGCCAGATCGTGGAAACGCTGGTGGGTCTCGGTCAATGCCGCCGAAACGCCGGCCTGGTTGGCGAGCAGCCTGTCCAGCATGCAGCCGCGATGTTCCGATAGCGGCATGTCGGCATAGTTGCCGCCGGCAAAGGCATTGAGAAACTGGCGACGCCACGTGTTGTGCAGGCGAATGGCTTCATCGATGTCGATGCGCTTCATGAGTGCTTATCCCCGGTGTGAAATGGCCGCTGTCGGCGGTTCTGTTCTCTCAAGCCGCCATTATGCCGCAGGCGCCGCCCGACGCCACGACTCCGGGGAAAAAGCCTTTAGCGGCGATTCAGCCGGACATGGCTGCTGCGCCGCCAGCACGCCGGCCGGTTCAGTCCTGAGAGATCAGGGCCGCGCTGGCCGAAGATGGCGTGGGCAATCGCCAGTTTTCTCTGTTCTTCTTCGGAAATGCCGGCGATCAGGTCGAACCATTTCTGCAGTTGTTTCATGATTTAGCCCCTTTTGATGTACTGTATAGAAAATCAGTGTTCGTAGGTTACCGAACTACTGTTTTCTTGTACAGTATTTTTTTGGGGGCTGCGCTCAGGTCGACCGCTTTGCCTTCTTCAACGATATCGTGATCAGGAAAGGAAATTCCGGGTCGGCAGACCAGGCTACACGGAAACCCTCGCCAAGCGCTTGTGCGATCCAGGCGGTCAATGCTTTGCGGTCGACGGCTTCGCAGCGCAGATCGGCGACGATCACGCCGCCGTCTTCGTATACGGGGAAGTCCGAACAGCCCGCCGGCTTGATTGGCTGCCCATAGACGCTGCACGATGCGGTCGCCTCGTTGAAAGCAGGGCAGGGCTTGCCGTGTGCGTAGTACAAGCCGTTGGCGGCACGGATTTCCTGGGGGCCCTGGCCGGTTGCCAGCCGTCGATCGAAGGTCGCGCGCGGCTCCTCGATCCGCCAGAAGGTGCGGACCTGCTTCCACTCGAGTTCGAGCACCAGCGGATCGAGACGGCAGCATGAGTTCGAGCATTGCGGGCAATGCGGGATCACAACACTGGCCTGGTAGGCGGCAGCTGCGTCGGCGAGTTTGTCGGCCAGACGACGGGGCGTGGTGCGTGGGGGCATTGGCGAGGAGCGGTTGCTGTTTGGGATCGGACGCACAGTGTACATGGCCGGGGCGTGTCTGTTGTCTTGTAAAGATGCCTGCGTCGGCTGTCCGGGCTGGAAGATTTCCGGAAATGGTGTAAAGTAAGGGTGCAATCCTCTATCAGGAGAAGATCATGGAAGTCGCATCTGTAGGCGCATCCGGTGCGTATGCCAACAACAGCATTCAGTCCGCACGTCCCCAGCCTGCTCAGGAGCAGCAACAGGTCGAGCGGCGCGAGCAGCAGGCACGTCCGGACCAGCAGGTTCAGCAAACTGAAGAAACGGCACGCCCGGTAATCAATGCCCAAGGGCAGGAGACGGGGCGTCTGGTCAATACGACCGCCTGACCATTTCCCGCCTGGCGCGGGTGATTTGTAAGTGAGGTAATTGCGATGATTCCGGGTGCGCAAGGCGCAAGTTCGGCGGCGTGGGGGCAGCTGCAGATGCAGCAGGCCCAGCGCAATGCCGAGCAGGCCGAACAGCGTGCGCGGGCCTTGCAGTCACAGGCCAGAAGTGCTCAGCAGGACGCGGAGCGCGCTCAGGAAAATGCGCGGCAACTGCAGACCAGTTCGGTGCAGGCGCGCAGCGATGCGGATAGCGCGCGACGCAATGTTTCCTCGCTGGAATCGCTGGGACAGGTGAATAACCAGCTCGGCGAGTTGCGCAACCAGATTTCGGCGGTGCTTGAACCGAGAGAACCGGTTGTGGCTGCGCCCGCCTATACCAATGCCGAAGGCCAGGCGACCGGTACCTTGATCAATACGGTGGCCTGAGTTCATCTGCTCAGGGTCTGTCAGGGCGCTTCGGCGCTTTTTTTTCGGGTTTTTTTCAGGAGTCTCTGGTGCTGGAAAATCATTGGTGTGCCTCGGTCGATGCGACGATACAGTTGCGTACCGGCTGCAATCCGCTTGAGAAGCATGGTCCGCAGGCCGTTGTGGTTCATGCCGACGCCTGGGCGCCGATGGATGCTATCGCGGATCCGCATGACATCGGCCAGGTGGTCGATTACGAGGTGATCTTCCTGGCGATCCGCCGCCTTGAGCAGAATGCGCATTGCGAATGCCTGGAGTCAAGCATCCTCGAAGTGATGGACGCCATATTCTCCATTCCGCCGGTCAGTTCGGCCTTCGTTTCGATGCACAAGCCTCACGTCTACAACGGGCAGGCGACGCCGGCCATTTCCCTGTCGATGACCCGGATGCAATGGCAGAAGATGCGCAAGTGATCGCCGCCATCGGTGCGGTTGCCGCCAACGGCGTGCTTGGCCTGGACAACTGGTTGCCCTGGGATATTCCCGAGGAACTGGCCTGGTTCGAGAAGCAGGTTGCCGGTGCGGCCCTGGTCATCGGCCGGCTGACTTACGAGTCGATGGATGTCGTGCCGCCGGATTCCTTCATCGTTTCGCGCCAGGCCGATCTTGCCTTGCGTCCAGGCTGTCATCGGGTGGCTTCGGTGGAGGAGGGCTTGTGCCGGGCACTGGCCACCGGCAAACCGGTCTTCGTGATCGGCGGCGCATCGGTCTATGCAGCAGCCTGGCCCTATTGCCGCTATTTTTACCTGACCCGGATCGAACGCGATTTCGCCGGCGATACGCGCTTTCCCGACGAAATTCCTCTGGCCAGCTGGCAGTTGCGCAGCGAGCGTGTCGAACATTACCGGGAACGGAAGAGCTGCACCGTCGTGGCTTGCCGTTTTCTTCAGTACGAGCAGGCCAGTCCGCGCGTACCGGATGCAGGCTGATTGATGTTTGCGCATTGTCTGAGCACAATGGCGGCAAATACAAGAAAAGGATGATGCATTGATGATCTGGCGCTGGCTTGTCGATCGCCTCACGCTCCCGGCAAAGCTGGCGGGCGAGTTGCAGCGCAGTCGTCAACAACTGCAGGAAATCCAGCGCCTGGCCGGAATCGGCAGTTGGGAACTCGATCTGGAGAAGAACGAATTATCCTGGTCGGACGAGCTTTACCGGATTTTCGAGATCGATCCGGCACAGGGGCCGGCACATTACGAACATTTCCTGCAACTGGTCCACGAAGAAGACCGGGAACGCGTCGATCAAGCCTACCAGGCTGCGCTGGCCGCCCGACAGCCTTACGAGGTCGAGCACCGGATGGTGATGCCCGATGGCCGGGTCAAGCAGATCAGGGAGCGCGGCGAAACCTTCTACGACGAGGCGGGCAAGCCGTTGCGGTCCATCGGTACGGCGCAGGACATCACCGACATCCGCCTCCTGGAATCCCAGATGCAATTGCTGGGCAGCGCTTTTCACCACAGCGGTGAAGCAATCATGATCACCGATCACAATAACCGGATCCTGACGGTGAATGCGGCGTTCACCATGCTTACCGGTTACTCCCAGGAGGAGGTTGCCGGGCAGGACCCACGTATGCTGTCTGCCGGTCGTACCAGCCGGGAGGATTACAAGCGGATGTGGGCCGCGATCAAGGAAAAGAGCTTCTGGCAGGGCGAAATCTGGGATCGCCGCAAGGATGGCGGGGTGTATCCGAAATGGCTGTCGGTCTCGGTGATACGCGACGAGCAGGGCGACATCCGCTACCACATCGCGCATTTCACCGATGTGTCGACCGAGCGGGCGACCGAAGCCAAGATCCATTACATGGCGCATCACGACATGCTGACCGGGCTGAACAACCGTTTCAGCCTCAAGGACCGGCTGGAGCATGCGCTGGCCGTGGCGCGCCGCGAATCGGCGCGGGTGGCGCTGCTGTTCATCGATCTCGACCGCTTCAAGGTCATCAACGATACCCTTGGCCATCACGTCGGCGACGAGTTGCTCATCCATGTCAGCCGGCGCTTGCGTCAGTGCGTGCGCGAAAGCGATCTGGTGGCGCGCCTGGGGGGCGACGAGTTCGTCGTGATGCTGAGCGGCATCGAACATTCCTCATCGGTGGCGATGGTTGCCGAGAAGCTGGTGATGCGGGTCGGCGAGCCTTATCCGGTCGGGGCCCACACCTTGTACACCACGCCCAGTATCGGCATCGCCATCTACCCGATGGACGGCGAGGACGGCGAGACGCTGATGCGCAATGCCGACGCGGCGATGTATCACGCCAAATCGGCCGGGCGGAACAACTTCCAGTTCTTCGATGCCAAGATGAACGAGGCGGCGGTCGAGCGTCTGGGCATCGAGCATGCGCTGCGTCTGGCGCTGGGCCGGGATGAGTTCCGGCTGCACTTCCAGCCGATCATCGACCTGCGTACCGGCAAGGTTTCATGCGTCGAGGCGTTGATCCGCTGGCAGCACCCCGAGCGTGGTCTGCTGGCGCCGGGCATGTTCATCGGGGTTGCCGAGGAAACCGGCTTGATTCAGCCGATCGGCGACTGGGTCATCTGGGCGGCATGTCGCCAGTTGGCTGCCTTCCGCGAAGCCGGGCTGACCGGAATCAAGATGGCGATCAACATCTCGGCGATCCAGATGCGCAACAGCGACCTGTCGGTGCTGGCGCGCGGGGTGATCGAGGCCTATTCGCTGCCGCCGGGCGATCTGGTTTTCGAGATCACCGAGTCGGTGGCGATGGAACACCCCGATGAAACGGTGCGCGTACTCGACCTGCTGCGCGACATGGGCGTCAGCCTGGCGCTGGACGATTTCGGTACGGGCTATTCGTCATTGAGTTACCTGCGCATGTTTGCCCTCGACAAGCTCAAACTGGACCGCTCCTTCGTCGAGGAAATCGGTCAGGATGTCGATGGCCAGGTGATTTGCGATGCCACCATCGGCCTCGCGCACAATCTCGGTCTGACGCTGGTCGCCGAAGGCGTTGAGACCGAGGCGCAACTCGACTACCTGCGCGCCCGCGGTTGCGATCTGGTGCAGGGCTACCTGTTCAGCAAGCCTTTGCCGGCGGAGCAGGTCATGGAATTCATCCGCCAGCGCAACGCCTGATTTCTTACCCGAGTTTTTCAGTCAACAAAGTGCTTGCCAATTGCCGCCGCTTTTTCTATGATTCAAACGAACGTATGAATTGTGGAGTCGTAGATGGCAGAAGCGCGCAACACCGATACCCGCGAACGCATCCTTGATGTCGCCGAGCGCCTGTTCATGGCGCATGGCTATGACGGTACCTCGATGCGCCAGATTACCGGCGAGGCCGGCGTCAATCTGGCCGCGGTCAATTACCACTTCGGTTCCAAGGAATCGCTGATCCAGGAAGTCTTCCGTCGTCGTCTCGACTGGTTGAACGAGGAGCGCATGCGCGTCCTCGATCGCCTGGAAGCCGAAGCGGGCGGTCAGCCGGTCAAGCCGTCGCTGATCGTCGATGCCTTTTTTGGCACGCTGCTGCGCATGGCCGAGGACGATGCGCGCGGCGGCATGACTTTCCTGCGTCTGCTCGGGCGGACGCTGACCGAGCCGTCGGAATTCATCCGTGCCTTCCTCGCCCACGAGTACAAGGAGGTCATGGACCGCTTCAAGGAAGCGCTGTTCCGGGCGCTGCCCGATGTGCCCAAGGCCGAGATCGTCTGGCGCTTCCATTTCATGCTCGGCGCCACCTCGTACGCCATCGCCGGGACCGACGCGCTGCGCCTGGTCACCGACTGGCAGATCGAGGAGGAAGACTCGGTAGACCGTCTCGACCGCCTGGTGCCGCGCCTGATGTCCTTCCTCATCGGCGGTCTGCGCGCGCCTCTGCCGCAATTCGATCAATCCGGCCGCTAAGCCCGGATCCAAATAAGAAAATACCAAGGAGACATGCATGTTCGATAACACCATCCCTCTGCTCGGGGTACTTGCCCTGGTGGTTTTGGCCGGGCTGATCACGGTGCGGCCCCTACGCCGCGCCGTGATCACCCGGTCCATTTTTTCCGCCTACCGCAAGGTTCTCCCGCAGATGTCCGACACCGAGCGCGACGCGCTCGAAGCCGGCACCGTCTGGTGGGAGGGCGAGCTTTTCCAGGGCAAGCCCGACTGGCGGAAACTGCACGCCTACCCGGTGCCGAAACTGACCGCCGAGGAGCAATCCTTCCTCGACAAGGAATGCGAGGAAGCCTGCCGCCTGGTCGACGACTGGAAAGTCACCCACGAACTCTATGACCTGCCCAACGAAGCCTGGCGCTACATCAAGGATAAAGGCTTCCTCGGCATGATCATCCCGAAGAAGTACGGCGGCCTGGAGTTTTCCGCCTACGCCCATTCGCAGGTGGTGACCAAGCTGTCGACGCGCTCCTCCGCGCTGTCGGTGTCGGTCATGGTGCCGAACTCGCTCGGCCCGGCCGAATTGCTGCTGCATTACGGCACCGAGGAACAGAAGAACCACTATCTGCCGCGCCTGGCCAAGGGCATCGAAGTGCCGGCTTTCGCGCTGACCAGCCCGTGGGCCGGTTCCGATGCGGCATCGATCCCGGACTCCGGTGTCGTCTGCAAGGGCATCTATCAGGGCAAGGAAGTGCTCGGCATGCGCGTCTCCTGGGACAAGCGCTACATCACGCTGGCGCCGGTGTGCACGGTGTTCGGCCTGGCCTTCCACCTCTACGACCCGGACGGCCTACTCGGCGACAAGAAGCATGTCGGCATCACCTGCGCGCTGGTGCCCTACGATCATCCGGGGGTCGATACCGGTCGCCGCCACTTCCCGCTCAACGCCATGTTCATGAACGGGCCGACGCGCGGCAAGGAAGTCTTCATGCCGCTCGACTTCATCATCGGCGGCCCAAAGATGGCCGGGCAGGGCTGGCGCATGCTGATGGAGTGCCTGGCGGCCGGGCGCTCGATCTCGCTGCCGTCGTCGAACACCGGCATGGCGCAGATGACGGCGCGTGCCGTCGGCGGTTACGCCCGTGTCCGCTCGCAGTTCAAGATGGCGGTCGGCAAGTTCGAAGGCGTCGAGGAAGCGCTGACCCGCATCGGTGCCTACACCTACATGATGGACGCGGTGCGCAAGATGACCGCCGGCGCGGTCGATCTCGGCGAGAAGCCATCAGTGGTTTCGGCCATCGCCAAGTACCACGTCACCGAACGTGCCCGCGTCGTCGTCAATGACGGCATGGACGTCATCGGCGGCAAGGGCATCTGCCTTGGCCCGTCGAATTTCCTCGGCCGCGCCTACCAGCAGATTCCGGTGGCGATCACCGTCGAAGGCGCCAACATCCTGACCCGTTCGCTGATCATCTTCGGTCAGGGCGCGATCCGCTGCCATCCTTACCTGCTGCCGGAAATGCGCGCCGCGCAGAACCCGGACGTCCGCCAGGGGCTGGTCGATTTCGACCGGGCGTTGTTCGGCCACATCGGCTTCACCGTGAAGAACGGCTGGCGCGCTTTCCGCCAGGGCCTGACCGGTTCGCACTTCGTCACGGTCAACACCGACGTGGCGCCGGAAATGAAGCGTTACTACCAGCAACTGACGCGCTTCTCGGCGGCTTTTGCCTTCCTCTCCGACGTCTCGCTGCTGGTCCTCGGCGGCAGCGTCAAGCGCCGCGAAAAGCTGTCGGCGCGCCTCGGTGACATCCTGGCGCAGATGTATCTGATTTCCTGCACGCTCAAGCGTTACGAGGCCGAAGGCCGCAAGAAGGAAGACGCGCCGCTCGCCCACTGGGCGATCTGGGACGCGATGTACAAGGCGCAGCAAGCCTTCGACGGCGTCATCGCCAACTTCCCGGTGCGCTTCATCGCCGCCGCCGTCAATCGCATCGTCTTCCCCTGGGGCCATCCCTATGTCGTGCCCTCCGACGAGGTCGGCCACCAGGTGGCGAAGGCGCTGATCGCGCCGTCGGCCACGCGTGACCGGCTGACCGCCGAGTGCTACCTGCCGTTGCAGGAAAACGAACCGGTTGGCGCCATCGAACTGGCCCTCAAGGCAACGCTGGAAGCCGAGCAGATCGAGGCCAAGATCCGCGCCGCCGAGAAGGATGGGCGCTTCGAGGGCAATCCGCAGGCCAACGTCCGCGACATCGCCATCGTCGCCTTCGAGGCTGGGGTCATCAACGCCGCCGAATACGAGGTGATGAAGCGGCGCAACCACCTGCGCGACATCGTCGTCCGTGTCGATGACTTCCCGTTCGACTACGGCGTGGCCACGGCCAACAAGCCGGCTGACGACCGGATGGCTGCCTGATGAAAACGATCTACGTGGTCGACGGCGCCCGCACGCCGTTCCTGAAAGCGCAGAAAGGGCCGGGGCCATTCGCCGCCTCCGACCTGGCGACCCAGGCCGGTCGTGCGCTGCTGTTGCGCCAGCCTTTCCTGCCATCCGATCTCGACGAGGTCATCCTCGGCTGCGCCGCACCGTCGCCGGACGAGACCAACATCGGCCGCATGGTCGCGCTGCGTCTCGGTTGCGGCAAGAAGGTGCCGGGCTGGACGGTGATGCGCAATTGCGCCTCCGGCATGCAGGCCATCGATTCGGCCATTGCCAACATCCAGTGCGGCCGTTCGCAACTGGTGCTGGCCGGCGGCGTCGATGCCCTGTCCCGGGCGCCGCTGCTCTATTCGGACACGATGGTGCGCTGGTTTGCCGGCATGATGGGCATGCGCACGATGGGGCAGAAACTGGGCCATTTCCTCAAGCTGCGGCCGGCCGCGCTGCTGACGCCGGTGATCGGCCTGATGAAGGGCCTGACCGACCCGGTGGTCGGCCTGCTGATGGGCCAGACGGCAGAAAACCTGGCCTGGAAGTTTGGCATCAGCCGCCAGCAGATGGACGAATTCGCCGTACGCAGCCACCAGCGCGCCATTGCCGCCCGTGCGGCCGGCCACCTCGGCGAGATCGTGCCGCTGGTCGATGGCAACGGCAAGGTCTATGCGGAGGACGATGGCGTGCGCGCCGATGCCACGCTGGCCGGGATGGCCAAGCCGAGCCCGTTCTTCGACAAGAAATACGGCAACATCACCGCCGCCAACAGCTCGCAGATCACCGACGGCGCTGCCTGGGTGCTGCTGGCCTCGGCAGAAGCTGTGGAAAAATGGGGGCTGCAGCCCATCGGCAAGATCGTGGACAGCCAGTGGTCCGGGCTGGAACCGGAACAGATGGGCCTCGGCCCGGTGCATGCCTCGACGCCGATCCTGCAGCGCCACGGCCTTCAGCTTTCCGACATCGATTACTGGGAACTCAACGAAGCCTTCGCCGCGCAGGTGCTCGGCTGCCAGGCGGCGTGGAAGGACGAAGCCTACTGCCGCGAGCAACTCGGTCTCGACGGCGCCCTGGGCAGCATTCCCGAGGATCGGCTCAACGTCGATGGCGGCGCGGTTTCGATCGGGCATCCGGTCGGCGCTTCGGGTGCGCGCATCGTCCTGCACCTGCTGCATGTGCTGCGGCGTAACCAGGCAAAACGCGGTGTCGCGACCATCTGCATCGGCGGCGGTCTCGGCGGTGCCATGCTGGTGGAGGCCTGCTGATCATGAAACACTGGCAACTCAACAAGGAAGAATCCGGCATCGCCGTCGCCATGCTCGATCGCGCCGGAGAAAGCACCAACGCGTTGTCGGCCGAAGTGATGGCCGAATTCGCGCAGATTCTCGACCAGCTCGACCTCAATCCGCCCAAGGGGCTGATTGTCCGTTCGGGCAAGGCGGCCGGTTTCATCGCCGGCGCCGACATCGGCGAATTCTCGCAACTTGATACGCCGGAAAAGGGCAGGGCGCTGGTCGCGCGCGGCTGGGA
>OGCL01001118.1_pt1 | contig 24454 bp, 24 predicted proteins | sample 1570041 | NCBI WGS metagenome assembly OGCL01 (sample SAMN06266162, study PRJEB24511) | hot springs metagenome | isolation source: Hot spring water | place: South Africa: Limpopo | collected 2015-06-22 | reverse complement strand
CGACGCCATGCAGCATCTTTTCGCGCGCGGTGCGGCCAAACTTGATTTCTTTAGCAGCCATGTTCAAACTCCCGGGCATCTAGCCCATTGTTGACTTGGTTAAAAAGGAAGGTGGGTATCAGGCTGAGATCAGCCGATGATGCCCATGATGTCGGCTTCCTTCATGATCAGCAGGTCGACGCCATCGAGCTTGACCTCGGTGCCGGACCACTTGCCGAACAGAACGCGATCGCCGACCTTCACGTCGAGGGCAACCTGCTTGCCGCTTTCGTCGCGGGCGCCCGGGCCAACGGCGATGACTTCGCCTTCAGCCGGCTTTTCCTTGGCGGTGTCGGGAATGATGATGCCGCCCTTGGTCTTTTCTTCGGACTCGACGCGCTTGACGACAACGCGATCGTGCAGAGGACGGAAATTGGTGCTTGCCATTGTCTAATCCCTCGATCAAATGACATTCGCGATCCCGGACGGGACCACATCGGAATTTGTTAGCACTCTCCCTCAGGGAGTGCCAGCGAGGCTGAGATAGGAACAGCCTTCGTACGAGTCAAGCGTGCTCGCAAAAAACATCCACGCATTCGTCGCTTTCTCTCATGCCATTACTCTGCCGCCACCTCTCGGCGGCAGGTTCGTGTCTGGGGATGTCGCCGTCATGTCGCTCAAGCCGTTGAAGTAATTGACAGTCCCTTCCGGATCTGAAATTTTGGAGCCGTGGAGTGCGCGAAACCTCCATGAGGCGCCATGCCGGAATTTCGCATCCGTCATTCTTCTCCAGACCACGGACCCGAACATGGCACCCTTTGGCGCAATTTCCGCAGACAAACTCCTTCGCTTGCTGGGTTCTTCCCAATCCCCTCTGCTGGTCGACGTGCGCGTGGACGAGGATGTGCAAGCCGATCCCTTCCTCCTGCCCGCATCCGTGCGCCGCGACCACCAGACGGTGGACCGCTGGGCGAGCGAGATTACGGCCGCCTCCGTGGTCGTCATCTGCCAGAAGGGGCGCAAACTCTCGGAAGGCGTAGCGGCTCACCTTCGCCTCCTTGGAATTTCGGCCGAAGTGCTGGAGGGAGGCGCTGTGGGATGGGTTGAGGCCGGGCTTCCACGCGTGCCGATGATGCGCCTTCCAACCGACAAGGGCGGGACGCTCTGGGTCACCCGCAACCGGCCGAAGATCGATCGGATCGCCTGCCCATGGCTGATCCGACGCTTCGTCGATCCCTTTGCGCGGTTCCTGTTCGTCTCGGCTTCGGAGGTCGACGCCGTCGCCGAGAGGTTCAACGCGATCCCGTTCGACATGGAGGGAGGTTTCTGGAGCCACCGTGGCGAGTTCTGCACGTTTGATGCAATGCTCGCCGAGTTCCAGCTGGATATCCCTGCTCTGGCGACGCTGGCACGCATCGTCCGCGCCGCCGATACCAACAGGCTTGATCTTGCGCCGGAAGCGGCGGGGCTTCTTGCGGTTTCACTCGGCCTGTCGCGCCTGCATCAGAATGATCTGCAGCAGCTGGAGCAGGGTCTCCTGATCTATGATGCCTTCTATAGATGGGCGCGGGATGCGATGGATGAAAAGCACGACTGGATCCCCCGCGGTCCGCGAAACGAGGTGAAGGCATGAGCGTCGCAGTTGGATCTCCCGTACAAGCCGGCGACACCCAGCCCAGTTTTCCCGAACTCGTCGCAGCCTTTGCCCGGATCGGCTGCCTCTCCTTTGGTGGCCCGGCCGCACAGATCGCGCTGATGCACCGCATCTGCGTCGAGGAGAAGCGCTGGATCGACGAGGACCGCTATCTTCATGCGCTGAACTACTGCATGCTGCTTCCGGGCCCCGAGGCCCAGCAGCTTGCCACCTATATCGGCTGGCTGCTGCATGGCGTGCGCGGTGGCATTGTCGCCGGCCTTCTCTTCGTTTTGCCGGGGCTGGCCGTTATCCTCGGCCTCTCGACGCTCTACGCGGTCTATCAGGATACGAGCCTCGTCGCGGGCCTGTTCTTCGGCCTAAAGGCTGCCGTTCTCGCAATCGTCGTCGAGGCCGTCATCCGCATCGGCAAGCGGGCGTTGAAATCAGGCTTTCATCGTGCGCTGGCCGCCGCAGCGTTTCTCGCCCTCTTCCTGTTCTCGATACCGTTCCCGCTCGTCGTGCTCGCGGCAGCCCTGATTGGCCTCCTCCATTCCCGAGGCGCGACCTCAGCGGCGGCCGAAATCTCCGAGGAGGTTCGTGCCCGACCCCCCTTCTTCAGCCAGCTTGCCGTCCTCCTGTTCTGGATCGCCGTCTGGCTCGCACCCTTGCCAGTTCTTTGGCTGGTCCTTCCCGAAACCGCGCTGCCCGAGGTCCAAAGCTTCTTCTCGAAGATGGCGCTCGTCACTTTCGGCGGCGCCTATGCCGTGCTCGCCTATGTCGCCCAGGTTGCCGTCGATCATTATGCCTGGCTCAAGCCGGGCGAAATGTTGGATGGCCTGGCGCTTGCGGAAACCACGCCGGGACCGCTGGTCCTCGTCCTCTCCTATGTCGGCTTCCTCGCCGGCTTCCGGGAGAGCGGCACGCTCGATCCGCTCGTTGCGGGGCTACTCGGCGGTCTCGTCGCTGCCTGGGCAACCTTCATCCCAAGCTTCATCTGGATCTTCGCCGGCGCGCCTTATATCGAGCGGCTGCGTGGCAACCGGCTCCTCGGTGCAGCACTTTCAGCCATCACCGCCGCCGTCGTGGGCGTCATCCTGAACCTCGCCGTCTGGTTTTCCCTGCATGTGATCTTCACGCAGGTCGAGCCAGTCGTCCTCGCCAGCATAGGTCCGCTCACCCTCTCCGTGCCGCAACCCGTCTGGTCGTCCCTGGATTGGCAGGCGCTGATCATCGCCGTCATCGCGACCGTCATGATCTTCCGGTTCCACTTGGGGATCGGCAAGACTCTGCTGGCAGCGGGCGCCCTCGGTCTTATAGCTCGCTATCTCCTGTAAGCGTCTTCTAGCAGGGGGCATTTTCGAAGTCTGGCGAGCTTGCCCCTTGCCTTGCCGCCCGTCCTTTGCCATGTCACCGGACACACTTCGAGCAGTCAGGACAGACGATGACCCGCAGCATTTCCACCCTTGGTGACGTGACCGACGCATATGACGTCATCCTTTGCGACGTTTGGGGCGTGCTGCACAACGGTATCGATGCCTTCCCGCTTGCCGGCGAAGCCCTGACGGCGGCCCGCGAAAAAGGCCTGACGGTGGTGCTGATCACCAACTCGCCGCGCCCGGCCATTGGCGTCATCCCGCAGCTGCGCGCCATTGGCGTGCCCGACACGGCCTATGACCGTATCGTCACCTCGGGCGATGTCACCCGCACGCTGATCGCAGCCGGCCCTAAGAAGGTGTTCCTCCTCGGTCCCGAACGCGATCTGCCGCTGTTCGACGGCCTGGATGTCGAGGTGGTCGCGAAGGAAGAGGCCGACTGCGTCGTCTGCACCGGCTTCTTCGACGATGAAGTAGAACAGCCGGAAGACTACCGCGACATGCTGACCGACTTCGTCGCCCGCAAGGTGCCGCTGATCTGCGCCAATCCGGATCTCGTGGTCGAGCGCGGCCACCGCATCATCCCCTGCGCCGGCGCCGTTGCCGCCTTCTACACAGCCCTCGGCGGTGAAACCCGCATTGCCGGCAAGCCGCACACGCCGATCTACGAGGCAACGCTCGCCGCCGCCCGCGAGGCGCGCGGCGATTTCGACCAGTCGCGCGTACTGGCCATCGGCGACGGCATGCCAACAGACGTCAAGGGCGCCGTCGATGCCGGCCTCGATCTCCTCTATATTTCCGGTGGCATCCATGCCGCCGACTACGCCACGAACAACGTGACCGACGAAGCAAGGCTCAAGCTCTTCCTCGAGCGAGAGAAGGTCGCGCCGCAATACTGGATGCACAGGCTGGCATGAGGCGTAAGCTGCGATGACCGTCTTTCACCGCAATGAGAAGAAAGAGCCACTGCCCGAAGCCTTGCGCGGCGGGGTCGTGGCGATCGGCAATTTCGACGGCGTCCATCGCGGCCATCAGGCCGTGCTCAAGCGTGCGCTGGAGCGGGCAGAAACGCTCGGCGTGCCCGCCTTGGTGCTTACTTTCGAGCCTCATCCGCGCACCGTCTTCAATCCGGACAAGCCGGTCTTCCGGCTCACGCCGCCACCCTTGCGCGCCCGCATTCTCGAAGCCATGGGCTTTCATTCGGTGATCGAATATCCTTTCGATCGCGAATTCTCGCAGCGCTCTGCGGAGGATTTCGTCCAGTCGATCCTGGGTGAATGGCTGGGCGCCCGCGAGGTGGTGACCGGATTCGATTTCCATTTCGGCAAGGGCAGGGAGGGTGGCCCCGCCTATCTCATGCAGGCTGGCAGCCGTCACCGTTTCGGCGTCAGCCTCGTCGATGCCTTTCGTGACGAGGGAGCCGAGGTCATCTCGTCGAGCCGCATCCGTGGCCTGATCGCTGAAGGCGACGTCTCCCAGGCTGCAGGCTTGCTCGGCTATCGCTATACAATCGAGGCGGAGGTGATGAAGGGCCAGCAGCTTGGCCGCACGCTCGGCTTCCCGACCGCGAACATGCACCTGCCGCCCGAGGCGACGTTGCGACCCGGCATCTACGCGGTGCGCTTCCGCCGCCCCGATGGGATTATCCGCGATGGCGTGGCCAGCTTCGGCTATCGCCCGACCGTCACCGCCAACGGTGATCCCTGGCTCGAGACCTTCATCTTTGATTTTTCGGGCGATCTTTATGGTGAGATCTGTTCCGTCTCGCTCTTCGGGTTCCTGCGCGACGAGTGGAAGTTCGACGGCCTCGATCCACTGGTCGCCCAGATCCGCAAGGACGCGGAGGAGGCGAGGGCGATGCTCTCAGGCGTAACGTCGCTCGGCCCGCTGGATGCCGCCATCGCCTTTTGACGGCCATCTCCCTTGCAACCTTGTGAGTTGCCGTTTTGCGTATCGTCACATATGGGTGGGCCTATGTGACTGATACCCGCCGATCGGCGGGTGCCGCTGGAGATCGCCTTGACCGAATTTACCCCCTTGATGTCTTTCGCCGGTGGCCTGTTGATCGGCCTCTCGGCACTGCTCCTGATGCTCACCTGGGGCCGGATTGCCGGCATGACCGCGATCATCGGCGGCATACTGCCGCCACTTGGCTCCGATTGGTCGTGGAAGACCGCCTTCCTGGCGGGCGCCATACTTGCTCCGCTCGCCCTCTCATTGAGTGGCTACGAGGTCGAATACGCCGTTCCGGTCTCCACCGCAGCCCTCGTCATCGGCGGCCTGATCGCCGGCATCGGCGTCACCTTCGGCTCCGGCTGCACCTCCGGCCACGGCATCTGCGGCATGGCGCGCCTGTCGCGCCGCTCGATCGCCGCCACGGCAAGTTTTATGGCCTTCGCGGTTCTCACGGTCTTCCTGATCCGCCACGTCTTCGGGGTCTCGATCTGATGCGCTTCCTTGTTGTGTTCCTGATCGGCGCTCTCTTCGGAACCGGCATCGTGCTGTCCGGCATGGCAAATCCCGCCAAGGTCCTGAACTTTTTCGATCTCGCCGGCAGCTTCGACCCGAGCCTCGCCTTCGTCATGGCCGGCGCGCTCGCCGTCGCCGCACCCGGCTATGCCCTGCTGTTCCGTGTCCGCAAGCAGCCGCTCTTCGACCAGAGCTTTCGCCTGCCGAAGGCGAGCGCCATCGATGCCAAGCTGATCGGTGGCTCCGCCGTCTTCGGTATCGGCTGGGGCATTGCCGGCTTCTGCCCCGGCGCCTCCATCCCGGCGCTTGGCCTCGGCCATGCTTCGGCGGCGATCTTCGTCGCGGCACTGCTCGTAGGCATTCTGATCGCCCGAAGGCTCGCCAAGGCGGATTTCTTCGCCGACCTTTCACGCTGAGGCTGCCGCCGCCTGCTGGCAACGCCGGCCATCACCGCTTGACGCCTCGGCCGCATTCAGACCTAGTGCGCCCATCAAATCTCGATACAGCCCGAAAGGCAGCCCATGGCCACGACGCCGCGCAGACCCGCCAATCCGAAGGATGCCGCCGAGGCTCTGTTCAAGCCCGCGAAGAAGCCCGCCGCCCCGGTGGTCGAGCGCCGTGCGCCGCCGCAGGTGAAGGAACTGGTCTCGATCAAGCTCGACAGCGCTATCCTCGAGCATTTCCAGAAGGACGGCCCCGGCTGGCAGGACCGCATCAACGACGCCCTGCGCCAGGTGGTCGAGGCGGAGAGCGGCGAGTAGGAAGCTACGCACGGCGCTCCATCTTGCCCCCTTCCTTTCGGCGCGAAAAACCCCTAAAGAACGCGGCCATGACGTATCTTTCGGCGGCCCGGATCATTCGAATTATTGGCCCGGCCCTCCCGGCGGCTTGAGAAGCTGCGGGAAGGTCCGGGTTTTTTGGCGTTGGGTAGAAGCCCGGCGCCCGCTTGCCGCCAATCCATGACATTATTCCGCGACCCGCTGGTCGCCCCATCCGATGGCTGATCCATGACCGATACCCCTGAAAAGATCGATTACTCCAAGACGCTCTATCTGCCCGAGACCGAATTCCCGATGCGCGCCGGCCTTCCCCAGAAGGAGCCGGAAATGGCGAAGAAGTGGAAGGAGATGGGCCTCTACAAGCGCCTGCGCGCCTCCGCCGCCGGCCGCGAGAAGTTCGTCCTGCATGACGGCCCTCCCTACGCCAACGGCAACATCCATATCGGCCATGCGCTGAACAAGGTGCTGAAGGACGTCATCACCCGTTCCTTCCAGATGCGCGGCTATGACTCCAACTATGTGCCCGGCTGGGACTGCCACGGCCTGCCGATCGAATGGAAGATCGAGGAAAAATATCGCGAAAAGGGCAAGGACAAGAACGAGGTCCCGGTCAACGAATTCCGTCGGGAATGCCGTGACTTCGCTCAGGGCTGGATCAACATCCAGGCCGAGGAATTCCGCCGCCTCGGCATCGAGGGCGATTTCGACAATCCCTACACCACCATGGCCTTCCACTCGGAAGCCCGCATCGCCGGCGAACTCCTGAAGATCGCCATGTCCGGCCAGCTCTATCGCGGCTCAAAGCCGATCATGTGGTCGGTCGTCGAGCGCACGGCGCTTGCCGAAGCCGAAGTGGAATATGCCGAGGTCGAGAGCGACACGATCTGGGTGAAGTTCCCGGTGGTTGGTGTTGTTGGTGCAACTTCCGCAGAATTCGTGTCTGGTAAAACGGCTTTGCCATTGGTGAATGATGCAGATGCGTTGACCGACGCCTCCGTCGTCATCTGGACGACCACCCCCTGGACCATCCCCGGCAACCGCGCGATCTCCTACTCCTCCAAAATCGAGTATGGCCTCTACGAGATCACGGAAGCCACCAACGACTTTGGCCCGCAGCCGGGCGAGAAGCTGATCTTCGCCAAGCGCCTCGCCGAAGATGCAGGAGCCAAGGCCAAGGTGACGTTCAAGCTGGTCCGCGACGTGACCGGTGCCGAACTCGGCGCGATCACCTGCGCCCACCCGCTCAAGGACCTCGGGTACACGTTCGCCGTGCCCATGCTCGACGGCGACCACGTCACCGACGATGCTGGTACCGGCTTCGTCCACACGGCGCCCTCGCATGGTCGCGAAGACTTTGAAGCCTGGATGGCCAATGTCCGCGCGCTCGAAGCCCGTGGCATCGATCCGAAGATCCCGTTCCCGGTCGATGACGCCGGCTTCTACACCGAAGACGCCCCCGGCTTCGGCCCCTCGGCTGAAGGCGGTGCTGCACGCGTGCTCGACGATAACGGCAAGAAGGGCGACGCCAACAAGCGCGTGATGGAAGCCCTGATCGCGGCCAACAATCTCTTTGCCCGTGGCCGCATCAAGCACGAGTATCCGCATTCTTGGCGCTCCAAGAAGCCGGTCATCTTCCGCAACACGCCGCAGTGGTTCGTCTACATGGACAAGGAACTCGGCGATGGCACGACGCTGCGCACCCGCGCGCTCTCGGCCATCGACCAGACCCGCTTCGTGCCGGCTGGCGGCCAGAACCGCCTGCGCGCCATGATCGAGCAGCGCCCTGACTGGGTGCTCTCCCGCCAGCGCGCCTGGGGCGTGCCGATTTGCGTCTTTGCCGATGCCGAAGGCAATGTGCTGAAGGATGAGAAGGTCAACGCCCGCATCCTCGAAGCCTTCGAGAAGGAAGGCGCCGACGCCTGGTTCGCCGAAGGCGCCAAGGAACGCTTCCTGGCCGGCGAGCATGACGGCGACAAGTGGCAGATGGTCACCGACATCCTCGACGTCTGGTTTGACTCAGGCTCGACCCATACCTTCACGCTGGAAGATCGCCCGGATCTCAAGTGGCCGGCCGATGTTTATCTGGAAGGCTCCGACCAGCATCGCGGCTGGTTCCATTCGTCGCTCCTGGAAAGCTGCGCCACCCGTGGCCGTGCGCCCTACAACGCCGTCATCACCCATGGCTTCACCATGGCGGAAGACGGCCGCAAGATGTCGAAGTCGCTCGGCAACACGGTGACGCCGCAGGACGTGATGAAGGAATCCGGCGCCGACATCCTGCGCCTCTGGGTCATGTCGACCGACTATGCCGAGGACCAGCGCCTCGGCAAGACGATCATCCAGACGAACATCGATGCCTATCGCAAGATCCGCAACACGGTTCGCTGGATGCTCGGCACGCTCGCCCACGACAAGGGCGAGGAGATCGCCTATGCCGATCTGCCGGAACTCGAAAAGCTGATGCTGCATCGGCTCTCGGAGCTCGACCAGCTTGTGCGCAAATCCTATGACGAGTTCGACTTCAAGCGCATCGTCCGCGCGCTTTCGGACTTCGCCAATGTCGAGCTCTCTGCCTTCTACTTCGACATCCGCAAGGACACCTTGTATTGCGAGGCGCCGTCGAGCCTGAAGCGCCGCGCGGCCCTGCATGTCATCCGCAAGCTGTTCGACTGCCTGGTCCTGTGGTTTGCGCCGATGATGCCGTTCACGACGGAAGAGGCCTGGCTCTCGCGTGACCCCAAGGCCGAGTCCGTGCATCTCGAGCAGTTCCCGGTGATCCCGGCCGAGTGGTCGAACGATGCCGTGGCCGAGAAGTGGAAGCTTGTGCGCACCGTCCGCCGTGCCGTCACCGGCGCGCTGGAGATCGAGCGCAAGGAAAAGCGCATCGGCTCTTCGCTGGAAGCAGCCCCGGTCGTCCATGTGGCGGACGCCGAGCTTCTCAAGGCGCTTGAAGGTCTCGACTTTGCCGAGATCTGCATCACCTCCGACATTTCGGTGGTCGCAGGCGAGGGCCCCTCGGAAGCTTTCCGTCTGGAGGACGGCACCAAGGTCGCCGTCGAGCCGAAGCTCGCCGAAGGCACCCGTTGCGCCCGCTCCTGGAGGATCACCAAGGATGTGGGCTCCGACCCCGACTATCCCGATGTTTCGGCCCGCGACGCCCAGGCGTTGCGTGAGCTTGAAGCGGCAGGTTGAGGAAATGTGACCGGATGATTTGCGCTTTCGTGGGTCATCCGGTAAAACTGCCTGAAATTGGCCGAAATCGACCGGCAGGGCTGGTCGCTATTACTCGGCATGACTGATGAAACTGCGGCGAGGCTGGTAGGCGTTCATGAAATCGGCATATCTGTTCAGAGTCGGCCTCGGTCTGGTCGGTCTTTTTGGCGTAACGGCTGGCCTCTCCGGCTGCGTCGGTAGCCCGACCTACGGCACTGACAAGACGGCGATGGAGCAACTCGTCGATGACGTCGGCTCGGCCGTGTCGATCGCTCCGCGCGAACCCGCCAACAAGGGCACCAAATACAATCCGCGCCCCAATCTCGTATTGCCACCTGGCGGCACGCAGACGGCAGCGCTTGTGGCGCCGCAGGCGTCGGTCGCGAGCCGCGAAGCCAATCCGCAATGGGTCGAGTCGCCGGAAGAAGCCCGCGAACGTCTCGTCGCCGAGGCAGACGCCAATGCCGACAATCCGCGCTATCGCTCGCCGCTGCTCGCCGGCTACGGCACGGCTGGCACCATGACCGAGACCCAGAAGTGGCAGGCCTTCCGCGAAGCGCGTGCTCTGCAGAAAGGCGCCTATCTCGACCAGCGCCGCCTTCTGTCCGACCCGCCCTCCGAGTATCGCCAGACCCAGGATGTGGCTCTGACCGATCTTGGCGAGCCGGAGGCTCAGAAGGAAAAGCGCCGCAAGAAGCTGGCCAAGTCTGCCCAGCAGACCAGCTCCTGGTGGATGCCCTTCCAATAAGCGTCTTGAAATCTAGAATTCTCCAGGGCAGGGCGGAAACGACCTGCCCTTTTGCTTGAGGTCTTCCCATGTCCTTCACCATCCGTCCCGCAACGCCTGACGATGCCGGCACGATTCTCGGCTTCATCACCGAGCTCGCCATTTATGAAAAGGCGGGCCATGAGGTGGAGGCAACCGAAGAAACGATCCGCTCATCGATCTTCGGCGAAGGCTCGGTCACCGAAGCTGCAATTCTGGAGAAGGATGGTCAGCCGGCGGGCTTTGCAGTCTGGTTCTACAGCTATTCCACCTGGCAGGCGAAGAACGGTCTCTATCTCGAAGATCTCTATGTCTCGCCGGATCATCGGGGTTCGGGTGCGGGCAAGCTCCTGCTGAAGCACCTCGCGCGCATCGCGGTCGAGAAGGGCTGCGGGCGGTTCGAATGGAGCGTGCTCGACTGGAACGAGCCGGCGATCCGCGTCTATGACGCCGTGGGTGCCGAGCCACAGAATGAGTGGATCCGCTACCGGCTCGCGGGCGACAGGCTGAAAGCCTTCGCCGCCATCGAATAGCCTTTACTCCTCATTCTCCACCGTGCGGGCGACGAGCGCCATGTGCATCGCCTGCAGCGCGGGTCCAATGAAGGATATCCAGAGCAGGGCCATGTCGCGCTCCGCATGGTCGTGGCGCGAGAAAACGAAGATCAGCCCGATCAGGGTCAACATCAGGACCGGTGTCGCGCCGATGGCCACAAGACGCGGCGCACGCCAGTTGACGGTTCCGCTTGCCGACCATTGCATCGGCAGTCGATCGGTGCCCGGCGCCACGTTGCGATAGGCCCAGGTCGCAATGGCAGCCATGCCGGCAATCGACAGGATCAGCGCAACAAATACCATCAGTCTCTCCTGTCCTGGAAGAAGCCCTTGAGCATGTCGGCAGCCTCCCTTTCGCGAATGCCGGAATAAACCTCCGGAACGTGGTGGCAGGTCGGTTGCTGATAAAAGCGCACGCCATTTTCGACCGCGCCGCCTTTGGCATCGCCCGCAGCATAATAGAGTCGCCGGATCCGGGCAAAGGAGATTGCCGCGGCACACATCGTGCAGGGCTCGAGCGTCACGTAGAGATCAGCCTCGACAAGCCGCTCATCGCCGACCGCTGCGGCAGCGCGGCGGATGGCAAGGATTTCGGCATGGGCGGTCACGTCATTGAGCGCCCGCGTCTCGTTGCCGGCCCGCCCGAGGATCTCGCCGTCTCGTACCACTACGGCCCCGATCGGTACCTCACCGCGTTCGCCGGCCGCGCGTGCCTCCTCGAAGGCCGCCTCCATGAAGCCGTTTGTCTTCCCCATGCACGAACTTTCCACTTAACCAGAGCCGCGCGACCTGATACGACAGCCCAAACCACAGGCAAACAGCAAATGACATTCAAAGACAAGTCCAGGCGTCCGGGGGGCAAGCCCTCCGACCGCAGCGGCAAGCCGCAAACCAGAAAGCCGTCCGCCAAGCCGTCCGCAGCTTCCTCAGACAAGCCAGCGCGTGCGCCGCGCTCCGAGGCCCCAGCCGGCGACGACACCATGAAGCCCGAGCGCATTTCCAAGCTGCTCGCGCGCGCCGGCGTCGCATCGCGTCGTGACATCGAGCGCATGATCATGGAAGGCCGGGTCGCGGTGAACGGCAAGGTGCTCGAAACACCTGTTCTTAACGCAACGCTCGCCGACAAGATCGAGGTTGATGGCCAGCCGATCCGTGGCATCGAGCGCACCCGGCTGTGGCTCTATCACAAGCCCGCCGGTCTGGTGACGACCAATTCCGATCCGGAAGGCCGCCCCACCGTCTTCGAAAACCTGCCGGAAGAGCTGCCGCGGGTCATGTCGATCGGTCGCCTCGATATCAACACCGAGGGCCTGCTGCTTCTGACCAATGACGGCGGTCTCGCTCGCGTGCTCGAACTGCCGACGACCGGCTGGCTGCGCCGTTACCGCGTGCGCGCCTATGGCGAAGTCGACCAGCCGGCGCTCGATGCGCTGAAGGAAGGCATTGCCGTCGACGGCGTGCTCTACGGTGCGATCGACGCCACGCTCGACCGCAAGCAGGGCCACAACGTCTGGATCACCATGGGCCTGCGTGAAGGCAAGAACCGCGAGATCAAGAACGTGCTCGGCGCGCTCGGTCTCGAGGTCAACCGCCTGATCCGCATCTCCTACGGTCCCTTCCAGCTTGGCGACCTCCCGGAGGGCCAGGTTCTGGAAGTTCGCGGTCGCATGCTGCGCGACCAGCTCGGGCCTCGCCTGATCGAGGAATCCAAGGCCAATTTCGACGCCCCCATCTATGCGCATGGCGCCGAAACCGATGAAGACGAAGCGCCGGCAAAGAAGCCTGGCCGCGAGCCGAGGGCCGATTGGGGACGCGAAGAGCGTCCTGCAGACAAGAAGCGCGCCGCGCCGAAGGACTGGGCCGACAAGGGCGACCGCCGTGAGCGGGCACTTGGACGCCTCGACACTCGCCGCGACGAGGGCAAGCCGGCTGACAAGTTCGCCGACAAGCCGAAGCGCCCGGCGGGCAATACCAAGGGCCGTACAGCAAACGTATGGATGGCACCGGGTGCTCGTCCGCTCGGCGAAAAGGCAGCCGCAGCCGCTGCCCGTCGCAAGCCCGATCCGCGCGCCGGCAAGCCGGTCGACCGTTTCGATGATCGTCCGACCTCCACCGTCCAGATCACCCGCGCCCGCGACGAAGAGGGCGACTGGATCCGCGCAGATGGCCCTGACCAGAAGCCCCGCTCCCGTGATGGCGATCGTGGCGAGAAGCGCGGAGGCTTCGGCGACCGTCCCGCCCGTCGCGACGGTGACGAGCGCGCGCCGCGTCGTGAAGGCGCAGACCGCGGCCCGCGTCGTGAGGGAGCAGACCGTGGCCCGCGTCGTGACTTTGGCGACCGTGCTGAACGTGCGCCTCGTCGGGAAGGCGAGGACCGTGGTCCGCGTCGCGAGTTCTCCGACCGTGGCCCGAAGCGTGAGTTTGGCGATCGCCCGCCGCGCGGCGACCGTCCCCGTGATGACCGGCCCCGTGATGATCGTCCGCGCGGTGAGCGGCCCTTCGGCGACAAACCCCGCGCTGGCAAGTCCTTTGGCGATCGGCCCTTTGGTGACAAGCCTGCAGGCAAGTCCTTTGGGGGCAAGCCATCGGGAAAGCCCGGCGGAAAGCCGTTTGGCGGCAAGCCGGGTGGCAAGAGCTTTGGCGGCAAGCCAGGCGGACGTCCTGCTGGCGGCCCACGCTCAGGCGGCCCCGGCGGCAAGCCCGCTGGCGGCAGCCGTGGCGCGCCAAAGGGCAAGAGGTAAGCCCGCATGCGCATCGTCGGCGGTGAATTTCGTGGACGGAGCCTGGCCACGCCGAAGTCCAATGACATCCGGCCAACTGTCGACCGGACGCGCGAGAGCCTGTTCAACATCCTCGCGCACGCCCATCCGGGCGTGCTCGACGGCACCCGCATCCTTGACCTTTTCGCCGGCACGGGCGCCGTCGGCATTGAGGCCCTGTCACGCGGCTGCAAATCCGCGCTCTTCGTCGAAAACAGCGTCGAGGGCCGCAGCCTGCTCTGGGAGAACATAGACGCGCTCGGGCTGCATGGCCGTGCCCGTATTCTCAGACGCGATGCGACCAATCTCGGTCCCTCCAACAACATCGAGCCCTTCGAGCTGCTGTTCGCCGATCCGCCCTATGGCAAGGGTCTTGGCGAGAAAGCGCTGCTCGCAGCCCACCAGGGCGGCTGGCTGGCCAAGGATGCGCTCGTCATCCTTGAAGAGCGTGGTGATGTACAGGTCTCCGTCGATCCCGTCTTTGCCTTCATCGAGCAACGCACCTTCGGTGACACGAAAATGTACTTCTTTTCCTATAGGCCCTCCTGAACCCGTCGCGGAAAAAGGCATGGCCCATGGATCTCGTCGCTGAAACGCCCATCTCGTCAAAGTCCTCAAAGGCCGATCCGGCCATTGGTCTCGCGCTTGGCGCCGGTGGCGCACGCGGATTCTCGCATATCGCGGTGCTGGAGGTCTTCGACGAGCTCGGGATCAAGCCCGCCGTAATCGCCGGCTCCTCCATGGGGGCGATCCTCGGGGCGGGGTATGCCGCGGGCATGAGTGGTCGCGATATCAGGGACTACACGCTGGAACTTGCCGACAACCGCGCTCTGGTCCTCAATCGCTTCTGGAGCCTGCGTCCGGCCAGCATCCGGGCGCTCGGAGGCTTCCGCTTCGGCCAGTTCAACCTGCCGCGCCTCTTGCGCGCCTTCCTGCCTCCACAGATCCCGCAGACCTTCGCCGAACTCGGCCTGCCCCTCGAAGTCATTGCCACCGACTACTACGGTCAATGCGAGATGGTCTGCACTGAGGGCGATCTTTACGAGGCCCTGTCCGCCTCCGCAGCCATTCCGGCGCTTTTCGCCCCGGTAACCATCAAAAGCCGGCTGATGATCGATGGCGGGATATTCAATCCGGTGCCCTACGACCACCTGATCGGCAAGGCTGACATTCTTGTTGCCGTCGATGTGATTGGCGCACCCGAAGGCGATGGCTCGCTGGTGCCCAACCGCATCGATAGCCTGTTCGGCGCCTCTCAGCTGATGATGCAGTCCCACGTCGCTCTGAAGATGAAGATCTGCCAGCCGGACATCTATCTGCGGCCGGAGGTCAACAGCTACAAGGTGCTCGACTTCTTCAAGGCCCGCCAGATCCTCGAGGCCTCCGAACGCCTGAAGGAGCCGCTGAAGAGGGATTTGGCGGCCCGGATAGAGGATTTCGTCCGCCGCTGAAGGTCAGGCGGCGGGAACCTCCTGCTTCGGATCCACCTCATGCAGAGGCCGCTTCGGCTTCATCAGCGGCTCCGGTTTCACCGGTCGTTTGTGCATCAGCTCGCGACCCGCAAGAATGCCTTCCTGCGCCTGCAGCCTGAGGCGTTCCTCATCTCTGCGGCGGATGTCCTCGCCGATGTCGTAGGCTTCGTCTTCCGTCACGCCGAGCCCCTGAAGCGTACGCCGTCCGAAAAGCAGACCGGATTCAAACGTCTCGCGCAGCTCGTATTCCACATCCCGGGCCCGAAGTTCCAGGCTGTGCACCCGGTCGTAAGAGCGCACGAACAGACGTACATCGGGATACTCCGACCGGATGAGGTCGACGATCTTGTCGGTGATCTCCTTCTTGTGCGTGCAGACCGCGACGATCTTCGCCCGTTCGATGCCTGCGGCGCGCAGCATGTCGAGCCGCGTGCCATCGCCGAAATAGATGCGGAAACCAAATGTGGCCGCCTGGCGGATGCGGTCAGGGCTGTCGTCGAGAATGGTCACGTCGCGACCGCTCGCAAGCAGGATCTGGGCAGCGATCTGCCCGAAGCGCGAGAAGCCGACCATCAGGACGTCAGATCCGGCGCCTTCGAAATCCTCCTCCATCTCCTCCTTCTCACCGCTCTCCCGTGACTGGAGCCTCTGTCCAATGAGGGCAGTCAGCGGAGTGAGTGCCATGGACAAGGTGACGATCGAGATCAGCAGGGAGGACTGGGCACTGCTGAATACGCCGACAGCCGCCGCCGTGGTGAAGAGGACGAAGCCGAACTCGCCGCCTTGCGGCAGAAGCAGGCTGATCCGCAGCGCATCGCGATGCTGCGACCCGGAAACCCGGCAGATCGCGTAGAGCAGCAGTGCCTTCACCGCCATCAGCGCCGGCACGGCAATAGCGATGAGGGCGATGTTGTCGACGATCACCTGTAGCTCCATGGAAAGGCCGACGGCGATGAAGAACAGTGCCAGCAGCAATCCGCGGAAGGGCTCGATGTCCGCTTCCAGTTCGTGCCGATAGGAGGATTCCGCGAGCATTACGCCAGCGAGGAAGGCACCCATGGCCATGGATAGCCCGGCAACCTGCATCAGATAGGCCGAACCGAGCACGACGAAGAGCGCAGCCGCAATCATCACCTCGCGGGCACCGGTGCGAGCGATGACCTGGAACAGCGGTGTGAGCAGATAGCGTCCGGCGAGGATCATGCCAACGACGGCCCCAACAGCAATGGCGACTTCGACGAGCGCCGATTGCTGGCCGTCACCGCTGGGTGTTCCCAGGACCGAGACCATGGCCAGCAATGGCACGATGGCCAGATCCTGGAAGAGGAGAATGGAGAAGGAGCGCTGCCCGTAACGGCTGTTCATATCGCCATAGTCTTCGAGCAATTGCAGTGCAAAGGCTGTCGATGACAAGGCCAGACCAAAGCCCGCCACCAGCGCGCCCCGCCAGTCGAGAAGACCTGCAACATAGACCAGCGCCGAAAGCAAAAGGCCGGTCAGCACGACCTGACTGGTCCCCAATCCGAAGATGTCGCGCCGCATGTGCCACAATCGGCTGGGTTTGAGCTCCAGCCCGATGATGAAGAGCAGCAGGACGACGCCGAGTTCTGCCACGGCAAGGATCTCGCCGGATCCCCCGATCAGGTGCAGGACAGGTCCAATGACCACGCCGGCCGCAAGATAGCCGAGGACCGTGCCCAGCCCGAGCTTGCGAAAGATCGGTGCCGCAATCACGGCGCCGCCGAGCAGCAGAAGGGGTTGCGTGAAAAGAGCTTCGCTCGCGCCTGCCAATGGTATTCTCCTCGTCGGCCGGCTTGCGCCGCACCTGCTTATGGGATGCATGCCGGGCTCGTGAACGGAAAAGCCCGCACCGCCCTTGATGCACCTTGTAAGTCACAATAAATGGAGCGGGAAGGAAAGGCCAACCTATGCCCAATCAAATCGATTCCGCCAATCTCCTCGAACGCGCCCAACAGCTCGTCGATCTGGCCATCAAGGCTGGAGCCGACAAGGCGGATGCCGTCGTCGTCCGCTCCCGCTCCAAGGGCGTCAGCGTCCGTCTCGGCAAGGTCGAATCGACCGAGGCCTCCGAGAGCGACGACTTCTCGCTCCGTGTCTTCATCGGTCGGCAGGTGGCGTCCGTCTCCGCCAATCCGGGCTTTGACCTCACGGCACTCGCCGAGCGCGCCGTCGCCATGGCCAAGGTCTCGCCCGAAGACCCCTTCGCAGGTCTGGCCGATGAGAGCGATCTCGCCCGCGATATTCCCGATCTCCAGCTCTTCGATGACACGGACGTGTCGAGCGACCAGTTGCGCGAAAGCGCGCTTGCCATGGAAGAGGCGGCCCGCGCGGTGAACGGTGTCAGCAATTCCCTGGGGGCTGGCGCCTCCGCCGGCATGGGCGGTCTGGTGCTGGTCACCTCCCACGGCTTTTCCGGAAGTTATGCCGGTTCGCGCTTCTCCCGCTCCGTCGGCGTCATTGCCGGCGAAGGCACCAAGATGGAGCGCGACCACGATTTCGACAGCCGTCTGTATTTCGCCGAACTCGACAGCCCCGAAGATATCGGTCGTCGTGCCGCCGAGCGAGCAATCCGTCGGCTCAACCCCCGCCAGGTTCCGACGGCTTCGAACCTCACCGTCGTCTTCGATCCGCGCGTCGCGCGGGGCTTCGTCGGCACGATTGCCGGCGCGATCAACGGCGCCTCGGTTGCCCGCAAGACCTCTTTCCTGCGCGACAGGATGGGCGAGCAGGTTCTGAAAGCTGGCCTCAACATCACCGACGACCCGCTGAAGGTGCGGGGCTCGTCGTCGCGTCCCTTCGACGGCGAAGGTGTCTCTGGCCGTGCGATGACCATGATCGAGGACGGCGTTCTGAAGCACTGGTTCCTCTCCTCGTCCGCTGCCCGCGAACTCGGCCTCAAGACCAATGGACGCGGCGTACGCGGGGGCACCTCGGTGTCTCCATCTTCCACCAACCTGGCGCTCGAGCCTGGCGACATCTCGCCCGAAGAGCTGATCCGCAATGTTGGCACGGGGCTTTACGTGACCGACATGATCGGCAGTGGTGTCGACATGATCACGGGTGAATACAGCCGCGGGGCAAGCGGTTTCTGGATCGAGAATGGTGAACTCACCTATCCGGTCTCCGAGATCACCATCGCTTCGAACCTCAAGGACATGTTCATGCGGATCACGGTCGCCAACGACATTGACCGAAAGTTCGGCATGGCCGCTCCTACACTTGCCATCGAGGGCATGACGCTTGCCGGACTCTGATCGAAAGTCTGCAGACACCCGCTTCGACTGGCAGGCCGATCTTGCCCTGATCACCGAGGCTGCCCGCGAGGCCGGAAAGGTGGCGATGGCCCATTTCGGCCAGTCGCCTGAGGTCTGGTGGAAGAACGAGGGACGCTCGCCGGTGAGCGCCGCCGACTATGCCGCCAATCGTATCCTGGAGGAGATCCTCCGCCATGCGCGACCGAACTATGGCTGGCTGTCGGAAGAAACCGATGACGATCCAGCGCGGCTCTCCTGCGAGACGCTGTTCGTCATCGATCCCATCGACGGCACGCGCGCTTTCCTGGCCGGGAAGAACACCTGGTGCGTCTCGGTAGCCGTGGTCTACAGGGGCGCTCCGGTCGCCGGCATTCTTGTCGCTCCCTCGCTGAATGAGGAGTTCACAGCCACAATCGATGGTCCGGCCCGCCGCAATGGTCAGGATATCGCCGTTTCCGCTGCCGGTATCGAGGGCAACCTAAAGGTCGCCTCCGCACAGGATATGGTCACGAGCTTCAACTCCGTCCTGCGCCCGCGCATCGAGCGCGTCGAGCACATCCCGTCACTGGCCTATCGGTTGGCGCTTGTGGCAGACGGTCGCATCGACGCGACCTTGGTCAAGAAAAGCTCGCATGATTGGGATCTTGCCGCCGCCGATCTGATCCTTTCGCGCGCGGGAGGATCGATTACCGATCTCGATGGACACGCGCTGGTATACAATAGGGCAGAGGTGACACATCCCGTGTTGTGCGCAGCATCGGCAGAGCTCCTTCCGGCATTGCTGAAGAACATCACGCGAATTCCCCGGAGTTGACCTTTGGGCCGAAATCGCGCAGATGAATGCCGACTGACTGAGAATGAGAAAAGGCCGCGACTATGACGGAATCCAACGAAAACAAGCAGCTTCTCCATCTGGTTTTTGGCGGCGAACTGTCTAGTCTCGAAGACATTCAGTTCCGTGACCTGAACGAGCTCGATATCGTCGGTATCTTTCCGGATTACGCCAGCGCCCTGAGCGCCTGGAAGGGCAAGGCCCAGGCGACGGTCGACAACGCGCATATGCGCTATTTCATCGTCCACATGCACCGACTGCTGAACCCCTCGGAGAAGTGAGCCGAAGGAACAGCGGCCTCCCGAGCCGCTGTGGACGACCCGCAAGGGTCACGTTTTGAACTCAGTCTTCTTGCATCTCTCTTGTTGCATAGCGACGCCTCCTGAACAGGAAGAATGGCATTGTCGATGAAGATGAGCAGGTCCGATCGATGGCACTGAGCGATGGCCTAGCCTCCCTCGCCTTGACATCCTATGGCTGGCTAGGCCTTGCGGCCTATCCGCTGTCGGGGCCGATGCTTGCCTATCGTGCGGCAAAGGGTAAGGAAGACCGGTCTCGCCGTGCCGAACGCTTTGGCCATGCGAGCCTCGCCAGACCCCTGGGGCCGCTCGTTTGGATCCACGCAGCCAGCGTCGGCGAGACGACGGCCGTCATCGCGCTGATGCGCGAATTGCGCCGCCGGGACATCCACGTACTTCTGACCTCCGGCACCGTGACCTCGGCCGAGGTGGCCAAGAACCGCCTTGGCGACATGGTGCTGCATCAGTATGTCCCGCTCGATCTCCTGCCTCCGGTTCGACGCTTCCTCGACTACTGGCAGCCGGATGTCGCCATTGGTGTCGAGTCGGAGATCTGGCCGACAACCCTCGCAGAACTTCATCGCCGCCATATCCCGCAGATCCTCGTCAATGCCCGTATGTCGGACCGCTCCTTCGATCGCTGGAAACGCCATTCATCGATCGCAGAAACGCTGTTCGGCAAGCTTGCACTCGTGATCGCCCAGTCTGATCTCGACGCGGAACGCTTCCGTGATCTCGGCGCCTGGCCCGTCAGCGTCTCCGGCAATATCAAGGTCGACAGCGACGCCCCCCCTTGCGACGAGCAGGTGCTGGAGCGCTATCGCCAGCAGATCGGATCTCGCAAGACCTGGGCGGCCATCTCCACCTTCGACGGTGAAGAGAAGATCGCCTCCATGGTGCATCGGGCGTTGAAGGCGCATACCGGCATGCTGACCGTGCTCGTGCCGCGCCATCCTGAGCGCAGTGACGAGATCGAGGCTATGCTGGTGGAAAAGGGCTTGGTCGTTGCGCGCCGCACAAGGGGCGATATGATCACGCCTGAGACCGATGTCTTCCTTGGCGATACGATCGGCGAAATGGGGCTTTATCTCCGGCTGACGGAAGTCGCCTTCGTGGGACGTTCGCTCTCCGCCGAGGGCGGTCAGAACCCGCTTGAGCCGGCCATGCTCGGCTGTGCCGTCCTCTCCGGCCCGCAGGTCAGCAATTTCCGCGAAAGTTACCAGCGGCTCGTGCGCAAGGGTTCGGCCCGCATCGTCCGCGATGCCGAAATGCTGGCCAAGGCGGTGCACTTCCTGCTCAACAATGATTTGGCGCGATCCAAGATGATCGAGGCAGGGCAGGAGAGCATGCAGGAAATGCGTGGCGCCTTGACCGCGACGCTTAAGGGGCTGGAACCCTATATCAGCCCGCTTTCAGTTAAGGCCAAGCTCGAGCCACGTGCCGCCAGCCAGAGCTAATCTCTGAACCAGGACGATCTTCATGCAGCAGAAGCCCCAGATTGCCGGCATCCTGTTCGACAAGGACGGGACGCTACTCGACTTCGATGCGAGTTGGGGACCCGTGAACCGCGATGTGGCCTTGATGGCGGCGGATGGTGACCAGGCGCTGGCCGACCATCTGCTCCTCGCCTGCGGCATGGACCCCGTGAGTGGCGAGATCGTGCCGGATAGCCTGTTTGCCGCCGGCAATACCATCGAGATTGCCGAAGGCATGATCAATGCCGGCTCGCCCTTCATGGTCGAAGCCCTGGTGCCGAAGATCGACGATTGTTTTGCAAGGGCGGCGGAATTGTCGGTCCCGGTGACTGATCTTGAACCGCTTTTTGCACGCCTGCATGGCAAGGGCCTGCGGCTTGGCATCGCCTCCAGCGACAATGAGCGCTCGATCCGGGTCGCCGCCGAACGCTTCGGTATCCTGCCCTATATTGACTTCATCGCGGGTTATGACAGCGGCCATGGGAGCAAGCCGGAGGCCGGCATGGTGCTCGGCTTCTGTGCGGCAACCGGCCTCGTACCCTCCGAGGTCGCCGTGGTCGGCGACAACAATCATGACCTGCACATGGGCAGCAATGCCGGCGCTGGGCTGAAGATCGGCGTGCTCTCCGGCACGGGGTCGCGCGAGACGCTGACGCCGCATTCCGACATGGTGCTTTCCAATATCACGGAGCTTGAAGCCGTTTTGAGCTGACGGCACCCGTGCCATTTTGGCACCCTCATGCTTGACCATTATGCGTTGCAATGGTTCTTGTTGCCCGCATGAGAAGGCGCCAGAGGGGTGCCGGCGTCAGGACAGGGACGAGAATGGTATCTGAGGCACCGCCTTTCTGGTGGACCAAGACCGGCTGGCAGGCAATTTGCCTCTACCCGTTCTCCTTCGTCTATGGCCGGATATCAGGCGCGATTATGCGCCATCGGCGCCGTCATGCGCTGCCGGTTCCCGTCATTTGCGTCGGCAATTTCACCGTTGGCGGCGCGGGCAAGACCCCGACAGCGATCGCCATTGCCCGTGCCGCCAAGGCGCGGGGGTTGAAACCCGGCTTCCTCAGCCGCGGTTACGGCGGTTCCCTGGATGTCACCACCGTCGTGGACCCGCACCACCACCGCTCGACCGCCGTCGGCGACGAGCCGCTGCTGCTCGCCCGCGAGGCGCTCACCGTCATTTCCCGTCGCCGGATTGCCGGGGCCGAGAGGCTGGTGGAGGAGGGCGTGGATCTCGTCATCATGGATGACGGTTTCCAGAGCGCCCGGCTCGTGGTGGATTATGCGCTGATCGTCGTCGACAGCCTGCGGGGCATAGGCAACGGCTGGGTCGTGCCCTCGGGCCCCGTGCGCGCACCGATCACGGTGCAGATGCGCTTCCTCGACGCGATCCTCAAGGTCGGCAGGGGCGATGCCGCCGACCGCTTCGTCCGCCAGGCCTCCCGTAGTGGCAAGCCCGTTCTGGTTGCCAATGTCCTGCCGCAGGCGGCGCACGATCTGTCGGGCAAGTCCGTCCTGGCCTATGCCGGCATTGCCGATCCAGGTAAATTCTATCGCACGCTGGACGAACTCGGTGCCGTCATCGTCGACCGGCAGGACTTCCCCGATCACCACCATCTGGCGGACGACGAGATAGCTGATCTGCTTGCCCGCGCCGAACGTCAGGACCTGCAATTGGTGACGACGGCAAAGGATGGCGTCCGCCTTTCGGGGGGACATGGCCGCGCAGCGGAGCTTCAGGAAAAATCGAGGGTCGTGGATGTCGACATGGTTTTCGACGACCCCAAGGCCCCAGATCTGATCATCGACCGGGCGATTGAAGCCTGCCGCCGCAGGCGCCTTGCACAAAAGGCGTGAGACTCAGCGGCGCTGGTTTGGCAGCGCGCCGGCGCGCTTCTCGGCTTCGAGCGAGGCCGCCGCGTCGACATAGGCCTCCTGGCGCGCAACACTCCAGTATTTGAGCTCGTCGACCATGACGGGCCGCCCGGTGATTGCGCAGGTGACGAAGGTCCCCGGCGTCAGGATCTGGAAATCGGCATCGAGATAGCGGATCTTGGCTTCGCGGTTGCCGCCGCCTTCGAAACGGTTCATCACTCTTCTCCTGCGCCGCGTGTCACGGAACTGCAATACAGCGCCCTCCCGGCGAATGAAAGATGGCGCTACCGAAAACCGGCAGACCTCGGCTCAACTCCGCCCGAACAGGCGTTCGATGTCCGAAAGCTTCAGCTCCACATAGGTCGGTCGCCCGTGATTGCACTGTCCAGAGCCCGGAGTCTGCTCCATCTGACGCAACAGCGCGTTCATCTCCTCGACCCTGAGCCTCCGTCCGGAGCGCACCGAGCCGTGGCAGGCCATGGTTGCCGCCACATGCTCGAGCTTGGCCGACAGCCGGTCGGCCGTATCCCATTCGGCGATCTCGTCGGCCAGGTCTCGCACAAGCTGCGTCGCATCCATTTCGCCCAGCATCGCCGGCGTTTCGCGCACCGCGATCGCCCCTGGGCCGAAGCGCTCGATCGCAAGCCCGAGCTGCTCCAGGCTTTCCGCATGGGTCATCAGCCGGTCGCAATCCTCTTCCGGCAAGTCCACGATCTCGGGGATGAGTAGACCTTGAGAGGGGAGCCTCCGACCTGTGAGCGCCTTGCGCATCTGCTCGAACACCAGCCGTTCATGCGCGGCGTGCTGGTCAACGATCACGAGGCCATCTTCCGTCTGCGCCACGATGTAATTTTCATGGACCTGCGCCCGTGCCGCACCGAGCGGGTAGCTCGAAATCGCCTCCACGGTTGCGCTTTGAGCCGCGGGCGAGGGCGGGATCGTCTCGCTTCGCGCGGTTGGGACGGAGAGGCTGTCAAATGCCGCCTGGGCGGCCTCACCAAAACCGCGTGCAGCCGGTGCGGTTGCGGCGGCAAGACCTCCACCGAAACTCGGCGCTGCCCCATGGAGAGGCCGCGAAGGCGAGTTGGCCGGCGACCAGGTCTGGGCGGGCTGCGGCGAGAAGCCTGGACGAAACGCCCGCAGCATGCCGCCGGCTCCCGTGGTGGCTGCCCTGTCGCCCTCCCGCTGCAGGGACTGCCTGATGGCGCCCACGATCAAGCCGCGCACCAGCGCCGGATCGCGGAAGCGCACATCCGACTTCGCCGGATGCACATTGACGTCAACCAGCGCTGGATCGAGCGTCAGCGACAACACCGCCACCGGGTAGCGTCCCTGCGGGATCGTCTCCGCATAGGCACCGCGGATCGCCGACAGGATCTGCTTGTCCTGCACCGGCCGTCCATTGACGAAGGCATATTGATGGGCGGAATTGCCCCGGTTGAAGGTGGGCACGCCGGCAAAGCCGGTCAATCGCACGTCTTCGCGCTCGGCATCAAGCTCGATGGCATTGTCCCTGAAGTCCGCGCCCAGCACCTGCGCGATGCGCGCGAGATGATCGTCGCCGGTGCCGGGGAATTCGAGCGTCGATCGGTCCGTCCCGGAGAGCACGAAGCGGATCGCCGGAAAGGCGATCGCCATGCGCTTGACGATTTCGGTGATCGCGCCCGCTTCCGCCTTTTCCGTCTTCATGAATTT
>OGCL01001116.1_pt1 | contig 24465 bp, 19 predicted proteins | sample 1570041 | NCBI WGS metagenome assembly OGCL01 (sample SAMN06266162, study PRJEB24511) | hot springs metagenome | isolation source: Hot spring water | place: South Africa: Limpopo | collected 2015-06-22 | reverse complement strand
GATCCTTGCGCTCCATGCCCGGGCCGCGCGGCTTGGCGCCGACCAGCAGCGCCTGCTGCGCGTCCTTGAAGGCGACCGTGGGATCGGAGGTGCCGATCATGTCGGCGAGCAGCGGGAAGGCGCAATCTTCGAGTTCCATCATCACGCCCTTGAGCGCGGCCTGCGCTTTCTCGCTGGGCAATTCGAGCATGTGCAGGATGACGGGTTGATCCTTGCCGAGCATTTCGCCGGAGGCGATGCGGAACAGCAGGGCGTAGCCGATTTGACCGGCGGCGCCGGTGACGGCGACACGAACGGGGGCTTTGCTCATCGATGAGGCTCCTCAGGAGTAAATGATGGAACGACGTTACGGCGATTCGCGCCCGGGCGGCAACCAGAGTGTCGCTGGTTCTTCCGGCGGTTTCCGGCGACGATGGCCGAGGTTGAATGGGTTGTGCGCCATGGCTCCGGGCCGATGGGGCAGGCAGGGGAAGCTGGCCGGGCCGGAACACCGGCGCATCTTAGTCGCCGCCGCCTCTCTGTGTCAACTGCTATATGATAAATTATATAAGACTAGAATTATATAAGACATAAGATAGACTATGGACGAGCAGACAAAATTGTGTTTCAATGGCGATCATGATGGTTTCGACGTCCGATAAATCCGAGGGCAATGCGGTCGCGGCAGCGACTGTTGCGCCGACCTTCAGCCCGCTCTATCGTCAGATCAAGGAGCTGATGTTGCATGCGCTGGAGGCCGGCGAATGGCGTCCCGGCGAGGCGATCCCGAGTGAAACCGAGCTGGCCGGGCGTTTCGGCGTCAGCCAGGGCACGGTGCGCAAGGCCATCGACGAGCTGGCGGCCGAAAAACTGCTCATCCGCCGCCAGGGCAAGGGTACCTTCGTTGCCTCGCACGACGATCCGCGCGCCTTTTTCCGTTTTCTGCGTCTGCTTCGCCTCGATGGCCGCAGTGAACCGGCGGTGAGCCGGCCACTGGATTGTTGGCGCGCCAAGGCAGGCAGCGATGCGGCGCATGTGCTGCGCCTGACCGCCGGCGACCCGGTGATCATCGTGCGGCGCGTGCTCGAGTTTTCCGCCCGGCCGGTGGTGCTCGACGAAATCTACTTGCCCGGCGCGGTGTTCGGCGGGCTGACGCTGGAAATGCTGCACGAGTGGAATGGCTCGCTCTACAGCCTGTTCGAAACCCGTTTTGGCGTGCGCATGATCCGCGCCGAGGAGCGGCTGCGCGCCATCGCCGCCGACCGTCTGAGCGCCGAGGCATTGCGCGTCGATGAAGGCTCGCCCCTGCTGTCGGTGGAGCGCTTGAGCTATACCTACGGCGAGAGGCCGGTCGAATGGCGGCGTGGCCTGTATAGCACGACCGAGCATTGTTACTTCAATGAGTTGAGTTGATCGGCACCGGGTGCGGTCGGCGGTGGCGACCGGTGCTAACGAACGATCATGGTGGTTGCCACCGCCCCGGAAGATGAAAATCGGCACTGCCGTGGGAGCGGCCCCCGGGTCCAGGTCCGGGGGGCCTCGATAACAGCGGTGGCAGCCCGTTCCATCGCCTAAATCGCGGGCAAGCCCGCTCCCACGAAATATGCTTTTCGAGTGATTTTCACGCTAAAAATAAAATTTGCTGTTGTTTGAATAGAATTGTTGCACTGTAACAGCCAAGGGAGTGGATGCGATGGCGGAAGTGATGCGTGGTCGACCCAAATATATGAATATATTTGAAATACGATTGCCGATGCCTGGATTGGCGTCGATTTTGCACCGCATTAGCGGTGTCGGCTTGTTCCTGGCTCTGCCCCTCTTGCTCTGCGCGCTCGAGCGTTCGCTGCGCTCGCCGGCCGAGTATGCGCAGCTGATGGCGCAGCTCGGTCACCCCGCCATCAAGCTGGCGCTGCTCGGTCTGCTCTGGGCGCTGTTGCATCACCTGTGCATGGGCGTGCGCATCCTGCTCATCGACGTGCATGTCGGTGTCGCCAAGGCTCGGGCGAGGGCTTCGGCAGCAGCGGTGTTCGCCGTGTCGATCGGGCTGACTTTCGCTTTGGGGGTGGCACTATGGTGAAACGCATCGTCGTCGGCGCCCACTATGGTCTGCGCGACTGGTTGGTGCAGCGCGTCACCGCCGTCTATATGGCGCTTTACCTCGTGCTGATGGGCGTCGTGTTGCTCGTCGCCGGCGGGGGCTATGAAGCCTGGCGCGCTCTGCTCGGTCACGGGCTGGTGCGTTTTGCCAGCTTCCTGTTCGTCGTCGCGCTGTGCTGGCATACCTGGGTCGGCGTGCGCGATCTGTGGATGGACTATGTGTCGGCGACCGGAGTGCGGCTGACACTGCATGTGCTGACCGCGGCGGCGCTGATCGGTTACGCCGGCTGGGCGGTGCAGATTCTGTGGAGACTCTGATGGCCCGTTACAGTGTGCGCAAATTCGATGCGGTGATCGTCGGCGCCGGCGGCGCGGGTCTGCGCGCCGCGATCCAGCTTTCCGAATCCGGCTACAAGACGGCGGTGATCTCGAAGGTGTTTCCCACCCGGTCGCATACCGTTGCCGCGCAAGGCGGTATCGCCGCAAGCCTGGGTAATTCCGAGGAAGATCACTGGCACTGGCACATGTACGACACCGTCAAGGGCTCCGACTGGCTCGGCGATCAGGACGCGATCGAATTCATGTGTCGCAAGGCCAACGAGGTGGTGATCGAGCTCGAACACTACGGCATGCCCTTCGACCGCCTCGACAACGGCCGCATCTACCAGCGGCCTTTTGGCGGCCACATGTCGAACTTCGGCGAAAAGCCGGTGCGTCGCTCCTGCGCTGCCGCCGACCGCACGGGGCACGCGATGCTGCATGCGATGTATCAGCGCAACGTCAAGGTCAATACGCAGTTCTTCGTCGAATGGATGGCGCTCGATCTGGTGCGCGACGCCGAGGGCGAGGTGCTGGGCGTCATCGCAATGGACATGGAGACGAGCGAGCTCGTCGTCTTCCACGCCAAGGCGACCATTTTCGCCACCGGTGGTGCCGGGCGCATCTTCTACAGCTCGACCAACGCCTTCATCAATACCGGCGACGGGCTGGGTATGGCGGCGCGCGCCGGCATCCCGCTCGAGGACATGGAGTTCTGGCAGTTCCATCCTACGGGCGTGGCTGGCGCCGGTGTGCTGATCACCGAGGGCGTGCGCGGCGAGGGCGGCATCCTGCGGAATTCCCTCGGCGAGCGCTTCATGGAGCGCTACGCGCCGAACGCTAAAGACCTCGCCAGCCGCGACGTCGTCTCGCGCGCCATGGTCACCGAGATCAACGAGGGACGCGGCTGCGGTCCGCACAAGGATCATGTGCTGCTCGACGTCACCCACCTCGATCCGGCGACGATCATGAAACGGCTGCCGGGCATCCGCGAGATCGCCATCCAGTTCGCCGGCGTCGATTGCATCAAGGCGCCGATTCCGGTCGTGCCGACCTGCCATTACCAGATGGGTGGCATCCCGACCAATTACCGCGGCCAGGTCGTCGTGCCGGGACGGGCGAGCATGAGCGAGATCGTGCCGGGCTTCTATGCCGCCGGCGAATGCGCCTGCGCCTCGGTGCATGGCGCCAACCGGCTGGGCACCAATTCGCTGCTCGATCTTTTGGTGTTCGGCAAGTCGGCCGGCGAGACGGCGGTGGAGGAACTGAAGAAGTCGCCGAAGGCGCACAAGGATCTGCCGGTGGCGGCGATCGAGGCGACGCTGGTGCGCCTCGATCGGATCGAGCAGCAGAAAGACGGTGCCAGCGTGCATGAAACCCGTCTGGCGATGCAGCGCACGATGCAGAACCATTGCGGCGTCTTCCGTTTCGGCGACAAACTGAAAGAAGGCGTGCGCAAGATCCTTGAAGTCAGGGAGGCGGTGGCGCAGACGGAGATTACCGACAAGTCGCGCATTTTCAATACCGCCCGCCTCGAGGCGCTGGAACTCGATAACCTGATCGAGGTGGCGGTGGCGACGATGGTTTCGGCCGAGGCGCGCAAGGAGAGCCGCGGCGCCCACGTGCGCGACGACTGTCCCGATACGCCGGAGCATCCGGATGGACGCGACGACAGGAACTGGCTCAAGCACACACTGTGGTTCCGCGACGGCAACCGGCTGGAGTACAAGGCGGTGACGCTGCGGCCGCTGTCCGTCGACACCATCGCGCTGAAGAAACGCGCCTACTGATTGGGGAAGAGTGAGAATGACCACCCGCACGCTGCACTTCAAGATCTACCGTTACGATCCGGACAAGGATCACGCGCCGTACATGCAGGACCTGTCGGTCGAGGTCGACCGCACCGACCGCAAGCTGCTTGATGCGCTCGTCAAGCTCAAGGCCCGGGACGACAGCTTGTCGTTTCGTCGATCCTGTCGCGAGGGCGTCTGCGGTTCGGATGCGATGAACATCAATGGCAAAAACGGCCTCGCCTGCCTGACCGATCTGTCGAGCTTCCCGGACGGCAAGCCTATCGTGCTGCGACCATTGCCCGGCCTGCCGGTGATCCGCGACCTGATCGTCGATATGACGCAGTTTTTCAAGCAGTATCATTCGATCAAACCCTATCTGATCAACGACGATCCGCCGCCCGAACACGAGCGTCTGCAAAGCCCCGAGGAGCGCGAGGAGCTCAACGGCCTCTACGAGTGCATCCTCTGCGCCTGCTGTTCGACCGCCTGTCCGTCTTTTTGGTGGAACCCGGACAAGTTCGTCGGCCCGGCGGGCCTTCTGGCCGCCTATCGCTTCATCGCCGATACGCGCGATCGGGCGACCAGCGCGCGCCTGGACGATCTCGACGACCCGTATCGCCTGTTCCGTTGCCACACGATCATGAACTGCGTCGATGTCTGTCCGAAGGGGCTCAATCCGACCCAGGCCATCGGCAAGATCAAGGCGCTGATGGTGCAGCGGCTGGTGTGACGGCAGGACGAGGAAGGCCGACGCCGTGCCCACGGGGCTGACTTTCGCCGCTGGCTCGCCGGGGGAGGGCGAGATGACGCCGCAGGCGCGCCAGCAGCGGCTGCGTTGGCGCAGCCGTCGCGCCCTGCTCGAACTGGACCTCGTCCTCGCCCGCTTCTGGCAGCGTCAGGGCGAGACGCCGCTCGATGCGGCGACGCTCGCTGGCATGGAGGCGTTGCTGGCGCTCGAGGATCATGAATTGTGGGGGGCGGTGAGCGGCCGCGAGGCGCTCGCCGATGCTGGGCTGATGCAACTGGTCGAGCGGCTGCGGCAAGCGGACGATGGCCAGGAAAAACGATTTTCCACTTTGCTAGGGAGTGAAACAACCATGAGCAATCAACGCACGGCGACGCTGACCGTCGATGGCAAGAGCGTCGCGTTTCCCATTTACTCCGGCACCATCGGCCCGGACGTCATCGACATCAGCAAGCTCTACGCCCAGACCGGGATGTTCACCTATGACCCGGGTTTCATGTCCACGGCAGCCTGCAAGTCGGCCATCACCTATATCGATGGTGACAAGGGTGAGCTCTACTACCGCGGTTATCCGATCGAGCAGCTGGCGGAGAAGTGTGACTTCCTCGAAGTGTGCTATCTGCTCAAGGTCGGCGAGCTGCCGACGCGCGCCCAATACGAGGAATGGGTGAAAAACGTGCAGAAGTACTACATGCTGCACGAGCAGTTGATCCGCTTCTACAACGGCTTCCGCCGCGATGCGCATCCGATGGCCATCCTGGTCGGCGTCGTCGGTGGTCTGTCGGCCTTCTATCACGACTCGCTGGACATCAACAATCCGCAGCACCGCTCGGTGGCGGCGCTGCGCCTGATCGCCAAGATGCCGACCATCGTCGCGATGGCCTACCGCTACAGCCGCGGCCTGCCCTTCATGCACCCGAAGAATGCCTATGACTACGCGACGAATTTCCTCTACCAGATGTTCGGCACGCCCTGCGAGGAGTTCAAGCCCAATCCGGTGCTCTCGCGCGCCCTCGACCGCATCCTCATCCTGCATGCCGATCACGAGCAGAATGCTTCGACCTCGACCGTGCGTCTGGCCGGCTCTTCCGGCTCCAACCCATTCGCCTGCATCGCCTCGGGCATCGCCTGTCTGTGGGGTCCGGCGCACGGCGGCGCGAACGAGGCCTGCCTGAAGATGCTGGAAGAGATCGGCGATGTTTCGCGCGTGCCGGAATACATCAAGCGTGCCAAGGACAAGAACGATCCCTTCCGCCTGATGGGCTTCGGCCACCGCGTCTACAAGAACTTCGATCCGCGCGCCAAGCTGATGCGCGAGACCTGTCACGAGGTGCTCGGCGAGCTCGGTCTGCACGACGATCCGCTATTCAAGCTGGCGATGGAACTGGAGCGCATCGCGCTCGAAGACGACTATTTCATCGAGAAGAAGCTTTATCCGAACGTCGATTTTTATTCCGGCATCGTGCAGAAGGCGCTCGGCATCCCGACGCAGCTGTTCACCGGCATTTTCGCGATGGCGCGCACCATCGGCTGGATCGCGCAGTGGCACGAGATGATCGGCGATCCGGAACAGAAGATCGGCCGGCCGCGCCAACTCTACACTGGCGCAGTGCGCCGCGACGTGCCGCCGATGGATCTGCGCTGATCCGCGGTGCAGCAGCGAGAGGGGCGTGAGGCCCCTCTTTTTTGACTTATACCCATAAGGAGGATTGATGCGATGATGAAGCAGGCTCTGGCGAACTCCTATCTGTTTGGCGCCAATGCGCCCTTCATCGAGGCGCTTTACGAGGATTACTTGGCCAATCCGACGGCGATCGAACCCGCCTGGCGCGACTATTTCGACAAGCTTTCGCACCTGCCTGGTCCTGGTCATTACAGCGGCCCCGATGTCGCGCATCAGCCCATCCTCAATTCCTTCGCCCAGCGGGCGCGTGAGGGCACGCTGCATGTGCCGCTCGCCCGGCCGGAGGCGACCGAGAAGCAGGTGAAGGTGTTGCAGCTGATCAATGCCTACCGCTTCCTCGGCAACCGCTGGGCCCAGCTCGATCCGCTCAAGCGCCATGAACGGCCGGCGGTGCCGGAGCTCGAACCCTCGTACTACGGTTTCACCGAGGCCGATCTCGGCCAAAGCTTCCGCGCCGGCTCGTTTGCCGCGGTGGCGGAGAACGCGACGCTGCGCGAGATTCTCGAAGCCTGCCGGCAGACCTACTGCGGCGCCATCGGCGCCGAATACATGTATCTGTCCGACGTGCAGCAAAAGCGCTGGATCCAGGCGCGTCTGGAACCGCGGCGCGCCCAGCCGGACTATGCGCCGCAGAAGCGGCTGCGCTTCCTCGAACGCCTGACGGCGGCTGAGACGCTGGAGCGTTATCTGCACACGCGCTATGTCGGCCAGAAACGTTTTTCGCTCGAAGGCGGCGAGTCCACCATCGTCGCCCTCGACGAACTGATTCAGGTCGGTGGAACCCTGGGCGTGAAGGAATTCGTCATTGGCATGGCGCACCGCGGCCGGCTGAACGTATTGGTCAACGTCCTCGGCAAACAGCCGGCGATGCTGTTCGAAGAATTCGAGGGCAAGAAGAGCATCAAGCTGCTCTCCGGCGACGTCAAATACCACATGGGCTATTCGTCCGATGTCGCCACACCCGCCGGGCCGGTGCACCTGACTTTGGCATTCAACCCGTCGCATCTGGAGATCGTCAATCCGGTGGTCGAAGGCTCGGTGTATGCGCGCCAGTTGCGGCGCGGCGAGCCGGGCCAGCGTGAAGTGGTGCCGGTGCTGCTGCACGGTGATGCGGCGGTGGCCGGACAGGGCGTCAATCAGGAGACGCTCAACTTCTCGCAGACGCGTGGCTATGGCACCGGCGGCACCGTGCATATCGTCATCAACAACCAGATCGGTTTCACCACCTCCGATCCGCGCGACCTGCGTTCGTCGATCTATTGCACCGAAATCTTCAAGATGGTCGAGGCGCCGATCTTCCACGTCAATGGCGACGATCCGGAAGCGGTGGCCTTCGTCACCCGCTTGGCGATGGCCTTCCGCCAGGAATTCGGCAAGGATGCCGTCGTGGACATCGTCTGTTTCCGCAAGCTCGGCCACAACGAGCAGGACGAGCCGATGGTCACCCAACCGCTGATGTACGGCAAGATCGCGCAGCATCCCGGCACCCGCCGGCTCTATGCCGAAAAACTCACCGCGCAGGGCCTGCTGGCGCAAGGGCAGGAAGAGCGGATGATCGTCGACTACCGCGCCGCGCTCGACGAAGGGCATCATCTGGTCGATCCGGTGATCTCCGATCACCAGAACGCCTCGGGTGTGGATTGGCTGCCGCATGTCGGCGTGCCCTATAGCGAAAAATGCGATACGCGCGTGCCGCGCGCCGAACTGGAGCGACTGGCGCAACGGCTGACGACCTTGCCGGAAGGCTTCGTGCTGCATCCGCGCGTGCAGAAAATCATCGACGACCGCCGGTTGATGGGCGAGGGCCGCATCAATGTCGACTGGGGCATGGGCGAGAGTCTTGCCTATGCGACACTGCTCGCCGCCGGCTACAACGTGCGCATCTCGGGCGAAGATGCCGGACGAGGCACTTTCTTTCACCGCCACGCGATCATGCACGATCAGAAACGCACCCAGCGCGACGAAGGTGTGTGGATACCGCTTTGTCACCTACAGGAGAAGCAGGGGCGCTTTCAGTGTTGGAACTCGGTGCTCTCCGAAGAAGCGGTGCTGGCCTTCGAATACGGCTATGCCACCGCCAGCCCGAACGATCTGGTCATCTGGGAGGCGCAGTTCGGCGATTTTGCCAATGGCGCGCAGGTGGTGATCGACCAGTTCCTCTCTTCCGGCGAGGCGAAATGGGGGCGTGCCTGCGGTCTGGTGCTGCTGTTGCCGCACGGCTATGAAGGGCAGGGGCCGGAACACTCGTCGGCGCGGCTCGAACGCTTCATGCAGCTGTCGGCCGATTTCAACTGGGAGGTCTGTGTGCCCTCGAGCGCCGGCCAGATCTACCACCTGTTGCGCCGCCAGATGCTGCGCGCGCAGCGCAAGCCGCTCATCGTGCTGACGCCCAAGTCGCTCTTGCGCCACAAGGATGCGACGACGACGCTCGACGAGCTGGCCAACGATACCTTCCACACCGTCATCGGCGAGATCGACGCGCTCGATCCAGCCAAGGTGACGCGCGTCGTCGCCTGCGCCGGCAAGATCTACTACGAACTGCTCGCTGCCCGGCGCGAACGCAAGATCGAACAGGTAGCGCTGATGCGCGTCGAGCAGCTCTATCCCTTCGACGACCGTCGGCTGGCGGCCGAACTGGGCAAGTTCCCGAACTGGAAGGAACTGATCTGGTGTCAGGAAGAGCCGCTCAACCAGGGGGCCTGGTATGCCAAGCACCACCGCCTGTGTCCGCTGGTCGGCACCGGCCAGCGGCTCGATGTCGTCGCCCGGCCGGCTTCGTCCTCGCCAGCGGCGGGCTATGCCAGCCTGCACATCCAGCAACAGAAAGAAGTCATCGAGCGCGCGCTGAACGTGTCAGCCTGACGTCGATGGCGGAACATCCCCCCTGCAAAACCCCGCTATGCGTTTCCCGAAGGAAAGATCATGCTGATTGAAGTCAAGGTGCCCCAATTGTCCGAGTCCGTTGCCGAAGCCACGCTGGTGGCCTGGCACAAGAACGAGGGCGATGCCATCGTGCGCGATGAGAATCTGATCGACATCGAGACCGACAAGGTCGTCCTCGAGCTGCCGGCGCCGGCGGCCGGGGTGCTGGTTCAAGTGCTGAAAGGCAATGGCGAGTCGGTCATCGCCGGCGAAGTGATCGCCCAGATCGACACCGAAGCGAAAGCCGCAGCCGGTTCGACCGTCCAGATCGCGGGCAAGCCCGCTCCCACAGATTCCACTGCCGCAGAGCCCGCCAAGTCTGGTCCGGCGGCGCGCAAGCTGGCCGAAGAAAAAGGCGTGCCGCTCGAGCGCATTGCCGGCAGCGGCCCCGGCGGCCGCGTGACCAAAGCCGATGTGCTTGGCGTCGGCGCACCGGCGGGGGGAGCGGGCTTGCCCGCGATGACGGCGCTCGCAGCAGGTTCGACCGCCCCATCGCGGGCAGAGCCCGCTCCCACGGCAGGCGTGGAGAACATCGTCGGCGAGCGGCCCGAGCAGCGGGTGCCGATGTCGCGCCTGCGCGCCCGCATCGCCGAGCGCCTCATCCAGTCGAAGAACGAAAACGCCATCCTCACCACCTTCAACGAAGTAAACATGGCGCCGGTCATCGAGCTGCGCAAGAAATATGGCGAGAAGTTCGAAAAGGAACACGGCGTGCGCTTGGGCTTCATGTCCTTCTTCGTCAAGGCCGCCGTGCATGCGTTGAAGAAATTCCCCATCCTCAATGCCTCGGTCGATGGTGCCGACATTGTCTATCACGGCTATTTCGACATCGGCATCGCCGTCGGCAGTCCGCGCGGCCTGGTCGTGCCCATCCTGCGCAATGCCGACCTGATGAGCATCGCCCAGATCGAGAAGAAGATCGCCGAATTCGGCCAGAAGGCCAAGGACGGCAAACTGACCCTCGAAGAGCTGACCGGCGGCACTTTCTCGATCTCGAATGGCGGTGTCTTCGGCTCGATGCTGTCCACGCCGATCATCAATCCGCCGCAATCGGCCATCCTCGGTATCCACGCCACCAAGGACCGGCCGGTGGTCGAAAACGGCCAGATCGTCATCCGGCCGATCAACTATCTGGCTCTTTCCTACGATCACCGCATCATCGACGGCCGGGAGGCGGTGCTCGGACTGGTGACCATCAAGGAGGCGCTCGAAGATCCGGCGCGCCTGCTGCTCGATCTGTGAGGAGAAAAGGATGAATGAGGAATTCGATGTGCTGGTCATCGGCGGCGGACCGGCCGGCTATGTTGCGGCCATCCGCGCCGCCCAGCTCGGTTTTCGCACCGCCTGTGTCGAATGGCAAAGCTGGCAGGATCCGAAGGGGGAAGTGCGTCTGGGGGGCACCTGTCTCAACGTCGGCTGCATTCCATCCAAAGCGCTGCTCAAGTCTTCCGAACTCTATGACGAAGCCAGGCACGCCTTTCCGATGCACGGCATCGCCGTCGACGGCGTGAAGATCGATATACCGACGATGATCCGCCGCAAGGACAACATCGTTGCGCAACTGACGCAGGGCATCCGCGGCCTGTTCCGCAAGAACAAGGTGACGCTGCTCGCCGGCCGTGGCCGTTTCGCCGGCCGCGAGGACGAGAAATGGCAGATCGCCATCGAGGGTCGCGACGGCACGCTGCAAACCGTTGCTGCGATTCATGTCGTCGTCGCCACCGGTTCGCTGCCGCGCCCTCTGCCGGGCATCGAGATCGACAACGATCTGATCTGCGACAACGAAGGCGCCTTGGCCTTCACCGCCGTGCCGCCGCGTCTGGGCATCGTCGGCGCCGGCGTCATCGGCCTGGAGCTCGGCTCGGTGTGGAAGCGGCTGGGGGCGCAGGTGACGCTGCTCGAGGCCCTGCCCGATTTTCTCGCCGCCGCCGATGCGGCAGTGAGCAAGGAAGCCTGGAAGGTGTTCACGCAAAAGCAGGGGCTGGACATCCGCCTAGGCGCGAAGATCGAGAAAGTCAGCCGCATCGGGACGGCGGTACAGGTCGAATACGAGCAAAACGGCGAGCTGAATACGCTGGAAGTCGACAAGCTGATCGTCGCCGTCGGCCGCGTGCCGAACACCGTCGGCCTGGGCGGCGAAGCCGTCGGACTGGAAGTCGACGCACGAGGCGCGATCGTCGTCGATGAACATTGCCATACCAATCTGGAAAACGTCTGGGCGGTCGGCGACGTCGTGCGTGGGCCGATGCTGGCGCACAAGGGCATGGAAGAGGGGGTGATGGTCGCCGAACGCATCGCCGGTCAGGCCGGCCACGTCAATTACGAGGCCATTCCCTGGGTGATGTACACCGATCCGGAAATCGCCTGGGTCGGCAAGACCGAAGCGCAGTTGAAGAACGAAGGCATCGGCTATCGCGTCGGCCAGATTCCTTTCCTCGCCAATGGCCGCGCGCTCGGCCAGGGCGATACCACCGGCTTCGTCAAGCTGCTCGCCTGCGCCAAGACCGACCGCGTGCTCGGCGTGCACATCGTCAGCGCCAATGCCTCGGAGCTGATCGCCGAGGCCGTGGTGGCGATCGAGTTCGGCGCCAGCAGCGAAGACCTCGCCCGGATCTGTCATGCCCATCCGACGCTGTCCGAAGTCGTGCACGAAGCGGCGCTGGCGGCGGACAAACGGGCGCTGCACTTCTGATTCCGTTGCCGGCGCATCGCCGCGCCCGCGACGCGGGAGATGGCGTAAGGTTGGTTTGAGCCGTGCGTCGTCCGCCAGCAGCCCCGCCGGCACGGCGGCGGGGCGCGGCATTCAGGGAGCGCTCAAGCGGCGGTCTGGCGATCGAGGCGGGAAAGCACCCGCTCGCGGCCGAGCACGGAGAGCACGGCGTCGATGGCCGGCGATTGCGGCTGACCGAGCAGCGCGACGCGCAGCGGTATGGCCACCTGAGGCATCTTCAGCTTCGTCGCCGCCATCGTCTCCTTGATCGCGGCGGAGAGCGCTGGGCGCGTCCACTCACACTGCGCCAGGCGGGAGCGCAGATCGGCCAGCGCGTTGCGGGCCGGTTCGGTCAGATGTTGGGCGAGCAGTTCGGCGCTGGCCTGCACCTCGGTCAGGAAAGGCTCGACGGCATCGGCGAGCTCGTTCAGATTGGTGACGCGGTCCTTGTACAAAGCGACCAATTCGGCGAGCGGCGGGCCGTCTGCACTGCGGATGCCGCGCGCTTGCAGACGGTGGGCGATATCGTCGGCCAGCCGGCCATCGTCGGCCTGCTTCAGGTAATGGGCATTCAGCCAGTCCAGCTTGGCGAAATCGAATTGCGCCGCCGAAGCGGTGATGTGGTCGAGATCGAACCACTGCACGAACTGTTCGCGGCTGAATACCTCGTCGTCGCCGTGCGACCAGCCCAGGCGGGCGAGATAATTGATCAGCGCTTCCGGCAGATAACCGTCGGCGTGATACTGCATCACCGACACTGCGCCGTGGCGTTTCGACAGCTTCTGGCCATCGGGGCCGAGGATCATCGACAGATGGGCATACTGCGGCACCGGCGCACCCAGCGCCTGCAGCAGGTTGATCTGACGTGGCGTGTTATTGACATGATCGTCGCCGCGGATGACATGGCTGATGCGCATGTCCCAGTCGTCGACGACGACGCAGAAGTTATACGTCGGCGTGCCGTCGGCGCGGGCGATGATGAAATCGTCCAGCTCGCCATTGCTGAACTCGATGCGCCCCTTGACCAGATCGTTCCAGCCGACGACGCCGTCGGCGGGATTGCGGAAGCGGATCACCGGCGCGACGCCTTGCGGGGGCGGGGGCAAGAGCTTGCCCGGCTCGGGACGCCAGCGACCGTCATAGCGTGGCTTCTCCTTGCGCGCCATCTGCGCCTCGCGCAGCGCTTCCAGTTCTTCCGCCGACATGTAGCAACGGTAGGCGGTGCCAGCGGCCAGCATCTGCTCGATCACCTCACGGTAACGCGCCATGCGCTGCGTCTGGTAAAACGGCCCTTCGTCACAATCGAGGCCCAGCCAGTTCATGCCATCGAGGATGGCCTGCACCGCCTCCGGCGTCGACCGGGCCAGATCGGTATCTTCGATGCGCAGCACGAAAACGCCGCCATGACGGCGGGCGAAAGCCCAGGAGAACAGAGCAGTGCGGGCACCACCGACATGCAGGTAACCGGTGGGACTGGGGGCGAAGCGGGTGCGGACGGTCATGGTCATCGAGCGCGCAAATCGCGCATTTTAAGGAAACGCCGAATAAAAAATCGCTGCGCGGGCGCATCGCGGCGTTGCGCGGTGCTCGCTCCCTCGCCGATCCATTTGATATGTCTCGGTCGCTGCGCGCCGTGCGCCGTGCATCTGGCCATCCTCGCTACGTTTTTCAACGGCCTGTTATCGACCACGGATTCAGGCTGTCGTTGGGTCTCGGTTGCTGCGCGCCGCGCGGCCAGCTCTATCCCGCTTGCGGCTTTCTTCAGCCTCAGCCGCCCGTGGGGAAGGCAGCGCGATCGCCTTGCGATCGCCCATTCGACCCCATTGACGCGCCACCGGGCCTGTGGTCAAATTTCGCTCCTCTTTGCGCCGCAAGCGCGCATCCGGGTGGTTAGCTCAGCGGTAGAGCACTGCCTTCACACGGCAGGGGTCACAGGTTCAATCCCTGTACCACCCACCACCGCCCGACCCACCACCGTCGCCGGCGCGAAGATCGCCGGCCATCGCATCGCCGACGTTCTCCGGCTGACGTTCGCCGCCGAGTACCGTAACGAAAAAGCCCGCCCACCCTTGCGGGCTTTTTTATGCCATTTCCATGTCCGTGCAGCCGATGATCCCGAGCCCCGCTTCGGCGATAACGTCGTTGGCTGCCCCATATCCCCGGCAGCGACACTCACGCCGTTGCGCGGGGCGCGGCGGCGAGCAGCAGACCTCGGCTGGTGGCGATGGCCAGTTCAATGGCATTTCAGGCGCCGGCACGAACAGCATGGGACGGGTGAGTGGAAAGGAAAAGCTGGCAAGCGAAAGGGTGGCGGAATTCGGCCAGTCGCTGCCTTGGAAGGCTCAGGAAACACTGAATGAATAGCTGCGCAGGCGCATCACGGCGTTGCGCGGTGCTCGCTCCATCCTCTAACTTGTTGATCGGCTGCGGTCGCTGTGCGCCGCGCGCCTTCTGCTTTCTCCCGCTCGCGGCTTTCTTCAGCGTTTCCCTTACGCGCCCAAATACCTGACTCCCATCCCGTTCGCGATAGGGATTAATGAATCGTCATCTCCGCCTGACGCCGGCAGCCGGGCAGATCGTTGTTCCAGCGCTTCAGGTAGGCAGTAATGCTTGCGCCGAAAATCGCTGTCGCCGACCAGCGCGCTATCGATGGCACGGGTTAAATTGCCCGCCGTCGGCGCGCCAGGCCACACCGACCAAAGCGCCCGGAACAATCCGAAGATCGCAGTCAGTGTCACGAGCGTCGACATTAACTGGGCGTTCAAGGAAGGGCGGCCTTCGCCCGGTGTCTGCCGTCAACGCTGACGCGCCGCGGCGAGAGGAGCGACGCCCCAACCTGGCTCCGGCGCCGGTGGTTTTTCCGGTAATTCGGTCTGTCGCATCGGCGACAACAGGTCCGCCCGGATCGGGCAAGCCGTTGATTCAGTAATATGGCCCGTCATTTGCTTTGTATTGGCTGGCGTTTTTGCCGCCTGCGTTATGGTGCAAAGGAAATAGCGATGCCTGCTCCCCCAGCCGCCGCCGCGACGTGCGGCAGCCGCCGAAGGCTCGACCGCATCGAGCTGCTCGAACTGGACCAGCTCGGTTCGATCAATGCGGCGGCGAAAGCGGTCGGCGTGTCAGGCCCACAAATAGACCAGCCTTGTTATAACAAGTGCATGGACAGGATCGATGCGCGCAAGCTCTCGGCTGAAGGCCGGGCGATGTTGAGGAAGATGGTGATACGGCTGAGGCAGCAGGCGAAGAAGCCGGTCGAGGAATTGGCGGCGGTGGCTGGGGTGCACGTTCGCACGGTGGAAGAGTGGCTGAGTCGAGCGCGACGAGAAGGAGCGGCGTCGCTGGAGGTGGAGAAGAAGCGAGGGCGGCCGGTGGGTGCTTGTCGTGAGCGGACGATGGCGCAAGAGGCGTGGATTCGGGATCGGATCGTGGGGAAGATGCCGGGGCAGATGAAGCTGCCGTTTGCCTTATGGACGCGACCGGCGATCAAGGTGTCGAGCAAAGAGGAGTTTGGGATCGAGGTTCAAGACCGGTTGGTGGGGAAATATCTCAAGCGCTGGGGTTTTACGCCTCGACGACCGATGAAGCGGGCGCTGGAACGAGACCCGGTCAAAGTCAAGGCGTGGTTGGAAGAGACGTGGCCGGGCGTGCTGGCGCGGGCGCGTGCGGAAGGGGCGACGATCTTGTGGGGGGATGAGACGGCGGTGAAGGAAGACGCCCATTGGGTGCGGGGCTATGCCCCTCGCGGCCGAACACCGGTGCTCGAGATGCCGACGCGCTGGGAGAAGTTGTCGAGGATCTCGGCGATTTCCGCGCGCGGTGAAGTGGCCTTCAAGATCGTCCAGGGCCGTATCAATACCGAGGGATTCCTCGCGCCTGCCGCCCGCCGTTCTGGCCGAAGCGATATCATTCCGTTTTCCAATGCGGGAGAAAACCTTGAAACGTTTTGCACTCCTTCTCGCGGCCGGGCTGAGCCTATTGGCCGCACCCGTTCTCGCCCAGACGCAGACCTATTCCTTCGGCGTGCTGTCGCAACGCAGCGCGGTGCTCACCGCGCAATACTGGAACCCGATTCTCGATTACGTCGAGAAAAAGGCCGGCGTGCGCCTCGTGCTGAAGGCGGCGCGCACCGCGCCCGAGTCGAACGACGCCACCGAGCGCGGCGAATACGATTTCGTCTATTCCAACACGATCTTCCAGCCCAAGATGGCGCAGGCCAATTACCAGGTGATCCTGCGGCCGCGCGACGAAGCGATCACGGGGCAGATCGTCACGCTGGAAGCGTCGCCGATCCGCTCAATCAAAGATCTCGAGGGCAAGGAGGTCGGCTTCCCCTCGCAGGCGGCCTTCGTCGGCTACGCGGTGCCGATGGATGCGCTGCTCAGGCAGGGCGTGACGGTGACGCCGGTGTTCGGCGGCAACCAGGAAGGCATCATGGGTCAGTTGAAGGCCGGCCGCGTGATCGCCGCCGGCGTGAACAACCAGGTGATGAAGTCGTTCGCCGCGCGCGAGAACGTTCAATACCGCGTGCTGTGGGAGTCGCCGCCCTACCTGAACCTGCCGATCGCCGCGCATCCGCGCGTGCCCAAAGCGGTCGTCGAGGCGGTGCGTACCGCCATCGACGGCATGGACAACGATCCCGAGGGGATGAAGATTCTCGAGGCGAGCGCCAGCATCATTGGCCAGAAGCCGCCCTTGGGTTTTCGCGCCGCGACGCAGGCCGACTATCAGAGCTACATCGACTTTTACAAGCAGACGCTGGTCAAGGACTTCAAGTAACGGCCAGGCGCGATGCGCGGTTTCTGGGATCGTCTGCCGTTTGCCGCGCGACTGCTGGTCACCGCAAGCGTCGCGCTCGTCGTCGCGGGCGCGGCGATGGTCGGCGTCTCGGCGCGACAGGAGGCGCTCGATGCGCGCGCCGATCTGGCCGCCGTGCTGGCGCAGGAGCTCGAAACTCTGCCGCAGGCGCTGGCCGAAACGGTGGTGATCGGCGATTTTTCCACCTTGCAGCAGACGCTCGACCGCTATGTGGAGCGACCGCTGATCGTCGAGGCGCACTTCCTCGACACGAGCGGCGTCAGGCTGTCGAGCCACGGTCCGGAAAAGGGTGAGCCGGCGCCCGCCTGGTTCGTCGACCTGTTCGGCTATGCGCCGGCGAGCGGCGAGGCGCCGGTGATCGTCGGCGGGCGCAGTTATGGAAACCTGACCCTGACGTTGAGCCCGCACCAGCCGGCCGCGCGCGCCTGGCATCGTCTGCTGGACCATCTGGGCATCCTGCTGCTCGCCGTGGCGGTCGATTTCGCCGGCATCTGGCTGGTGCTGCATTTCGGCCTGCAGCCGCTAAAACGTCTGGAACGGGCGGCGGACGCTCTGGCGAACGGCCGGCTGAAGGCGCGCGTTGCACCCTTCGGCAGCCCGGAACTGCGCCACCTGATCGACCGCTTCAACCGCATGGCCGAAACGCTGCAAAACACAATCGAAGAACACCGCCGCGTCGAGCGCGAACTCGACGCGGCGAGCCGCGCGAAGAGCGAGTTCCTCGCCAACATGAGCCACGAGATCCGCACGCCGTTGAATGCCATTCTCGGCTTGATGGAACTCGCGCTCGACGCGCCGGACGTCGGCGAGCGCCGCGAATTCATCCGCAAGGCGCGCGGTGCGAGCGAGCTGCTGCTCGGCATCATCAATGACATTCTCGACTTCTCGAAGATCGAGGCCGGCAAGCTCGACATCGAGCAGGCGCCCTTCGCGCTCGCCCCGCTCGCGACCGATCTGGCCGACATCTTCGGCCCGCAGGCGGCGGAGAAAGGCGTCGCCCTGCGCTTCGAAATGGCCGACACCCTGCCGGCGGCCATCTGGGGCGATCCGCTGCGCCTGCGCCAGGTCTTGCTGAACCTGATCGGCAACGCCATCAAATTCACCGAGCAGGGCGAGGTGATCGTTCGCGTCGAGCCGCTCGACTGTGCCGATACGGGCGTGAGCGGATGGGCGCGCTTGCGCTTTTCGGTGCGCGACACCGGCATCGGCATCGCGACCGAAGACCTCGCCCGGCTGTTCGATGCCTTCACCCAGGGCGATGCCTCGACCACGCGGCGCTTCGGCGGCACGGGACTGGGGCTGGCGATCGGCAAGCGGCTGGTCGAGCTGATGGGCGGCCAGATCGGCGCGGAAAGCGCGCCGGGTGCCGGCAGCACCTTCTGGTTCGAGTTGCCCTGCGAGATCGCGCCGGTCGAATCCCTGCCGTCCGCGCCCGTCGCGCCAGCGGCGGGAACCTGCCCCGCCTACGCCGGCAAACGCGTGCTGCTGGTCGAGGACAACGCCCTGAACCGGGAGATGGCGCAACGCTTTCTGGGCCGCCTCGGCATAGAGATTGTGGTGGCCATCAACGGCGCCGAGGCCGTCGGGGCGGTGGCGCGCGAATCCTTCGACCTCGTGTTGATGGACTGCCAGATGCCCGTGATGGACGGCTACGAGGCGACGCGTTGCATCCGCGCAGCGGGATTCGCCGACCTGCCGATCCTGGCGATGACCGCCAATGCGCTTTCCGTCGACCGCGAGAAGAGCCTCGCTGCCGGCATGAACGACCACCTCACCAAGCCACTCAAATTCGAGACCTTGCGCGAAACCCTCGCGCGCTGGCTCGGCGGTGAACCACCGCCGCCCGCCGCCGCGCCAACCGAACCTTCGCAAAGCGAAGACATGGATGCCCCCCGCCTCGACACCGCCCGCGCCATCGCCAACTTCGGCGGCGATGGCGAGCTCTACCGTCAGATCGCGGAAATTTTCCGCCAGGATGCCCCCGCGCAGGTCGCCGAATTCGATGCCGCGTGCGCGGCCGGCGACTGGCTGACGGCGCGGCGCGCCGCCCACAGCGTGAAGGGCATGGCGGCGAGCCTGGGCGCCGAGCGGCTGCGCCGGCGCGCCTACGCGCTCGAACAGGCCTGCGCCGCCGAAGATGCGGCAGCCGTGGCCGCCGCCGAGCCGGCATTTCGCGCGGAACTTATGGAAACCACTACCGCGCTACGCACCTACGAGGACAATATCGGATAGCATCGCCGTCCCGCCAACGCCGACTTTTTCTCAATGAGAGTGACCACGCTCCACGCGGAACAAACTGCCGGGTTCGCTAACCTGTTGCGCCTCGGCGTCCGGTAAAACCCTTCCCGGCGCCGAGCGACCGATCTGCATGGCGTTGTTCCGCGAAATCTGGAACCGCACGCCGCGCCTCGATCTGGGCTGGAAGCGCCAGGTGCAGCCGAAGCCCGAGCGAAACGCCCCCTGCCCTTGCGCTTCCGGCAGGACATCACAAAACTGGCCGCCCGCGAACGGGAGTGGGAGGACGAGTCAGGCTCACCGCCACGGCGGCAGACCGGCCGCTCAGGTCAACACACGGAAGGCAAAAATCGCGACACAGGTCGGCGGCAGCGCGGCGAGCAGCAGGCCGCCGGCACTGATGGCCTGATCCTCGAAATGGTGCTTCAGGATCGCAAAACCAGCCGGGTTCGGTGCATTGGCGATCACCGTCAGACCGCCGCCGGTCACCGCACCCGCCACTAAGGCATACTTGAATTCCGGCGTCAGTCCCTCGACCAGCGAGCCGAGATAAGTCAGCGCGGCGTTGTCGGTCACCGCCGTCAGCGCAGTGGCGACGAAATGAAGCACGTTTTCATCGACCCCGGAGAGCGCCGGCTGCAGCCACCATTTCTGCAAGCCACCGAGCGTCACCAAGCCGGCGAGGAAGAAAGCGACCAGCAAACCCTCGCGTAGGATGAGCCGATCCTGGTGGCGCTTGTAGGCCTCGGTATAGCCGAGGAAGAACAGAAACAGGCCCATGAACACCACCGGATGATGCGAAGCCAGCACCACCGCGGCCAGAAAACCGAGATGGATGCCGGCGACGACGGGCGGCACGCCAGCCCGCCCGCCCACGCCTTCATCGACATGGGCTTTCTGCATCAGCTCGGCGCGGAAAGCATCATCGCCGCCAGCGTCATCGCCGCCGGTTCGGTGATGAACGAACCGAGCAGCGGCACCACCGACAGACAGAGGAAATTAACCGCCACGCTGCGCGGCAGCGGCATCAGCCGCGCCAGTGACCGCACTGCGGCGAGCACGGTCTGCAGGATCGGCCGGCTGGCGGCGATGACCATGATGACGAAGACAAACATCGGCTCGGTGTAATCGCGGCCATCCACGTAGCTGACCGCCGTTTCGGCGCCAAACATGACCAGCATCGTCGCCACCAGCACGAAGGCCCAGAAACCGAAGACCACCTCGACCTCGGCGAGCAGATGCCTCAGCCCGGCATGGTTCGGCTGCAGATGCGCCAGATGAGCGAAGAACTTGGTCGAGAAGAGGTGTGAAGGACCGCCAGCGTGAAGAGCACGGTGGCGACGATTTCCATCGTCGAAACTTCGAGCGGCATAATGGTCCAGGAGAGTGTAAAGGGAGAGAAAGGACGGAACGACGGCTGTTGCAGTGCAGCATTGCATCACCAACGCCGCAGACCGTCAAGAAAGTACCGAACAAAGCCGAGCGCGGAAGGCAGCGGCAGGCGCACGCAGCGCCGCGACCGTGACCCATCCGATCGATCGGCGAGACAGAAACAGCGCGCTGCGCAGCGCCCGCACGGCCATTCATTCGGTGCGGTTTCCGGCTATTGCGCAGGACTATCGATCCTGCCAGCGCAAACCATGCCGATCCAGTTCGGCGGTCAGCTCGGCCATCGCCCGCGCCACCGCCGCTGCCGGGCCGCGCACGCCGAGTTCGATATGCGGCGGCCGTGTCGCATCGCCCAGCGAAGGTAGGCTGAATACCTTCACTCCGGCAAACCCGGCCTCCAGCGTGCGCATGAAGCCGACCAGCTCGCTTTCCAGTCCATGCCAAACGATGAGCGAGCGCTCTTCTTCGTCGGCACGGTGAGCCGGCGTCGGGTAATACGTTTCCAGCACCCAAGCGACCATCGGCTGCGCCATCTGCGGAAAACCGGGCACGAAATGATGATCGGCGAACGAGAACCCGGGAATGCGATTGACGGGATTGGGAATGATGCGACTGCCAAGCGGAAAGTGGCCGAGTTCGAGCCGCTCCGCCGTCACGGCATGCCCCATCTCGGCGGCGCGGGCGCGGATCAGCGCTTCGGCCTCCGGATGCAGGACCAGTTCGACGCCCGCCGCCGCTGCCGCTGCCTGACGGGTGTGATCGTCCGGAGTGACGCCGATGCCGCCGAAGCTGAACACGACATCGCCGCCGCGCAGCGTGTGCCGCAGGGTTTCGGTCAGCCGGCTGCGATCGTCGCCGACATAGAGCAGCCAGTCTAGCGTCTGGCCGCGCGCCGCGAGCAGGGCGCGCAACGCCTCGAAATGTCGGTCGGCACGTTTGCCGCGCAAGATTTCGTCACCGATGACGATGCCGCCAAAGCCCATGATCTCCCCCCTCCATGACCGAAGCGCTGAACGAAGGAGCCGCTGCAACGCTGCGCCGGCGCCGCCGCGCGGCCAGCGCCACCCCGCTCGTCGCTTTTTCGGCTTTTCCCTGCCACAGCCGCATCAACGCGCCTGCTGCTCGGCAATCAGCCACTGATTGATGGCCCAAGTACGCAGATGGGCATGAGGCCCCGAAAGGCTGTTCAGCTCTTCCTGAAACTGCTTGCGCACTTTCATCTTGAATTCCACCTCGTCGGCACGCTGATGACTGTCGATCATCTGCCGAACCAGATCGCGGATGCGCTCCTCGGCCACGATCTGAACCCGCCTTTGCTGGTCGCGGGCGACGTAATCGGTGGCGAGGCGATAGGGAATTGGGATGTTCGCCAGCCGCACGATCTCGCGTATCGAGTCGGCGCGCTCGATCATCGCGCGCTGATCGTCGCAACGCGCCGAGAAGCGGCGCAATTCCAGCTTGAGCAGGGCGTGTTCCGTTGGGTCGGCGCGCGCCATCGCGGCATCTCCTTCGCAATCCAGCCAAGATGATAGCGCCAGAAACGACGCATCGGCCGACAGCGCCAACGCGGCACCGGCAGCAGCGCCCGGCCTGAAGCGGCCATGCGCCGCTGGCGCCGCCATGCCACAATGCGGCGATGTTCGAAATCGTCCTGCACCAGCCGGAAATCCCGCCCAATACCGGCAACATCCTGCGCCTGTGCGCCAACACCGGCTGCCGGCTGCATCTGATCGAACCACTCGGCTTCTCGCTCGCCGCGCCGCAGCTGCGGCGCGCCGGCCTCGACTACGGCGACATCGCCAGCGTGCAATGCCATGCCGGCTGGGCTGACTTTCGCGCCGCGATGACCGGCCGCCGCCTGTTCGCACTCACGACGCGCGGCGCGCAGCGTTACGACCGCATGGCTTACGAAGCAGGCGATGTCTTCGTCTTCGGCAGCGAAACGCGCGGCCTGCCGGGTGATGTGCTGGCAGAGTTCGCGCCGGATGCGCGCCTGCGTCTGCCGATGCAGGCACAGAGCCGCAGCCTCAATCTCGCCAATGCCGTAGCGGTGGTAATCTTCGAAGCATGGCGCCAGCACGACTTCGCTGGCGGAAGCTGATCGAGACATCATGCCCCTGGGAACCATCCACCTCGCCGACAACCTGAGCGTGCTGTCCAGTCTGCCGGATGCCTCGGTCGATCTGATCTACATCGATCCACCGTTCAACACCGGCAAGACGCAGGCGCGCACTCGGATGAGGACTGTTGCGGACGACAATGGCGACCGCGTCGGTTTCGGCGGCAAGACTTATCGCAGCGAAGTCCTTGGTAGTAGCGGCTATGCCGATACTTTCGACGATTTCCTGAGCTTCATCGAACCGCGTTTGCGCGAGGCGCATCGCCTGCTTGCGCCGCACGGTAGCCTGTACTTCCACATCGACTACCGCGAAGTGCACTACTGCAAGATTCTGCTCGACCGCATCTTCGGCCGGGAGAACTTCATCAATGAAATCATCTGGGCCTATGACTACGGCGGTAGGCCGAAGGATCGCTGGCCGGCCAAGCACGACAATATCCTCTGGTACGCCAAGGAAGCCGGCAAGCACATTTTCAATCGTGATGAGATCGAGCGCATCCCCTACATGGCGCCCGGCCTGGTAGGCCCGGAAAAGGCGGCGCGCGGCAAGTTGCCGACCGATGTCTGGTGGCATACCATCGTGCCGACCAACGGCAAGGAAAAGACCGGCTACCCGACCCAGAAGCCGCTCGGCATTCTGCGACGCATCGTGCAGGCATCATCGCGCCCCGGCGATCTGGTGCTCGATTTTTTCGCCGGGTCCGGCACCACCGGCGCCGCCTGCCTGGAACTGGGCCGGCGCTTTCTACTCGTCGATGAGAACCCGGAAGCACTGCGCGTCATGGCCAAGCGCTTCGCCGGCCGCGATGACATCGCTTGGTGTGGCTATACGCCGCATGGCGCCCGGGCTCCGATGTCCGCTCACGGGCATGACGCTCGGGCACTCGCGCCATGATCAAGCGCCTCAACGACCGCTTCGGTCATCTGATCGGCGATGCGGTGCTGAAAGCCGTGGCGCGTGTGCTGGCCGAGAATCTGCGGCCGCAGGATCTGCTGGCGCGCTATGGCGGTGAGGAATTCGCCATCCTGCTGCCGCAAACCGGCATCAGCGAGGCCGCCGAGGTCGCCGAGCGCCTGTGCCAGACGCTGGCTGCGCTGCGCTTGCATCACGGTCAGACGACGTTGACCATTATCCTCTCCTGCGGCGCGGCGGCGCTGCACGGCGACGATACGCTCGACGATCTGATCGCTCAGGCCGACGGCGCCTTGCAGCGGGCCAAGCAGCGCGGCCGCAACCGCGTCGAAGTCGCGCGCGGCGAGGCGCTGATCCTCGATTGAACGTCGTCGGGCGGCCAATGCAACGCGAGGCCATCGACTGCTGACACCGTGTTCGTCGGACTGACTTTCTAGGCTCGATGGGCGCCGGCGCGAGTAGTGCCGTAGAGATCATCGCAGGCGGGAGGTTGGCGAGATGTGTGGATGCTGTGGCGAGTTGCGTTTCGACGGCGGCGAACCGGATTGGCCGGCACTCGGCCGTATGCTCGAGGTACTGGCGCGGCGGGGCCCCGATCACGAGGGCAGTCATAGCGACGGTCCGGTGATGCTCGGTCACCGGCGTCTGTCGGTCATCGATTTGTCGCCGCATGCGCATCAGCCGATGAGCGACAAGGCGCTCGGCCTGACGCTGGTGTTCAATGGCACCATCTACAACTACCGCGA
>OGCL01001114.1_pt1 | contig 24520 bp, 19 predicted proteins | sample 1570041 | NCBI WGS metagenome assembly OGCL01 (sample SAMN06266162, study PRJEB24511) | hot springs metagenome | isolation source: Hot spring water | place: South Africa: Limpopo | collected 2015-06-22 | reverse complement strand
AATATCCATTGATTTTTAACATATATTTTATAAAAAAAAAAAATAAATAAATAACACCAAAAATAGCGCTTAGGAAGGGCTGGTGAAGGATTTTTATACGACACCTTTGAAAGAGATAAGGTTATTGGTGAAGAATTATCTCACATATATCCTGAAGAGGTAGCGTTTAGCGTAAAACCCTTGTGTTTAGACATGTTGGAAAGTTGAAAAGATGTAAAATGTATATTTGTATATAAAAATAGAACCTTTGAAGGTTACATAGTTCCATCAAAGATTACAGACGAAAGAGTGTCAGAAGGGATTGTTTTTTTCATTGACAAGACAGATCAAGAAAAAATGAATAACAAAATAAGAGAGATTCAAAAAATGAAATCTATTGGTAATCTTGCTGGAGGTGTTGCCCATGATTTTAACAACATGCTCAGTATCATCTTCGGAAATGTTCAGTTGGCGATGAATTTAACTGAAAAAAACACAAAGGTATATGAGTACTTACAACAAATAGAAAAGGCAGCCCATCACTCTGCTCAAGTTACAAAACAGTTACTTGGTTTTGCAAGAAAACAAAACATATCTCCAAAAGTTATAGATATTGTTAAATCCATAAAAGATATGATTGAATTACTTAAAAGGATCATAGGTGAAAATATTGAATTAAAATTTATACCCTCAGATGATGCTTGTTATGTATTTATAGATCCCATGCAGTTAAATCAAATTATATTTAATGTATGTGCTAATGGACGAGATGCAATTACTAATAGTGGCACCATAGTTATAGAAACTATGATAACAACAATCTCCGATAAATATTGCTCAACTAATCCTGAAGCAAAGTCAGGTAAATACGCGATATTATTAATAAGTGATAACGGATGTGGTATAGATAAAGACAATTTGGCTTATATATTTGACCCATTCTCTACGACGAAAGAGATAGACAAGGGTTCAGGATTAGGACTTGCAACTGTTTATGGTATTGTCAAACAGAATAATGGTTTTATTAATGTATATAGTGAATTAAATAAAGGGACTACCTTTAAAATATATCTGCCTTTAAGTGATAGACATACCGATGAAGTTGTTGATAATAAGCAAAATCAAGCAGAATGGCTAAAAGGTAAAGAGACTATTCTATTAGTTGAGGATGATCCATCAATATTAGAAATGTTAAAAGACTTTCTCAATATACTTGGTTATAAAGTTATCACTGCTGACACACCCTTAAATGCCATACAAAAAGTCAAAGATTATCATGAAAATATTGACCTAATGATTATCGATATTATAATGCCTCAGATGAATGGAAAAGAACTCTCAGATAAAATTTGCGAAATCAAGCCAAATATAAAAAAACTCTTTATGTCAGGGCATAGTTCAAATGTTATAAGTCATAGAGGGATAATTGATTAGGGTTGTAATTTTATTGAAAAACCTTTTTCTATTGATACCCTTTCAGCAAAGATCAGAGATGTGCTTAAAACATAAGCTCATAAAGGCATTTGCTATATATATTTACAAGTTTAAGTCTTTAAAAACAGTGTAATTATTTCTTAATCTTTAAGTAAGTCCTTTATTACCACAACCGAGAACTTCAGCACATGAGAATTGATAGTGTTTTTAGATTTCTTTAGTTTCCTGTTGAGTAATGCATGCCAAGGTGTTCTGCGATTTCATTCTGACTATAGCCATATTGCTTGACCGCCTTTTCTGTTTGTCTTCCCTTATCTCATCTGTAAATAACTCTGCAAGCTCAGGCCTGTTTATATATCGCTGGCTTTTCGGTATCTCCTTTATTTCCTCATGCTTCCTGACATGATCTGTAAATTTTTCAACAAAGTCTTCTTTGCCAAGTATAATCTGTCCTTTAACTGATTTCCATATCTTCCTTTCCCCAATGCCCGCCTTTACGAATTCATGATATTTCTTGACGGCAATTCCTCTTTTTGTTGAAAATTGTCCAAGCGCCCAGTCAATGCTCAGGCAGGGATGGGGTTTTTCAAAACCTGCAGTCCCTCGATAACTGCTCCATCTCCATTCTCTGGGAACTCTGGTTGTCTTAGCCCTCACAGGGTTCAGTACCACATATTGGCAAGTCTCAAGCAGGTGGCTTTCTTTGCTGATAAGTATTGCTTTATATCTGCCTTGAAATACATGTCCAACCCTGTTATGTCTTTTGTTTAATGACTGGGTATAAACACCGTTTAATTGCCTCATGCCTTTTGAAAGGTTTCCATCAGGCGTTTCTATAACCAGATGGTAATGATTGTTCATAAGGCAGTAGGCATGACAGAGCCAATTATATTTTTCATTAACTTTTTTAAGCGTATTTAGGAAAAGTAAGCGGTCTTCATCATCTTTAAAAATGTTTTTCCCCTCATTTCCTCTGGAGGTTACATGATATATCGCACCGTCATACTCTATCCTTAGTGGTCTTGCCATGAAGAAAACTTATTACAATTAAACCAGAAATGTCAATATTAAAGACCTGACCCCATGCGCTCCCATTATTGTCTATTACCAAGGTAATCTCTAGGTTTGCCTGCACCCTTTGGTGGTCCTACAAGTCCTTCTCTCTCAAAGGCTTCCATGATGCTTGCGGCTTTGTTATATCCAATCTTAAGCCTTCTTTGTATCCCTGAAATGGAAATCTCACCTACTGATTCTGCATATTCCTTTGCCTTGCGATAATAATCATCTCCTTGCTCTAAGTTTTGTTGTTCTTTATCTTCAATAGCCTGTATAGCCATCTGTTCAAACTTTGTATAATCAGGGCTTGCCTGTGCCTTTATAAACTCAGTTACTGCCTTTACCTCAGATTCACTCACATAGGCGCCATGAACCCTAATAATCTTTATCCCTGGCAACATAAAAAGCATATCACCCTTACCGAGTAATTGCTCTGCACCTTGAGAATCAAGTATTGTCCTTGAGTCAATCTTGGTGGTTACTTGGAAGGAAATCCTTGCAGGGAAATTTGCCTTTATCAAGCCTGTGATGACATCAACAGAAGGTCTCTGCGTGGCAAGTATGAGATGTATCCCTGCTGCCCTTGCCATTTGAGCAAGTCTCGTGATGGAATTTTCAACCTCCTTAGGAGCTGTGAACATAAGGTCTGCAAGTTCATCAATAAAGACAACAATGTAGGGAAGTCTTTCATCAGGTTCACAGACGCGATTAAAGGTGTCAATACTGCGGGCACCTTTTTCTGAGAGGATTTTATACCTTTTTTCCATTTCGTAAACAATCTTTTTAAGTGCTTCAGAGGCATCTTTTGGACTTGTTATTACTGGTGAAATTAGATGAGGGATGTCGCCATAAAGAGAAAGTTCAAGTAGTTTAGGGTCTATCATCAACATCTTTATTTGGTCAGGTCTTGCCTTATACAGGAGGCTTAAAATCATTGTATTCATAAATACACTCTTTCCTGAACCAGTAGTCCCTGCTACAAGTAGATGTGGCATCCTTGATAAGTCTGTAACTACAGGCATACCTGATATGTCTTTGCCAAGTGCTAAGGTCAATAGGGATAGGCTTTTTTGAAAAGAATCAGAGGAGATTATCTCCTTAAGGCTCAAGGTGGCTCTTACTTTATTGGGTACTTCAATACCGATTGCAGCTTTGCCTGAGATTGGATAAACCCTTACACTTTGAGCCCTTAATGCAAGGGCAAGGTCATCGGCAAGAGAGACAATTTTATTTATTTTTATACCCGGTGCAGGTTCGTATTCAAACATTGTAACAACAGGCCCAGGATTAGCTTGTCGTATTTTACCGCTTACACCAAAGTCAGAGAGTTTCTTCTCTAATCCTGATACTGCAGATTGAATATCCTGTCTTGATGGTGTCTCAGTTTCTTCAGAATTATTGAGCAAATCAAGAGGGGGAAGTTGGTATTGTCCAGTTGTTCTGGTATCTATCAATTCCTTGTTGGGTATTTGATATAATTCTTCTTTGCTTTCTATGGTAAACTTGAAATCTTGTATTTGTATTGGCACTAGGTCATCTTTTTCATCAGTATCTTTTATAGTAGCGGCTTGTGTCTCTATCTTATTGTCTGAAAGAGGCTCTTCTTGATTATTCACAGGCAAACCATCTTTTACTATTTTATCCTCTGCCTTGACAGGTTGATTCTTTTTCAAATCCCTCAAAAATAATATGGGAGATACGGGGCTTAATAATAACAAAGAGATTAGAAATATCCCGATAGCCAATATGTATGAACCCATTTTTGATATAAGACTAAGTGAAGTTTCTGATATAAGGTAACCAAATAAACCACCGCTAATTAAAATATTGAAAAAGGGTGTCCTTGAAAGGAGTTCTGCAATAAAAGAAAGGGAGATGATTAGCAAAAAAGCACCAATTCGATAAAACCAATTTCTCCCTAATCCTGCAACCCTTCTGATACCGTAAATTAATAAGATTAAAGGAACTACATAAGAAGAAATGCCAATAAAAGAATGGAATAAATCAGCAACAAATGAACCGACTATTCCGCCATAGTTGTTGATGCTGTAATTTGAATATACAAAGAAAGATTTGTCCCAACGGTCGTAGCTAAAGATAGAGATTGCAAGAAAAATACTAAGGACTATAGCAATTATTCCTTTGATTTCAAAGAATAACCTATGCCTTCTTGTTTCTTTTATGGCAATAATATCAACTTTTTTCAAAGGATTAATTGTTTTGTAACCCCTTACCTTTTGCAAACAAAGTAAGGGGCTATATTTTTATCCCTCTACAATAGACCTTTCTTCCCACATAAACCAATTACCTGAATCTTTCAGGAAGTGATAGGTGTTTGAAAAGATTTTATGATGTTCAATCTCTTCTTTGGCAAGCATTTTGAAAAGTTCTTTTTCAGTATCTTTTTCCAAAAGTGATATGTTTTTTTCGTAAAACTCCCTGCCTTCTTTCTCCATCTCCATTGCTATCTTAAATGCTTCTAACTCGTCATCAGATGCAGATATCCTATCCATCATCTCATCTTTTTTAGCCTCAAAGACAGTTTTGATATTTTTTAGTGGACTTACATCTTGTATTTTAATATCAAGCCCTTTCAATATATCTGTTAACATCTGAAGGTGTCTCTTTTCGTCTTCTACAATAGTTAATAAGATAGCCTTTCCTCCATGATGCTTTGTCTTTTCAGCTGCCTCACGATAAAATTTAATTGCATCTGTCTCCATCTTTATGGCTGTTTCAATGGCATTCATTATGGTAACCTCTTAGATTTTATCAAACATATCTTTTGCAGCTCCGCAGACAGGACAACACCAATCATCGGGTAGGTTCTCATAAGATGTCCCAGCCTTTACACCATTGTCAGGGTCTCCATATGCAGGATCATAAACATAACCACACACACTACACTTATACTTGTCCATAATTCACTCCTCCTAATTTTTGATTTAATGTTATATAATTTAAACGATTCTAATGCTGGTTGTCCATTGTTGAAGTTTCTTTCAGAGAGTTTTCAAGTTTCACCTTCGATACCCTTTGACCTACCATTTCAACAACTTTAAGAGATTTGTCATTTAGTTCAATTATATCACCCGTCTTTGGTATGCTCTGAAGGTGGGTTACTATAAACCCTCCAAGAGTATCATATTCATCTGAAGTGGGGATGTCTATGCCATAATCTTCATTTAGGTCGCTAACATTTATAGAGGCGTCAATTATATACGAACCATCATTTAGTGATATAACAGGGCTTTCTGTATCATATTCATCTCTTATCTCACCGACAATCTCTTCAATAAGGTCTTCAAGGGTTACTATACCTGATACCCCACCATATTCATCAATAACTATTGCCATGTGCATCCTCTTTTTTTGCATCTCTCTTAAGAGATTACTTATCTTCATTGTCTCGGGAATAAAATAGGGAGACTTTAGCATCCTGTGAATAGCTATGTTTGAACCTGCAGAATATAGATGATAGAAGTCTTTTGCATAGAGTATTCCCCTAATATCGTTCATGTCTTTGCCAATGACAGGATAACGAGAGAATTTTTCTTCGGCGATGATTTTCCTTATCTCTTCATAGGGCATATTAATGTTGATTATAACCATCTGTGTATTAGGCACCATTACTTCTTTGACTGATGTGTCAGTAAACTCAAAGACGCTGTGTATGAGTTCCTTTTCACCCTTTTCAAAAACACCTTGTTCACCACCTTCTTCTAAGAGTAATTTGACCTCTTCTTCGGATATATAACCTCTATTGGAAAAGGTTTTTTTGCCAAAGGGTTTGAGTATGAAGTTTGTAGTAGATGTAAGTATTATAATAAAGACATTCGCAAACCTTGAAAATCTCTCAATGGTTGGCGCAACAAAGAGACCTATTTGTTCTGGGTTTGATAGGGCTATTGATTTTGGTATTAGTTCGCCAAAGACGAGGGAAAAATAGGTGATTATACAAACCACAATCCCTATTGCAATACCCTCACTCGCATGGGTTATGATTGGTAAAGGTATTTGATTTATTATAGGTTTTAATACTTCTACTGCAATCACGCCACCAATGGCAGAGGCTATTGCCCCTGCCATTGTTACACCTATCTGGATTGTAGCAAGAAATCTCTCAGAATCTTCTCTTAATTTATTTAATATTTTTGCATTGTTTTTTCCTTCATCAATGAGTTGTTTAATCCTTGTCCTTCTCATAGTAACAACTGCTATCTCGGCAGCAGCAAAGAAACCATTGATGAGTATGAAGAAGCTTATTAATAAAATATCAAACAACATATATGAAAGCGTTGCGTAAATAATAAAGATTAATTATTTTTCGGTCACTTTCCATTTTTGAGTTAAGATTATATCATAGGTCTTTAAAGGAGTTCACTGTTTACATTTTTTATGCAAACAGTGAACTTTACTTTAATTTAAGGATTTACTGTAAGGATTTTTCTAACGATTTCAGGATAGTTTGCAATGAATATCAATTCATCATCTGTGAGAGGTTTTTGGGTATGAAGATTTGCAAATTGCACAAGCTCAAGTATGCTTCTTGCTTCTCCGTCATCGTGAAACTCAATACCAAGTTTGCTATAAACATGCCTAAAACCTTTGATACCACCATAAGCCCCAGTGGTAATGACCCTTCCAGTTTCAAGTAAGTCAGGGTCACCCCTGCCTACATCTTCGGGGTCATAAAGTTCATAATTTCTCCTATCCTTTAAAGCCCCATCTGCATGAATACCTGATTCGTGGGCAAAAGCATTGGCTCCTACACCTGGTTGCTTAATAGGTATGGGGATACCAAAGGCATATGAGGCATATCTTGCAATCTTCCAAGCCATCTTGAGATTTACATGGGGATCAAGTGGAACTTTATTTTTTAAACCAAGAGAAAATTTCAGTGCAAGTATTGTTGACACAAGGTCACAATTACCTGCCCGCTCACCAGTCCCGTTGATTGTTACATTGATATATGAATCAACCCCTGCATCAATACATGCCTGTGCACCTCCAACAGAGACAGCCTCAGCCATTCCAAGGTCATTATGACAGTGCATCTCTATGGGAAACTTTGTTGCATAGGCAATTGCCTTAATCCTCTCATAAATTGTAATGGGGTCATCTGCCCCAAGGGTATCACAATATCTAAATCTATCTGCACCTGCCTCCTTACCTGCAAGTATGTATTCAATTAATTTATCAAGCTCTGTCCTTGAGGCATCTTCTGCATTGATACCTACTGTCTCTACACCAAGTTCTTTGGCAAGGCTGATAGCCTCTTTGATTGTATTTAGTATCTCCTTCCAAGTTTTTTTACCTTGAAATTTACCCTGTAGCATAATCTCAGAGGTTGACATAGAAAGATTAAGGTGTTTTAGCTCTGGGCAATTTTGAAGACTTAGCTTTACATCATCAACTACAGCCCTGCACCAACCCTCAATGTGCAAACGCTTGATCACACCCATCTTTGCAAGTTCTACGTTAGCATTAAGATAATTTATCTCATGCTTCAAAGTAGGAAACCCTGCCTCGCTTTGATATATACCCATCTGGTCAAGATAAAGGTTAATCATAGTTTTTGAAAACTTTGGTAGTAGTATCCTTGATGTTTGGACACCATCTCTATTTGTAACATCAATCAAATAAACTGTATTATTCACTCTCATCCTCCTTGTTTTTTCTTTGTTATTTCCCTTGCAATTGCAACTTTGCCTGTCCTGACAAACTCCTTTATCCCCATTGGTTTCATTAGTTCAATAAAGGCTTCAATCTTTTTCTCATCTCCAGTAATCTCTATGGTATAGGTAGTTTGACTTGAGTCGATAATCCTTCCTCTAAATATTTCAGCAATCCTCAAGGTCTCTGCCTTTAGTTCTTGCTTTGGTGATACCTTTATCAATATCATCTCCCTTTCTACATGGTCAAGTTCTGTAAGATCGGTTACCTTAATTATATCAATCAACTTGTTAAGTTGTTTAGTTATCTGCTCAATAATCCAGTCATCTCCAGTGGTAACAATAGTCATGATTGATATCTGAGGATCTATTGTTTCACCAACAGATATGCTTTCGATGTTATACCCCCTACCACTGAAAAGACCTGCAACCCTTGATAGGACGCCAAATTTATTTTCTACTAAAACTGATATGGTATGTCTCACTGTGAGCCTCCGTTATATATTTTATAAAGGCTATTTAACAGCCTTGAGTTTCTTTTCTTCTTTCTTTTCCTTCTCTTCAAAAAGCATATTGTCAATTGTTGCACCAGCAGGGACCATAGGATAAACCTTTTCCTTCCAATCTACTACAAAATCAATTAGAACAGGCTGTTTTACCTTAAAGGCTTCTTTTAAAACCTCATCTACTTCAGATGGCTTCACAGCTCTCAACCCAACTGCGTTATAAGCCTTTGCAAGTTCAACAAAGTCGGGAACCACATCAAGGTTAGTGTGAGAATATCTTTCATTGAAGAATAACTCTTGCCACTGTCTAACCATACCAAGATAGCGATTGTTTAAAATTGCAACCTTTACAGGTAGTTTGTATATTACTGCAGTTGCCAACTCTTGAATATTCATCTGAATACTACCATCCCCAGCAATGTCTATCACAAGCTTGTTAGGATGAGCAATTTGTGCACCAATCGCCGCAGGGAAGCCATATCCCATTGTGCCAAGACCACCAGAAGTAAGCCATTTCCTTGGCTTATCATGTTTAAAAAACTGTGCAGCCCACATCTGATTTTGTCCTACCTCTGTAGTGATTATTGCATCACCCTTTGTGAGTTCGTATATCCGTTCGACTACATATTGAGGTTTAATAATCTCTTTGTCAAATGTGTATGTTAAAGGTCTTTCTTTTTTCCATTCTTCAATCTGTTTAAGCCAAGACTTTCTTATCTCATCCCATTGTTCAAATTTGCCTTCCTTTAAAACCTTGTTTAATTGAACAAGCACTTTTTTCACATCTCCAACAATGGGTACATCAACAGCAACATTCTTCCTGATTGATGTAGGATCTATGTCAATATGGATTATCTTTGCATGAGGGGCAAAACCCTCAATCTTACCTGTTACTCTATCATCAAAACGCATCCCAATGGCGATAAGAAGGTCAGAATTTTGAATACTCTTATTCGCATAATAAGTTCCATGCATCCCCGGCATGCCTAATGACAGTGGATTAGAACCTGGAAAACTACCAAGTCCCATTAAGGTCATAGTTACAGGTATGTTGGTTATCTCTGCCAATTCCTTTAACTCTTCAGAGGCACCTGAACTGATACAACCACCACCAGCAATAATAACTGGTTTTTTTGACTTGGCAATCTCATGGGCTGCCTTTTCAATCATCCACTTGTTACCTTCATAAGTGGGATTGTAACTTCTGATCTGAATCTTGTCTGGATAATGAAAATCAGCCTTGCTTGATGTTACATCCTTTGGCAAATCAATCAATACTGGACCTGGCCTTCCAGCTGTAGCAATATAAAACCCTTCTTTTATTGCCAAAGCAAGGTCTTCAACATTTTTTACAAGGATGTTGTATTTTGTGCAAGGTCTTGTGATACCAACAATATCAGCCTCTTGAAAGGCATCATTACCTATCAGAGAAGTAGGTACTTGTCCTGAAAATACAACTAAAGGTATTGAATCCATATAGGCAGTTGCTATTCCTGTGACAGTATTTGTTGCACCTGGGCCAGATGTTACAAGAGCAACTCCGGGCTTACCAGTTGACCTCGCATATCCATCTGCTGCATGGACTGCACCTTGTTCATGACGAGTGAGAAAAAGCTTTAAATCCTTTTCATCATGCAGGAGGTCAAAGATATTGAGAATAACACCGCCAGGGTAACCAAAGATTACCTTGACATTTTCTTTTTTAAGACATTGGATAAGTATTTCAGCTCCAGTTAATTTCATGTTTTTACCTCATTAGTGATAATATTTGAAGTTGGTATAATATCATAAAGGTTAAATTTTTACCATTTTGAGCAATTTATCTCCAAAATAGCGATAGGAAGGGCTATTTTTAATTTTGCAGAGATCCATCGATAAGGATAAGTCTTTTTCGTTCAGGAGCGATGTTTTGACAGTTCTAATGCTCCTTTCGCTGCCAGCCGCAAAACTTAACTACCACCCCAAAAAGTCTTGCGACTTTTTGGAGACCCCTTTTTTTCGGGTTCAAACACTTGCGGCTGTTTAACGGTCCAGTCGCAAAGAACTGCTGCCAAAACATCGCTATTTACTTCAGAGCCCCATCCTTATCGCTGTATTTGGGTTTTGCTTTATTCTTTATATGCAATACCTTTTGCTAAAGCTTCTCAAAAGGTGTCGTATAAAAATTCCCCACCAACCCTTCCTATATTAAGTCCTCAGTTTTATTGCTGATTTTGGGGGTTTATTGCCATCAAAAAAAGTTGCCTTTTATGTTTAAATATTTATGGATTTTAATTCTACTTAATTATCTGAGTTTACAATAACTATTTTTTTCACAATTTTTATCTTTTTTAAAGATATTATTTGACATGGATTACATTATTATGATAGATTCATCAATGTCAGTTCCAAAAGAACAACCATATAATCATTCAGAAGAACAACAACTAAGAGATAAATTATTCTTACTTATTCAGGAATTAGAAAAATTAAGAGAAATAGCAGAAGAAAAACTTTATCAATTAGAGTCGAATATTGAAGTCAAAATATCTGACTTAGAAAATAAGCTTTTAATTCTTGAAGAAAGACTCACTATAATTAATTTGGTAATTTTATCTTTAGAGCCCTCAAAAAGGGTTAATTGAATGCGGGTGTAGCTCAGCTGGTAGAGCACAACCTTGCCAAGGTTGGGGTCGCGGGTTCGAATCCCGTCGCCCGCTTTATGAGTTATATCGATAAGTGACTGTAATTTAACTATTAATTAGCTTGCCTTTATAATAAAGCCCTTTATTTGGACGATATAAAATAATCTACCTTATAACCTAAGGGCGTTTTTTAGTATTTATCAATAATTCCCTTTTTAACGTTCCAAAATCAGCGATAGAACTAAAAGGCTTAGTAGAATCAGCAAGTAAGATAGGAAGGGCTGGTGAAGGATTTTTATACGACACCATATAAAAAAAGTTTGTAGGGTTTTGTCATAAGGCATTGCATTATAATGAATAAAGCAAAATTAAATAAAATTTGTCGATTATAAAAATCCTGAAACAGCCCTTCCTAACTTGAAAAACAAATAAATAGGGAGGGAAATTATGCCAAAACTTACTATAAGTGACCTTACTAAAATCAAAGAACAGCACAAATCTGCTTTCACCGTTAGAGAAGGTGGAGCCAGGGCAAAGGTGATTGTCCACATGGGAACATGTGGTATTGCGGCAGGAGCTCGCAAAATAGTTGAGACGCTTTTAGATGAGATAAATTTAAATAATAGTCATGATGTTATTGTAACCACATCTGGTTGTGCGGGTTTATGTAGTCAAGAGCCGATGGCAACTATTGAAATAGCAGGTTTTTCTCCTGTTAAATACGTGAAGTTAGATGAAATGAAGACAAGAGAAATCTTTAAAAAACATATCTTAAATGGCGAGATAATAGAAAAATATGCCTTAGTATCAGGTAATGAAACACAGATTTAAAGATTTATTTGCGGAGGTTAGTTATTTGACATGAACAATTACCGATTAAACATTATGCTTTGTGGTGGGGCAGGCTGTTCGGCTGGGGGCAATTTAAAGATAAAAGATGCCCTTATTGAGCAAATAAAGAATAAAGGACTTGACAGAGAAGTATCTGTGCAAATGACCTCTTGTAATGGTTTTTGTCCTCAAGGACCAATAATGATTATTTATCCTGATAATATTTTGTATCAAAAGGTCTCACTGAAAGATGTTGCTTCCATTGTTGATGAACATCTTATCAAAGGCAAAATAATCGATAAATTGATTTACAAAGAACCTGCAAAAAAACAATCTATCCCCGTTATGAAGGACATACCTTTCTTTAACAAACAAGTTCTTAGGGTTTTAAGAAATAAGGGATTAATTGACCCTGAGAGTTTAGAGCAATACATCGCAAGAGATGGATATCAGGCTGCAGGCAAAGCCCTTTTTGAGATGACACCTGAGGATATCATTGATTTGGTGAAAAAGTCAGGGCTAAGAGGACGAGGCGGTGCAGGGGCACTTACAGGCATGAAATGGGAACAGTGTGCAAAAATAAAAGCACCACAAAAGTTTATTGTATGCAATAGAAGTATTATTGAAGTAGAGCCTCATTTAATAATTGAAGGTATGATTATTTGTGCAAGGGCTATTGGAGCATCAAAGGGCTTTATATATGTCAGATCCATACCAGTTTTGATAGACAGACTACAAAAGGCAATTGATCAGGCAATGGAAAATGGCTTGCTTGGAGAAGGCATCCTTGGTTCTGATTTTAATTTAGAGCTTGAGATATTTAAGAGTTCTGATGAGTTTGTTTGTGGTGAGGAGACAGCCCTTTTGATGAGTATTCAAAGCAAAAGGGGAATGCCCACTCCTCGTCCGCCCTTCCCTGTAGAAAAAGGCCTATGGGAAATGCCAACAGTTATAAACACTGTAGAGACTTTTGCAAATATACCACTGATTATCTTAAAAGGTGCTGAATGGTTCAGGTCTGCGGGGACTGAACTGTCACCAGGGACAAAAATATTTAGTTTAAGTGGCCCTATTAATAATACAGGCTTGATTGAAGTCCCTATGGGTATTACCCTTAAAAGTGTGATAAATGACATCGGTGGTGGTGTCGTAAAGGGAAGAAAGTTTAAGGCAGTGCAAGTAGGTGGTTCAACAGGTGGTTATATTCCTGAGGAGTTTCTTAGTCTTCCAATCACCTACGAAGATGTAACGCAAATGGATGCAATAATCGGTTCTGGTGGTATCTATGTGATAAGTGATTTAAACTGTATGGTTAGTAGTGCTAAGTTTACCATTGAATTTGCAGTTGATGAATCCTGTGGTAAATGCCCACCTTGCAGAATAGGAACAACTGTGTTGTTTGATTTACTAAACAATATTACACAAGGCAAGGCAAAGCCAGAAGACATAGACCTTATGGAAGACCTTTCAAAAGATATAAAGAATACTTCTCTATGTGGATTGGGACAGACGGCAATGAATCCAGTATTGTCAACTATAAGATTTTTTCGTGATGAATATTTAGAACATATAAATGAGAAATGGTGTAAGGCAGGGGTCTGCAAAGAACTTTGCACCTTTTTTGTTGATAAGGAAAAGTGTATTGGTTGTGGTGCCTGTGCAAGGGTTTGTCCTAAAAAAGCAATCTCAGGGGAGAAGAAAAAGCCTCATAATATTGACCAGACATTATGTATTCAGTGTAGGGCTTGTTATGAGACTTGCAAGTTTAATGCACTTAAGGTTGGTCCTCGTCATTTAAGGGAAGAATTGATGATAAAGATGGATGAACAAAAACCACCTGATGCAACAATAAATAATATTGAAGAAATAAAGCAAGAGAATAAGGAGGCTTTGTAAGTTATGATAAATATAAAGATTGACGGCAAGACTCTTAAAGTTAAAGAGGGGACAACAATACTTAATGCAGCGCTTCAGGCAGGTATTTATATCCCCAATTTATGTTACGACAGGAGGTTAAAACCCTTTGGTGCTTGCAGATTATGTATTGTAGAGACAGCAGGCCAGAAGAAACTCCTCCCTTCTTGTTCTACTCCAGCAACTGAGGGTATGGAGATCAGAACAGAGACACCAGATGTAATAAAGGCACGAACGACTGTTCTTGAATTGCTCTTGATACACCATCCTCTTGATTGTCCTGTATGCGACAAGGCCGGTGAATGCACACTTCAAGATTTGGTATTTAAGTATGGTGCCTCTTCTAACAGATTTGAGGCAAAGAGAAAGAGTGAACCTGAGCGTCTTGATGCACCAATAGTAGAATACAACCCTAATAGATGTGTTCTTTGTGGAAAATGTGTCAGGATTTGTCTTGACCATCAAGGGGTAGGTGCAATTAGTTTCATTGACAAAGGGATTAAAACAACAATAAGTCCTGCCTTTCATGAACCCCTTGACTGTGAGTTTTGTGGTCAATGTATAGATATTTGTCCTGTGGGAGCGCTTGGTAGTAAACATTACAGACATTCTTCAAGGACATGGTATATGGATGAAAAGATGGTCATCTGTCCATTCTGTGGCTGCGGATGCTCTACTAACTTGAGTATAAGGGAAGGCAAGATAATTCGCGCAAGGGGCATTGAAGGTATTGGTATAAATAAAGGTGATCTTTGCAGTAGAGGTAGGTATGGTTTTGACTATATTGCCTCAGAAAATAGACTAAAAAATCCTTTAATAAGAAAAGATGGTGAATTAGTTCCTGCCTCTTGGGATGAGGCAATCAAAACAGTAGCAAAGAGATTACAAGAAATTAAGGATAAATATGGTGCCTTTTCTATTGGTGCAATTGGTTCACAGAGATGCTCCCTTGAGGACAATTTCATGTTGCAGAGGTTTATGAGGGAAGTTATCAGATCTGACAATTTAGACTCTGCAAGTCGTTTTGGTTATGCAAAGGCTCAGACTGCCTTTGAATGGGCTTTTGGACTTGAATCATTACCTATAAAGTGGAATTCACCTCTTGAAGCAGATTATATACTTGTAATGGAATCAGATATTACATCAACCATGCCTGTATGGGGACTTAATTTCATAATGGCCAAAAATAATGGTGCAACTCTGATTGTAGCTGATTCAAGGGAGACAAAATTAGCAAGAAATAGCACAAACCACCTAAAGATAAAACCATCAACAGGTTTGGCATTTCTTGGAAGTTTGGCATATGTCATTTTTGAAGAAGGTCTCTATGATAGATCGTCCATCTCAAGAATTCATAATTATGATGCCTTTATTGCAAGTATTCGTGATTATGCTCCGTCAAAAGTTAAAGATTTAATTGGTTTATCAGAAGATGAGATTGTTGAAACTGCCCGTAATTATGCATCTGCAAATCGGAGACTAATAGCTATCACTTCTGGCTATGCAGAAAATACAAAGAGCCTTTATACATTTCTTGCTGCTGCAAACCTTATTCTTTTATTAGGAGATAAACCAGAAACATTACAGGTGCCTGCAGAGTTCTTGAATACACTTGGGGTGTGGGATATTACCATAAGACCCCTTGTAAATGGAAAAGATTGTTATGACATGCTTTATAGTAATGATAATCCAAAAGCCATATATATAATGGGAGAAAATCCCCTTGTTTCTTTCCCTGATATTTTAACTGTTGAAAAAACCTTGAGAAATATAGAATTTTTAGTGGTTCAAGATATCTATCTAACCGATACAGCAAAAATTGCTCATGTGGTTCTTCCTGCTAATAGCTGGGCAGAAAAGGAGGGCACTTTTAAATCTTCAACAGGTCTTTATCAAAAAATAACAAAGCTACTTGATGGACCTGGATTATCAAGACCTGATTGGGAAATCATTAGAGACATCTCCTATGCAATGGGGGGACAGTTGAATGTAAATAAAATATCAGATGTTAGAAGACAAATGGATGAATACTTTAGTGATGTCCTTAATAAACATATAACAAGAAATGCAGCCTTCAACCCTGCACCTTATAAACTTATTGACCATGCTGATAATGATTATCCTCTTTATCTTGTGACAGAGACAATTTTACAACACTCAGGAAGTCTCTCAGCACTTTCAAAAAACCTTGACAGTGTTGTATCCGAACCTTACATACAGATTAATCCAAATGATGCAGAAAAATATAGATTAACCAATGACCAATTTGTTAGGGTAACCTCACGGAAAGGGTCAATTTTACTGAAGGCAATTATTACAGAAGAGGTTGAAAATGGGACAGTCTTTGCAAGTACTCACTTTTCTTATGGAAAGACCAATATTTTGACCTATCCTTCAGTAGTCTCTATGCTTCCTCTGGTGCCAGTAAAGATTGAGCCTGTCTGATTCTTATAGACTCGGCATGGGCATCAAGCCCTTCAAGGATAGCAAATCTCTCTACAGTGGGGGCAAGTCTCATAAATCCTTCTTCAGTAAAATCAATGAGGCTTGTCCTTTTAAAAAAATCATAAGTGCCTAAAGGAGAGGCAAAACGGGCTGTGCCACCTGTTGGCAAGGTGTGATTAGGGCCAGCACTGTAATCACCAATTGGTTCTGGAGACCACTTTCCAAGAAAAATTGCACCAGCATTAGTAATGCGTGATAAGACGCTTCTTGGCTTATCAATCATAACCTCTAAGTGTTCAGGGGCAATCTGGTTTGCTATTTTTATTGCTTCGTCTAAATTTTTGGTAGTTATAATGGCACCATAATTTTTAAGTGATGCTCGGACTATATCTTTTTTACTTATCTTATTCAATTGTTTGTTTAATTCTACCAAAACTTTAGCAGAGATTTTATTTGAATCAGTTATAAGGACACTTGAAGCTAGTTCGTCGTGTTCTGCCTGACTTATCATATCAGCAGCTATGAGTGATGCATCTGCACTATCATCTGCAATGATTAGTATTTCACTTGGTCCAGCAATCATGTCAATATCTACTTGCCCAAATACAAGTCTCTTTGCAGTGGCAACATAAATATTTCCAGGACCAACTATCTTGTCCACTCTCTTAATAGTCTTTGTGCCATAAGCCATTGCTGCTATAGCTTGTGCGCCTCCAACCCTATAAACTTCTTTGATGCCCAGCATTTCAATAGCCATCAATACATAGGGATTAAAAAATCCCTTCGGTGTTGGCACACAAAGGGCTATTTCTTTTACACCTGCAACTTGAGCAGGGATTACATTCATCAATACCGTAGATGGATAAGCTGCTTTACCACCTGGAATATACACACCTACCCTCTGAATAGGGGTAATAATCTGGCCAAGGACAGCGCCTCTTTCTTTTAGGATCCAACTTTTTTCAATTTGCCTTTCGTGGAATAACCTGATGCGATTTATTGATGTCTTTAACATCTTTTCTATAACGGGGTCATCAATAGGTTTTTTACCCTTTGGCTTATATTTTATAGGTAGTTCATGACGGTCAAATTCTTTTGTAAATTCAAAAACTGCCTTGTCTCCATTTATTCGTACATCTTCAAGGATTTTCTCTACAGTCTGCCTTATTGAAGGAGGAACATCAATCTGTCTTGTCCTTAATTTATTAAGAAATAATTCTAACTTTGGCTTTGAGTTGATGATATTAATATCTAGATTTTTGTGAACTTTTGTCATAGTTGATATATTATATCATTGTTAGAAAAAATAAAAACCCTAAAATAGTGATAGGAAGGCTGTTTCGAAATTTATAATCGACGGTTTCATTTTAATTTTGCTTTATTCTTTATACCCAAAATCAGCGATAGAAGTAAAAAGCTTAATAAAATCAGCAAGTAAGATAGGAAGGGCTGGTGTGGAATTTTTATACGACACCTTATAAAAAAAGTTCCTTGGGCTTTGTCATAAGGCATTGTTTTAAATGTATAAATCAAAATTATAAATAGAATCTGTCGATTATAAAAAGCCTGAAACAGCCCTTCCTAAGCGCTATTTTAAGGAATAAGGTCTTTTATTGGAAATTTTGATAATATTTTGTAAATCCCTAAATTTGTTAATAATATTTTACTTGATTTTTATTGGGATACCAGCATAAATGAAATAGACCCAATCTGAAATTACCGCTACTTTTTTATTCATTAAACCTGAGTAATTTCTAAATTTACGGGCTAACTGATTCTCTGGAACAATACCTAAGCCAACTTCATTTGATACAACAAAACATGGCTTTTTAATTCTCTTTAATTGGCTAACTAAATCTTCTATTGACTGTTCTATGGGATGGCAGTGGTATATAATATTTGATAACCATAAGGTTAGACAATCAATGATTATCTTTTCATATCTTCCTTCTATCTGTTTAATTAAATTTGCAATTTCTAAAGGTTCTTCATAGGTTTGCCATTGATTTGACCTTTGTTCTTTATGTCTTTTAATCTTTTCAGACATTTCTTCATCAAAGGCTTGAGCAGTTGCTATAAAAGCCCCCTTACCTTCAATAGATTCAGCTAATTTAAGGGCAAAGCTACTTTTCCCACTATTAGCGCCACCAATAATAAATGTTATCAATTATTAAAACTCCATCAAAAGATATTCTGCTTTTATATGGATTGATTGGATTAAGATTTAGTTAAATATTATGTACTAATGCTTTTAAGGATTTCGTCAATCTTTGAAAGAAATAATTTTACTGTAATTGGCTTTGATATATAATCATCAAATCCTTTAGATATGAATATGTCCTTGTCTCCTTTCATTGCATGGGCAGTAAGGGCTATTATTTTTGCATTCTTTGTCTCTTCCATTTCTCTTAATTTACTAACTACCAATAGACCATCCATTCCGGGTAGTTGGATATCAAGAAGTATTAAATCTGGTCTTTCATTTTTTGCAATCTCTAACGCTTCTAATCCATTTGAGGCAGTTACATATTCATAGTTTGTAATAGATAGGATGTCAATAAAAAGCTCAAGATTGGATGGATTATCTTCAACTAATAATAATTTATAATGATTACCCATTTGTTTCTATCCTATTGCCTCCTTTAGCTTTTGCTTTTTTAAGCAGTTCATGAGACTTACTAAGCATATCATCAACTTTTACACTATCTTGAGGGAAAGTTAAAAGAGCTCCTGACGCAGTTAATTTGCTATAGGGCATTAAATCTGATTTATAGAAAGGATAATTCTCAAGATAAGCAATAAACCGATGAGCTACTGCAAATGCAGATTCTTTTGGTGTATTAGTCAGGATGATGGCAAACTCATCAATACCATACCTCACTACAATATCAGAACCACGGACAGATTTCCTAAGAAACTCAGCATATTTTTTTATTAGCATATTAGCCTTTTGAATACCACTAATCTTAACATAATCAGTAAAAGAATCAATATCTATAATTAGAAGTGAAAAAATGCTTTTATATCTAAAGCCTCTATTTATCTCCTGAGCAAGTCTTAATTGGAAATAAGAATTATCAAAAAGACCACTTACCTCATCATACAAACCAGCCCTATGTGGATACATAAGCTCAAAATCTCTTATTGATCTAAGAATATCATCACTACTAAAATGGCTTTTTTGCATTATCTTTTTGACTTTGCCTGCAAGTTTCAACCTATCATTTATGGTAAGTTCTTTGGCAGTAAATATTATTATAGGGATCAGGCTTGTTTCAGGTTTGCTTTTTAATATATGAGATACCTCAAAACCATTTATATCAGGCATCATTATGTCAAGTATAATAAGGTCAGGTAAACTTGTGATAGCAGATTCTATACCCTTTTTACCTGATGAAGCAGTAATTACATTATAGTCTACTGTTTGAAGAACTTCCTTTAAATATTCAAGGGTATCTTCATTGTCATCAATACATAGAATAGTGGTCTTTTTATGAAGTCTTGATTTTATATTTAATTCATTTAACTTATCTATAAGTAATTTTCTATCAATTGGTTTTACTAAAAAATCTGTTGCCCCAAGTGCAAATCCCAATTCTTTGTTATCAATTATTGAATAGATTATTACAGGTATGTTTTTTATGTCTGGATCTGACTTTATCTCCTGCAGTATATCCCATCCATCTTTATTTGGTATCATTATGTCAAGTATAATTGCAAAGGGTTTTAATTCCTTTATTTTAGGTATAGCTTCTGCTCCGTTAAAAACATGAGAAAGCTTATAGCCTTCATTTGACAAATGCAAAGATATAAGTTCTGATGTACTCCTGTCATCTTCTATTATCATTATTAGCGGATAGTCATTTCTTCCTCTCGCAAGTTCTGATAAATATTTATTTAAATCTTCTTCATCAACAAATAATCTCTCTTCTTCAGTAGATTTGCATATTGAGTTAATATCGAAAATAGGTAATATCACAGTAAATATACTACCTTTATTTTCTTCGCTTTCAACTCTTATCTCTCCACCATGAAGCTCAATGAGTCTTTTTGTCAGAGACAAACCAAGACCTGTCCCTTCATATCTTCGAGATAAATTACTATCAACTTGTTCGAATTCAATAAATATCCTTTGTAGATCTTCTTGTTTTATACCTATGCCATTATCTTTCACAATAATCTCCAAGTAGTTAAGATTATTTTCATGTTTTTTAGTATTTTTTGCAGGTTGATTTTTAATTTGACTAATAATTACTTCTATTGAACCACCATCATCAGTGAATTTCACAGAATTAGATAAAAGATTATAAAGTATCTGTTTGAACTTAATCTTATCAGCAGTTAAAAAGTCTATATCAGCATTTTTTAAGATAGTGAGTTTTTGATTTTTTTTGTCTATTAAGTATTTCATAACAGTCTCAACCTCTTTGATTGCCTGATAAGGGTCAAAGGTCTCATAACAAAGCTCCATTTTGCCTGATTCAATCTTGGCAATATCAAGAACATTATTGATAAGTTGTAAGAGGTGATTCCCTGAATTGTTTATATTTTGAATATATCTCTTTTGTTTTTCAGTTAAAGTCCCAAATATCTCATCTAAAAGCAAATCGGAAAAACCAAGGATAGAATTTAAGGGGGTTCTCAATTCATGGCTCATTGTTGCAATAAACTGACTTTTGAGCTTACTGGACCTTTCAAGTTCTCTATTTGCCTTTTGCAAATCAAGTGTCCTTTCAATTACTTTTTCTTCAAGACTATCATTAAGTTTTTGTAGTTCTATATTCCTTTCTTCAATTGTTTGTAAAAGCCTTTTTTCATGAGTTATGTCTTTACTAATCCCAACAGTACCTATTATCTTGCCATGCTCATTTCTTAAAATAGATAAAGTAATACTTGCTTCAATAGTTGTGCCGTCTTTCTTCTTCAACAGTGTGTTATAATTTGAGACAAAAGACTCCTGCTTTATTCTTTCAACAAGTGCCCTCCTTTTTTCTGGTTCTACCCATAATGATTCAATGGAAGAACCAACTATTTCATCTTTACTATATCCTAACAATCTTGTCCCTGCTGGATTAAATTCAACAATCCTACCGTTTAAATCAGTAGTGATTATCATATCTGCAGAATTGATGAGAATATTATTGAGATAATTTGTAGTTGTTGTTAATTCCTCAATGAGCTTAAACTTTTCAATAGCATGTGCTGCCTGAATACCAACAAGTGTTATAAATTCTATTTCTATTCTTGTCCAATTTCTTGGCTTAAAATCATCAAGATACAGTATACCTACTACCTTTTCTTCTGTATACAAAGGCACTGCCAATATGCTCTTGACCCCTTCATTAATTAATATTTTACTGTCAGCATATTCATGTTCTTCAATATTATTAATAACAGTAGGTATCTTCTTTTTAAGTATGTTGTCAGTAAGACCACCAGGACGTCTATGCCATTCGGTCACTTTGTTAAATTCAGAAGAAAAACCGTGAGTTGCCCTCAACATCAAAAGCCCTAAAGATTCTACATACAATACTACGCTTCCCGCCTTAACCTTTAAACACCTACAAGATTCAATAAGTATTGTATTAAGGGCATCATCAAGATTAGAAGAAGCAGTTATTGCTAATCCAATGCTATAAAGTTCCTTTGATTCTCTGAGGAGTTCTTTTGTTTCTGTTTCATATTTTTTGCTCTTTTTAAAGATAGAATTCAGAAATAATGAACCTTCATAGTTTATTATCTCTGATTTAATTGTTTCATTAGAGAGTTTATTTCTAATCTCTTTGTCCTTTGAATAATTAATCACAATATCTACTTCAAAATCTTTTATTGCATTAATATCTCTAAAGATAGGGATGTTGTATGGAGATTGCAAGGAAAATGGATTATAAGATAACCAAAATATGGCAACTATTCTATAACCTTCTTGATCATAAAGATGCTTTACAAATTCAATAAAATCATCATCTGACCCAATAAGAATTATACTCTTATATTTTTTTTCAGTATTCATCTTGAGATATTATATACCTATCTATAATGGCTTGTAAAATTAAAAAACCCGCTTAATGCTTTTAAAAAAAATAAACGGGTTTTTCAGTCTAAAAAACTTTATCTTTTAAGTTTGTTATTTTTTACCTGCGATCATTATCCTTGTTGTAGCTCTTTGTAGTGCTGCATTTGCACGGGCAAAATCAATATTTTCTTGTTGTTTTAACCTTTCTTCTGCCCTCTTCTTAGCCTCCATTGCTCTATCAATATTAATATCCTCTGACCTCTCAGCGCTATCTGCAAGAACAATTACTTTATCAGGCGCTACCTCTGCATAACCAGAATTAACAAAAAGATACTCTGTTTTATTGCCATTTCTAATCTGCATTGCACCTATCTGAAGTGTTGTAATAAGATTTGCATGACCAGCAAGGACACCAAACTCTCCTTCCGAACCAGCTATGGTAATCTCTTCAAAATCTTCACTTACTGTTATTCCATAAGGTGTAACCACCTCAAGTCTTGTCTTATTTTCCATTTTGTCTCTCCAGAGTGAACCTTATTTGTTCCATCCGAGTTTTCTTGCATTCTCTTCTACTTCTTCAATCGCTCCAGCCATATAGAATGCCTGCTCAGGGACATCATCATAATGTCCATCAGCAATAGCATTAAAGCCTCTTATGGTATCTTCAAGCTTGACATATTTCCCAGGTCTGCCTGTAAATACCTCAGCTACATGGAACGGTTGACTAAGGTATCTTTGTATTTTTCTTGCACGGGAAACAGTGATCTTATCATCTTCTGATAGTTCTTCCATACCAAGAATTGCTATGATGTCTTGAAGTTCTTTATATCTCTGTAGTATTGATTGAACTTTACGAGCTACTAAATAGTGCTCCGTACCAATGACCTTTGGATCAAGCGCCCTTGATGTAGAATCAAGAGGGTCAACAGCAGGATAAATACCAAGCTCTGATATTTGTCTTGATAAAACGACTGTCCCATCAAGATGGGTAAAGGCTGTTGCAACTGCAGGGTCAGTAAGGTCATCAGCTGGGACATATATTGCTTGCATTGATGTGATAGAGCCTTTCTTTGTGGTTGTAATCCTTTCTTGTAATGCACCCATGTCGGTCCCAAGATTTGGCTGATAGCCGACAGCAGAGGGCATTCTTCCAAGTAAGGCCGAGACCTCTGATCCAGCAAGAGTATATCTAAATATATTGTCAATAAATATGAGCACGTCTTGTCCTTGATCTCTAAAATATTCAGAAGCCGTAAGTGCTGTAAGAGCGACCCTTAATCTTGCTCCAGGTGGCTCATTCATCTGTCCATAAATAAGAGCAACATTATTAACAACACCCGATTCTTTCATCTCCCTATAAAGGTCATTACCTTCTCTTGTCCTTTCACCAACACCTGCAAAAACTGACACACCACCATGTTTTAAAGCTATGTTATGTATCATCTCCATAATAACAACTGTCTTGCCAACTCCTGCACCACCAAACATTCCCATCTTACCACCTCTTACAAAGGGGACAAGCAGGTCAAAAACTTTAACACCAGTCTCGAAAACCTGTGTTGTCGGTTCTTGATCAATAAATTCAGGGGCAGGTCTATGAATTGGTAATCTGTCATTTGTATTTATAGGGCCTAACTTATCGTAAGGATCTCCGACAACATTCATTATTCTTCCTAAGGTTGCCTTCCCTACAGGGATAGCAATAGGCTGTCCAGTATCTACTGCTTTCATCCCTCTTATTATACCATCGGTTGTCTGCATAGCAATGGTTCTAACCTTATTATCACCAAGATGGGATGCTACCTCAAGTGTAACATTTATCTCGGGGATTCCCTTTGATGGATCACCTTTTTGCTCAACCTTTAAACCATTTAATATAGGTGGTATTTCTTTTTCAAATTCAACATCAACGACTGCACCGATAACCTGGCTTACTTTTCCTTCATTCATTATTTAATCCTCCTCCTTAAAATAGCGCTTAGGAAGGGCTGTTTCAGGCTTTTTATAATCGACAAATTTTATTTAATTTTGCTTTATTCA
>OGCL01001113.1_pt1 | contig 24524 bp, 21 predicted proteins | sample 1570041 | NCBI WGS metagenome assembly OGCL01 (sample SAMN06266162, study PRJEB24511) | hot springs metagenome | isolation source: Hot spring water | place: South Africa: Limpopo | collected 2015-06-22 | reverse complement strand
ACCCAGCCCAGGTCGGCTTCCGCTAGGCACCGGTCGGCGAGATGTGCAGCAGGATCCCCGGCCAGCGCTGGCCTCTACGAGCCTCGGGCACCCTTCCCCTACGCCCGACCCTGTGCCCGCACCCTACTCGGATTGCCCGCACGCGCTCTTCTCGTAGACCCAGACAGCCTCTTCGTGGAGGTCCCGCCCGAACCGGCCGCGCTCGGGGAGGGCTGCCCACTCCTCTTCCGTGTACACCAGGAGCTCGGCTGGGACGGGAAGATCGGTGAGGTCCCACGCGGTGGCCCGTCGGTCGAACGGCATGTCGCTCCGAGCAACGATGGCTGCGAGATCGAGGTCGCTGCCCACACCCCAGTCGCCCCGGGCATAGGAGCCGAAGTAGCCGATGCGCAAGACCTCCGGACGGTCTCGCCCAGCGGCGGCCACCCACCGGCGTACGGCGCGGTCGACCTCTGACCTACTAGGCCATCTGAGCACGGACGAACGCAACGATCGCACGGGCATAGCGCGGCGCTTCCTCGCTCTGCACGGGGCCGTAGTGCTCGTGGGGCGCCCCGGTGGCATGGGCGTTGGGATACCGAGATGGGATTTAGAAGTTGTCCAGAACCCGCCCCCTCTCGATCAGCTCCTAGGACGGCCTGGCGGAACGGGGCAGCTCCGCCAAGAGCCTGGCCAACACCTGTCCCCACCCTTCCTGACCCAAGTGCAGGTGGAGGCCCTTCACAGCCTTCTCCGCGGCCTGATGGCAAGCAAAACAGGCCCACTCGCGACGGCCTCCCCGTTGCGACTCCTCCGCATGGAGAAGGTCACGTTCAGCTTGCGCCAGCCAGTCACGAGCACGATTGGCCAAGGTCTGCACCCGGCTGCCACTCTACCGCGAACGTCGGACTGAATGGGGGACCTGGGAATGCCCCCCGAGACACGAGCGACGACGCTCCGCGATCCGACCGGTGGTACCCGATCAACCCCGGGTGCGGCCGGCCCCGCCGGAGGCCGAACCACGCTGCCGACAAGGCGAATCACGTTCAGTTCCAGGTTTCGCTCTCGTGAGGACGGTGAGGGGGGCAAGGAGGAGTTAGAGAAGGGCAGGGGCACCGGGTATCCGGGTACAGACCAGGCTTGGGTCCGATCAGACCTGAGCATAGGCCGAAGGGTTGTTAGCTTCTCCCGCTCGGGCCGGGCAACGGACTGGGCAAGACTGGCCTGGGGTTTCTGGAGTTGCGAATCGCCGAGCGCGGGCGAATCCTGGCGACCTTCGACAAACGAACTCGCGGCCGGACCTCGGGCAGAATCATCTGTATGGGGCGGTTTGCCCAAGAAGAAAGCGGCCCTCTCTCTACAGGCGCACGTGCCTGAGCAGCGGCCCTTGAAGCCACACCCCTTTGAGGGATCATGACAGTCTCTTCGGGGGAGCGTCGCCGGTCTGGCTTGGGGTCCCGCTTGTGCCCTCGGCCCAGCCTCACCCCCCGCTCCACCGCGGGAGGCCTTGCCCCTCCTCTACGGGGCCCGGCGAGCGTAGATGATTTGGTCGATGAGTCCGTAGGACTTGGCCTCCTCAGCGGTCATGATGAAGTCTCGGTCCGTGTCCTTTTCGATCCGGGCCTTGGGCTGGCCGGTGTGCTTGGCCAGGATCTCGTTGATGCGATCCCTTGTGCGCATGATGTCGTCGGCGTGGATCTTGATGTCCACCGCTTGGCCCCCGGTCATCCCCAGCGGCTGGTGGATGAGAATCTTGGCGTTGGGAAGAGAAAACCGCTTGCCCTTGGCCCCGCCGGCGAGAATGAGGGCCGCCGCCGAGGCCGCCAATCCTACGCAGGTGGTGCGAACCTCGCACTTGATGGTCTGCATGGTGTCGTAGATGGCCAGCGCTGCGGAGACCTCGCCCCCCCGGCTGTTGATGTATAGCTGGATGTCCTTGTCGGGATCCTCCGCCTCCAAACAGAGCATCTGGGCCACAATGTAGTCCGACCAAGGGGAAGTAATGTCCCCAAAAAGGAAGATGATTCGATCGGCGAACAAGCGGGAGAACGCCCGCTCGTAATAGCGCATCAGCCTTTCTTCCTCGTCAAAACGCTGCAATTTCACGCGCTCCTCCTTGTCTGGGTCAAGACCCAATCGGCAGCCCGCTCGAACAAGAGCCGGCCCTCCACCTCACCCTCCTCCCGGCCGAGGGCTTGGGCCAGCTGGCGGACTTCTTCCCTGTTGGGAGTCAAGCCTTGGCGACGTGCGATAACCTGCGCCAGGAGCTCCCGGCGCAGCCGGCGCTTGAGGGCGGCCTCCAACTCATCCTTGGCTTCGCGACGCAGGCCCAGGGCCCTCATCTCCTCCTCCACCCGCTCGGCCAACAACAGCGGCGGGACCTCCAGCCCCAACCGGTCAGCAAGGGCGTCCAGGGCAGCCCGGCGCTCCTCGTCCCGCTGGCGGTGTTCCGCTTGGCGCACAAGCTCCTGACGAACCTCCTCGCGCAGCCCTTCCCACGACTCCTGCCCGTAATGAGCCGCGGCCTCCGCCAACGTGGGCAGCACCACCTTGTACACCCCCATCACTTCGAAGTCCTGGCTGGGGCCGGACTCCCCGCTGAGAGCCACGCGCTGACCTGCTCGGGCCCCCAACAACTGCCGGCCCAGCCGCCCCTCTCCCCCCACCTCGCCTTGCCAAACTCTTTCCCCACGTCGAAATTGCACCACATCCCCTTGCTCAGCGGGGCCGGTCTTGGGTTCCAAAACCGCTGCGTCTCTCCTCAGACGGGCCAGAGCCTCCTCCACGTCCGCCTCTGTTACCTCCGCGGGCGGTGCCTCAGGCAGGGAAAGGTCCAAGGGATCGGGAAGGTTTACCCGGGGCAGCACCGCGAACCTCAGGCGGAAGGTGAGGGCCTCGCCCCGGCGGAACTGGACCCCCTCCACCTTGGGGGTGGACAGAATCTCCTCGCTCACCCTGGCGAGGGCTTCCTTCGCTGCGCGTCGGACAACGTAGTCCCGCAGGTCCTCCAAGAAGGCCTGTTCCCCGTAGTGCCGAAGTAGAAGATCGCGGGGGGCCTTTCCTTGGCGAAACCCGGGGACCCGCACTTCCTCTGCCACTTTCTTGAGGAACTCCTCCTCTTGGGCGCGGAGGGTGTCGGAAGAAACCTCAATGTGGACCGTGACTTCGCAGTTCGTGGACTCGGTGCGCGTGCTCGGGTTCATGATGCGCTCGATTATACCGGCCTACCCCCACAAGCCGGAGAGAAGTGCCCACCGCCAGCCCATCAACTTCAAGGCCACCGCTTCTGCCCCCTGGAACACGAGGCGAAATGCCCCCAAGAGGAGAAGGGCCACAACGATGAAGATTCCCACCTGTTCGAGGGAAAGAAGCCGCAGACGCCAACGAACGGGGAGGAAGTACCCCAAGATCCGGGAACCGTCGAGAGGGGGAACGGGAAGGAGGTTGAAGAAACCAAGGACAAGGGAGAGGATCACCACCAACCCCAGGAAAGCAAGAACCCAGCTGTTCGATCCCCCCAGGGCAAGGAAACCTTGCCCCACACCTGCCGCAGCCAAGGCCATGGCGAAGTTCGTCCCCGGCCCAGCCAAGGCCACCTTGAGCATCCCCCCCCAAGTGTCCCGGAAGTAGTAGGGGTTGATGGGAACAGGTTTGGCCCAGCCAAACACCACCGGAAACCCCACCAGACGCCGGAGGACGAGCATGGTCAAAGGGACTAGGAACGACCCCACAGGGTCGAGGTGCTTCAAGGGGTTGAGGGTCAGCCGGCCGGCGTACTTGGCCGTGGGATCCCCCAGCTTCCAGGCCACGTAACCGTGGGCCACCTCATGGGGAATCACGCACACCAGGAGCGCTCCAACCGCCAGTACCCCTTCCAAGATTTGGTCCAACAAGGCGGTCATGGTTCTTCCTTTCCCGACACGACGATCACGTGTTCATGAACAAGGGTCACCGTTCCTGGCGGTGCCCCTCGGGGCTTTTTCACATAACGCACTTCAGTGTAGCTCACAGGCACCTTGAGCTCACCCCGCGCCCGGGAGAACCAAGCCGCGAGCTCCCCGGCCCTTCTCAGGACTTCCTCCGGCACGGGGCGGCCGCCCCTGCGAATGATCACGTGCGCCCCCGGAACGTCCCGAGCGTGGAGCCACAGGTCGTCCCGGCCCGCGCGACGCAACAGGACGTCGTTCTCCTGGGCGGAGCGACCCACCACCACCCGGAAGCCCTCAACGATCCACTCCCGTCCGCAAGGGCGTTGGCCGATTCCAGTGCGTGGCGCTTGAGGTTCTTGTTCCCAAGCACCCTGGAGATAGGGAGCCAACTCCGGTCGTTCCTCCAAGTGCTGAAGTTGCCGTTCCAATTCGGTGAGCTCCGCAAGGAGCCTGTTTCGGCGCTGGGGAATGTGTTCCAGCCGCCGCCGGAGTTTACTGGCCTTGCGATAAAGCTCCTGGGCGTACGCGAGCGGCGTCTTCATGGGGTCCAGTTCAATCTTGACGGGCTGGCCATCGAATCCGTCCACGAAGGCTTCCTTGGCCCGGGATGGGATCTCCTTCAACCGGGCCATGATCAAGTCCGCCAGGTTCTTGAGCTCTCCCCATGCTTGGGCCTCTCGCTCCCCGGCGTTCAACGCCTCCAGGGCTCTTTTCCTGCGCTGGATGGCCTGCTTCAGCCGGTGTACATGCTCTCCAGACCAGGCCCGATCCAACTCCGTCTGCAGTACCCGGTCCAGGCCTTGCCAGAACGCGGGAAAGGCGGCTTGCGGAGGGCCCAGGTCAGGGCGGGGAAAGAAGCTGGCTACCGGCCCTTGGGGAGTGAAATAGAGGTAGCCCTGGGGCGGGCGGGCGGCCACTTCTTGGGCCCAGGCGGCAAGTTCTTCTTCTGTGGGCTTGCGGCCCAACGAAGCCTGGATCGCCTTACGGAGCTGGGGACCCACTCCTCCCCGGGGGTCGCCCTCGCCAAATTCCGCCGGCTCGTACGTCCCCCCGTAGGGGGACAACGTTCTTCCGTCGCGGCCGAAGAAGAACACCTCCCCAGCCCGAGGGCGAAAATCTACAACAAGGTCGGCGGCGGGAAAACGTAAGCGCACCACGCGGTCCCAGCCCGCTTGGTCCAGGCCCAAGAGCTTCTGTCCACTCAGCGTTCGCAAGAGTTGGGCAAGGGGCGGTGGTGAAGGGGGAACCGGAGGCCGAAGCTCCGTAAGGTGAAAGATTTTGAGCTTGGGGTCGAAAACCAGGGCCCCGGGTGGGGCGTAAAAACGCAAGAACAGGGTGTCGCCCACCTGAAAGGCCTTGGCCAGGCGGGCTCCCACCAACCGCTTGGCCTCTTCCAAAGCTTTCCTGATTTCGATCCCTTCCATCGTCTGGGGCAAAGACTCGCTCGCTTAGTGGCCTTGTTCAAGGCCACAAATGCTATCCAGGCTTTTTCGCAGCGCCCCTTCGTCCTTGGCCTCCACAACAAGAACGGGAATTGCACGCAGGAGAGGCCAAAGCTCGGGCCAGGGAATGGAGCCTTCCCCCAGGGCCAGGTGCTCGTCCCAAGCCCCCCGGTTGTCGTGGAGGTGAACGGCGTGAAGGTAGGGCAGCACCGTGGGCAAGAGTTCCAGAAGTTTTGGGCCGTGGGCCAGCCACGCGTGGCCCAAGTCCAAGGTCCCTGGAATTTCCAGCTCCCCCAGCCACCGTGCAAAGTTTTGGAGGTCGGCCAGGTGGGCCCCGGGAAGGGGAGGGTCATTCTCCAGGGTAAGGGTCACCCTGGCCCGGCGGGCCTTGCGGTTCAAGGCCTTGGCGAAGGTCTGGGCCTTGGCGTCATCGCCGCTTGAACCTAAGCCCATGAGAGACCGCAGGCCCAGGTGGAAGTTGACCGTTTGGGCTCCCAGTTTCTCCGCCAAGTCCACGGTCCTCTCCAAGACTTGTTGAGTCGCTTTCTGCACCTGGGGAACGAGGGAGAGGAGGTGGAGGTCGCTCACCGGGGCGTGCAGGGACCAGCGAAGAGGGCTGCGGCGCGCTTGTTCCACCACCTCGGGGGTCCACCGGTCCGGGGTCCAGGGAGGCTCGCACAGGAACTCAATCCCGCTCAAACCCAATCCCTGAACGGCCGCGGCGGCTTGACTGGGAGGGGTCGGGTGAAACGCCAAAGACGAGGCCCACAGTTGGAGCTTCACCTTGAGGAAAGAACCTTGTTGAGGTCCCATACCACGATGCGACCGTCGTCAGATCCTGTCACAAGGAAAGCGCCGCTAGGGGAAAAGCGGACGCTGGAAACTGGCGCCTTGTGGCCCTGAAGGACGGCCACGCAAACGCCTTGCTCCAGGTCCCAGATCCTGGCCGTCTCATCAAGCGACCCGGAGGCGACCCACAGCCCCTGAGGTGACACATCCACAGCGATGGCGCAGCTTTCGTGCCCCCACATCTCCCGGTACATAAGCCACACGGCGGTGTCCCACACGCGGATCACCTTGCCCCAGCCCATCACGAGGAAGAACCCGTCAGGGCTAAAGGCCACGTCCCACGCCTTACCAGGGATGACGTGGGCCACGGAGAACGTGGCGGCCTTCCAAACAACGGCCTGGTCAATGGCGGAAGACACAACCACGGTACGGTCAGGCGAGAAGGTAATCGTGCGGATCTGTGTTGCATGGGGTTGTTTTTTCCAGATCAACTTTGGCCCTTGAAGGCTCCACAGGGACAGCGACCCTTCCGAGCCTCCCACGAGCAGCTCGCCCTGGGGGGTAAACGCCAGGGCCGCAATAATGCCTAGCTCCATGGAAACCCTGGCTACAACCTCTCCGGTGTGTGTATCCCAAACCAGCACTTGGTTCCAAGAACCACCGGCCAGCCGAGTTCCATCCAGGGAGAAGGCCACAGAAGCCACCTGAAAGCCCGCCAACCGAAATACCCGCACAAGTCTCCAAGTTCCCGCCTCGTAGAGGTAAACGCCGTCAGACCCGCCGGCCGCGAGGTACTGCCCCCCAGGGGAGAAGGCAAGATCCCCAAGCCAGCGGAGGTTCCAGCTGGCCACAGCCCCGGAGGGAAGGCCCTGAGCCAGCGAGGCCAGCGACAAGGCTAGCACCGCCATACCAACCGAGAGTTTGCGCATACCCGTCATCCCTCCTTTCTCTGGGAAACTTAGCGCACTTGGGGCGAAGTGGCCAAATCTTAGGGCAGGGCGTGGAGGTAGAAGAGCTCGGTGTAGTCGCGGAGCATGCGCCGGGCGGAGAAGCGGGGGGCCACGGTCTTGATGGCCCGTTTCATAACCTGGACGAACCGGTGGGGGACGCCGTCGGGGCCGCGCTCGTAGTACATGGGGACGATGGTGTTTTCCAAAAGGGTGTACAGGCTTTCCGCGTCCAAGGCGGTGCGGTTCTCGCAGGCGTCGCGGGGTCCTACGGGCCAACCGTTATCTCCGCTGTAGCCCTCCGGCCACCAGCCATCGAGGACAGAGAGGTGAGGGACACCATTGACGCTGGCCTTGATGCCGCTTGTGCCGCTGGCCTCCAACGGTGGCTGAGGTGTGTTGACCCACACGTCCACTCCAGCCACGAGGTACTTGGCCAAGTGCTCGTCGTAGCCTTCCACGAAAGCGATGCGGCCGGCGAAGCGGGGGTCCCTGGCCACGCGCACCACCTCCTGCAAGAGCCGCTTGCCCTCGTGGTCCGCGGGATGGGCCTTGCCGGCAAAGACGATCTGCACCGGGAACAACGGGTGATTCAGGATCCTCCCCAGACGATCGAGATCGTAGAGGAGCAAGGTGGGGCGCTTGTAGGCCGTAAACCGGCGGGCAAACCCCAAGGTGAGGTGGCGGGGGTCCAGCAGGACACCGGAGGCCAGGATCAGCCCAGGATCGGCCTGCCCGCCCTGCCAGCGCCGGCGGGCCCGGGCCACTATCTCCGCAAACAAGGCCACCTTGCGCTCCTGGTGCACCTGCCAAAGTTCTTCGTCGGGAATCTGGTCCACCGCCTCCCACACCGCGGGGTCCTCGGGGCGCTCCCGCCAGGCCTTGCCCAGGTACCGATCGAACAGGGCCTGAACCCGCAAGGGCTCAATCCAGGTGGGCAGGTGCACTCCGTTGGTGATGGGGTGAATGTCAGCTTCTTTGTGGTCCACGGCCACGCCGGCCCACATCCGCCGGGCTACCTCAGCGTGCTTGTGGCTCACGGCGTTGCAGAACTTGCTCATCCGCAACGCAAACACGGTCATGTTGAACCCCGCCTCGGGGTGGCGGGGGTCCGTCCCTAACTGGAAGAGCTTTCGCCGGTCAACTCCCCCTTCCTCGCAGTACCGCCCCAAGTACCGCTCCACCAAGGGGAAGGGAAACACGTCCGTGCCAGCCAGAAGTGGCGTGTGGGTGGTGAACACGGTGCGGCCGCGCACGTTCTCCAGCGCCTGTTCCCAGCTCTGGCCCCGGGCCAGTTCCCTCCGCAGGGCCTCCAAAGCGGCAAAAGCAGGATGACCCTCGTTGAGATGCACCACCCGCGGTTCAAGGCCCAACGCCGCCAGGGCCCGCATGCCCCCAATCCCCAGCACGATTTCCTGCCTCAGCCGCTGCTCCAGGTCGCTCGTGTACAGCCGCTGGGAAATTGTGCGGTCCCAAGGGGCGTTCTTTTCCACCTCGGTGGAAAGGAGGTACAACGGGACCCTCCCCACCTGGGCCTTCCAAACCTCCACGTACACAGGGGGATCAAACCCAGGAACGGAAATGAGCAGGGGTTGACCTTGGTCGTTTATTGCCGCGGCCAAGGGGCAGTCCGCAGGGTTGAGGGTTTCGTGGGCCTCCTCCTGCCAGCCGTCGGGGCGGAGGCGTTGGGCTACGTAGCCGTGGGAGTAAATCAGGCCCAGGCCCACCAGGGGAAGGCCTTGGTCGCTGGCCTCTTTGAGGGTATCCCCGGCCAGGATGCCCAGGCCCCCCGCGTAGGTGGGAAGCGAGGCATGAATTCCAAACTCCGCGGAAAAGTACACGATGGGGTGTGTTTCGTCGGCCCGGCCAGCCAAGGCTGGATGGGGACTGGCGCTCAGGTAGCGGTCGAATTCGGCAGCGACTCTGTCCAGCAAGCGCAGGAACTCCGGATCGCGGGCCGCTCGCTCCAACCCCTCGGGACTGGCCAAGCTCAGCATCTTGACGGGGTTGTGGTTGGTGGCACGGTAGGCCGCGAGGTCCAGGGCCCGCCAAAGCTCCCGGCCGATGGGGTTCCATGTCCACCACAGGTTGTAGGCCAGCTTTTCCAAGACGCTCAACCGCTCCGGCAGATGAGGAAAACAAAGACAACCCATGAGGAACCAATTCTACCGCAAACAACACGGAGACAGCGAAGGTTGCTCCGCGCCGTTGGGGCTTCTACCATGAGCCGGCAAAGGAGGTAGCCCATGAACGTGGACGATGTGGGGTTTGCCGCGGGTTCTGTCTGGCAGTTCCTCAAGGAAAACGGGCCGGCCTCGGTCTCCAAGGTAACAGAAAGCGTGGAGGGAGGACGCACCCTGGTGCTCATGGCCCTCGGCTGGCTCGCCCGGGAAGGTAAGGTGGAGTTCTACCCTGAGGGAAGAGCCCAGTTCGTGCGCCTGCGGGAATAGCTGTGGGTTCTCGTCCCGATTTTTGTGGTGACGGGCCCACCCTCCTCACCGAGGAGGACCTGTGGTGGTTTGCTGAGGGAACTCACACGAACCTTTACACAAGACTTGGCGCTCATCCCGTCCGTTCCAAGGAACGGGACGGTGTGTACTTCGCCGTTTGGGCTCCGGATGCCGGTGCTGTATCGGTCATCGGCGACTTCAACGCTTGGCAGCCTGGTCGCCATCCCCTTCACCCCCGGGGAAGCTCAGGGATATGGGAGGGGTTTGTTCCTGGAATTGGCCCAGGCAGCCTGTACAAGTACCACATCGTGTCCCGGCACGGACATGTCCTGGAAAAGGCCGACCCTCTGGCCTTCGCCACGGAAGTCCCTCCCCGCTCGGCCTCGGTGGTGTGGGATTTGGAGTACACCTGGAACGACAGGGCCTGGATGGAGCGCCGGGCCGAGCGCAACGCCCTCCACGCCCCCATGGCCATCTACGAGGTGCATTTGGGCTCGTGGCGCCGCGGGGAAAACGGCCGCTGGCTCACCTTCCGGGAGCTGGCCCCCCTGCTGGCCGACCACGTCTCCCACATGGGGTTCACCCACGTGGAGTTTTTGCCGGTGATGGAGCACCCCTTCTACGGTTCCTGGGGATACCAAACCACCGGATACTTCGCTCCCACGGCCCGCTACGGCCATCCCCAGGACTTCATGTACCTCATCGATGTCCTCCATCAAAACGGCATTGGGGTGATCTTGGACTGGGTTCCTTCGCACTTTGCCACCGATGGTCACGGCCTGGGCTTGTTCGATGGTTCCCACCTTTACGAGCACGCCGACCCCCGCCAGGGGTACCACCCCGACTGGGGGAGTTTCATCTTCAACTACGGCCGCCACGAGGTGCGCAGCTTTCTCCTTTCCAGCGCCCTGTTTTGGCTTGATCGGTACCACGCCGATGGGCTAAGGGTAGACGCGGTGGCCTCGATGCTTTACTTGGACTACTCCCGGCGGGAGGGGGAGTGGGTTCCCAACCCGTACGGCGGGCGGGAGAACTTGGACGCCACAGGTTTTTTGCGCCAGCTCAACGAGGCGGTGTACCGCCATTTCCCGGGGGTGCAGACCATCGCCGAGGAGTCCACGGCCTGGCCTATGGTCAGCCGCCCCACCTATGCGGGGGGCTTGGGCTTCGGGCTCAAGTGGGACATGGGCTGGATGCACGACACCCTCCAGTACATGGCCCGCGAACCCATCCACCGCAAGTACCACCACAACCAGCTCACCTTCCGCTTGCTGTATGCCTTCCACGAGAACTTCGTGCTCCCCCTCTCCCACGACGAGGTCGTCCACGGCAAGGGTTCGTTACTTGGCAAGATGCCCGGGGACGACTGGCAGAAGTTTGCCAACCTTCGCCTCCTTTATGGCTACATGTATGGGATGGCGGGAAAGAAACTCCTGATCATGGGGAGCGAGCTGGCCCCGTGGGGGGAGTGGGACCACGAAAACTCTTTGGACTGGCACCTTCTGGAGTACGCGCCCCACCGGGGGGTGCTGCAGTGGGTGCGCGATCTCAATCGGGTGTACCGCGGGGAGCGCGCCCTCCACGAGCTGGACTGCGACCCCGCGGGGTTCCAGTGGGTGGAGCCCAACGACGCGGACTCCAGCGTCCTGGCTTTCTTAAGAAGCGGGCGGAGCCCAGGCGACTGGGTGTTGGTGGTGGGCAATTTCACCCCGGTGGTGCGCGGGGGCTACCGGGTGGGCGTGCCCCGGCCCGGGTTCTGGCGGGAGCTTTTGAACAGCGACGCCCAGGAGTATGGGGGAAGCGGGGCGGGGAATCTGGGCGGGGTGGAAGCGCAACCCATCCCCGCCCACGGCTTTCCTTATTCGCTGCCTTTGACCCTGCCCCCGCTGGGGATCGTGTTTCTCAAGCCGGCCTAGAGGTTGATGACCACGTCGGCGTTGGCCCGCAGGTCCTTCAACCACTGGCTCCAGTAGGCCTCGCGCTTGGAAGGAAGGAGCTGGGTGATGATCTCCTCCCGGACCTCGTCCAGGGGCTTGGGGCTGCCGGCCTCCCCGGTGAACGATTGCAAGTTCTTCTCGTAGAAGGCGGCAATTTCCTCTTCGGAAACGACGACTTCATCCTGCACAGCCCGCTTGAGGGCGTCGAGCACAAGCTTTTCCCGCACCTGCTGGGCTATCTCTGCCCGGAAGTCGTCTACGGTCATTCCTTGCATGGCGAGAATCTGGGCCAGGTCGTCGGCGGACAATCCGTAGTAGGCCATGATCTGCTGGATTGTGCGGTCCACTTCCTCGGTTACCTGTTCCACGTCGGCCGCAATTCCCCGAGCCCGCGCCTCCTGGAGCTGCAGCTTGCGGAGAATCAAGCGATCGAGTACTTCCCGCTCGTACCGGGCAAGGAAGGCCTTGCCTTCTTCGCTCATGAGCAGGGCTTGAGTGAATTCCGGGTACTCTTGGTACAGGGTGAACACGATCTCCGAAAGGCGGGTAGCCCGGTCCAGTTCCTCTCGGGAGATCGGTTCTCCATTGACCACGGCCACAGGCGCCTGGGCCCAAGCCCCCACGCCCACCAGCAGGGCAACCACCACCGCGATCTTCCTCACGACTCCTCCTTCGTTTCTTCCTCTTTCAAAAACCCCACCCTGCGTACAGCCCGGCGGAGGTTCTTGGCGAGCTTCAAGTAGTGGGCCTCGATGTCCGGGCTCACCGAGGGCTGAGTCTTGTCCAGGGCCTGGAGGAAGTGGGTCATGGTGACCTCGTTGGCGTTGAGGTTCTCCCGGAGGACAATGCGCCCAGCCTTGCGGCACACCTCGGCGATGTCCGCCCCGGTGTAGCCCTTGGTGCGGCGGGCCAGCTCCTCCAGGTCCACGTCGTTGGCCAGGGCCATGCCCCGGGTGTGCACCTTGAAGATGGCCAGCCGCGCCTTCTCCTCCGGCAAGGGCACGTAGATGAGTTCGTCAAACCGGCCCGGCCGGAGCAGGGCCGGGTCGATGAGGTCGGGACGGTTGGTGGCTCCGATCACCACCACGCCCCGCAGCTCCTCCAATCCGTCCATCTCCGCCAACATCTGGTTCACAATCCGCTCGGTCACGTGGGGCTCCCCGATCGCCGTGCCTCGGCGGGGCACCAGGGCATCCAGCTCGTCCAGGAAGATGACAGCCGGAGCCACCTGCCGGGCCCGGCGGAACACCTCGGCCACGTGCTTTTCGCTCTCCCCGTACCACTTGGAGAGGAGCTCGGACCCTTTGGCCGTGATGAAGTTGGCGTTGGACTCGTTGGCTACAGCCTTGGCCAACAGGGTCTTCCCTGTGCCGGGCGGGCCGTAGAGAAGGATGCCCCGCGGCGGGGTGATCCCCAAGCGGCGGAACGCCTCGGGCTTGGTGAGGGGGAGCTCCACAGCTTCCCGGAGGAGCTGCTGGACCTCGGCCAATCCGCCGATGTCCGCCCAGGTGACGTTGGGCACCTCCACCATCACTTCTCTCATCGCCGAGGGCCGAACCTGCTTGAGGGCCTGCTCAAAATCGGCCCGGCGCACCACAAGCTGCTCGGCCACCTCCTTGGAAATCCCTTCGCTCTCCAGATCGATCTTGGGGAGGAGCCGGCGCAGCACGTTCATGGCCGCTTCCCGGGCCAAGGCGGCGATGTCCGAGCCCACGTACCCGTGGGTCAGGTTGGCCAGCTCATCCAAGTTCACTTCCTTGTCCAGGGGCATGCCCCGGGTGTGAACCATGAGGATTTCCTTGCGGCCCTCACGATCGGGCACCCGGACCTCGATCTCCCGGTCGAATCGGCCCGGCCGGCGCAACGCCGGATCGATCCCCTCGATCCGGTTTGTGGCCCCGATGACAATCACATTGCGCCGCTCTTTGAGCCCATCCATGAGGGTGAGGAGCTGGGCCACCACCCGGCGCTCCACTTCCCCTGTTACTTCCGCCCGCCGGGGGGCAATAGAGTCCAGCTCATCGATGAAGATGATGGCCGGGGCATTCTTCTGAGCCTCTTCGAAGATCTCCCGCAGCCGTTGTTCAGACTCCCCGTAGAACCGGGACATGATCTCCGGTCCGGAGATGGCGATGAAGTGGGCATCGGTCTCATTGGCCACAGCCTTGGCCAAGAGGGTCTTCCCCGTCCCCGGGGGGCCGTACAGCAGTACCCCCCGGGGAGGCTCGATCCCCAATTGGGCAAACAGCTCGGGCTTCTTGAGGGGGAGCTCCACCATCTCCCGGATCTTCTGGATCACGTCCCTCAGGCCGCCAATGTCCTCGTAGGTGACCTCCGGGACCTCCCGGCCGCGCTCGGCCACCTCCACGTGCTCGGGCAAAAGTTCAATGTGGGTCTCCGGAGTGATGCGGACCAAGCCCCCGGGCGTCGTGGACACCACCTTGAAGTGGAGCTCGCCCAGACCGAAGCTGGGGGCCATCTCGAAGAACTCCCGGAAAATCCGTTCGGTGAGAAGGTCACTGCCAAAGGGCGTGCGCTCACCCCGGGCCACGGTGGAGATCACGTCCCCTGTGCGAACCACCCGTCCCACCAGCACAGCCCGCAGACTCTCCGGGGGGATCACGATGTGTACACCCCGGCGGGCCGGAGCCAGAGTGACCTGGGTGGCGGGTTTCCACTTGGCTTTGCGCACCTGAACGGTCTCCCCCACGCCAACCCCGGCATTGGCCCGGATCAGCCCATCAATCCGGATGATGTCCAGACCTTCGTCCTGTTGGTAGGCCATGGCCGTGATGGCTCCGGTCACCCGTCGGCCCTCAAGCTCCACCGGTTCCCCCAACGACACGCCCAAGGCGTCCATCACCGAGCGGGCGATGCGGGCGATGCCCCGCCCCACATCCTGCTGCAGCGCCTCGGCCACCTTAAGCTTCGCTTGTGCCTGTTCTTCTTTGGGAGACATGGCGCCTCCTCTCGGCCCCCCAATCGTACTGTTGCGGCCGGGAAACCGCCACAAGGAAGCTATAATCCCAAACGTGCGCCTATTCTTCTGTTTGGAACTTCCAGCGCAGGTGCAGGAGGCCTTGGCCCAGCAGGCCAACGCGCTCCGCAGGCAGAGCCGCGCCGGCACCTGGGTAGCCTCGAAGAACATGCACGTGACGCTGAGGTTTTTGGGAGAGGTGCCGGAAGCCCAACGGACAGAGCTCCAGGCCGTGGGGCACGCCGTGGCCCAGAGCTCGGAATCGTTCAACCTCACCTTGACCCGTCTGGGTGCCTTTCCCTCCCCCCGGCGGGCCCGGGTGCTGTGGGCAGGCACAGATAAGGAGAGCCCACAGTTTGCCACGCTCGCTCGGCGTCTGGAAGAAAGCGTTCAAAGGCTGGGGTTTCCCCCAGAGGAAAAGGACCCTATCCCCCACGTGACACTGGCCCGGTTCCGTCCCCCTGTGGACCTGACTCCGGTGCTGGCCGGGCAGGTCTTGGCCCCTCTGGTTGTGGCCGCCCGCGAACTCACCCTCATGCACTCGGAGCTCAGACCCCAAGGTCCGGTTTACACGCCGGTCGCTCGCTGGCCGCTGGGAGGCTGAATGTCCTACGAGGTGCTGAACCACACGGCCGACGCGGTGGTGCGGGGGGTGGGGGCCAGTTGGGAGGAGGCCTTCGGCGAAGCAGCACGGGCCATGTTCTCCCTCATGGTGGAACTCGACCAGGTGGAGCTGAAGGAAACGGTGGGAATCAGGGCCTCAGCCGAGGATTTGGGGGCCCTGCTTGTGGCGTGGCTTGGTGAGCTTCTGACCCAGCGGGACCTGCGGGGCATGGTGTTTGCTCGCTTCCGCCCCAGGATCTACAGAACCCAACAAGGCTGGCGCCTGGTTGGCCAGGCGCAAGGAGAGGCCCTGGATCGGGCCCGGCACCGGCTGGGCGTGGAAGTGAAAGCCGCTACCTACGCGGGGTTGAAGGTGGAGGAAAAAGACGGGCGGTACCTGGCCCAGTGCGTGGTGGACCTGTGAATGGAGGAGGAAGCCATGCAGCTTAAGGATGTCAAGAAGGTGAGCGACTTTGAGTGGGAGATGCCCCAGACCGGGGACATGCGCGTTCCCGGCTGGATTTTTGCCTCCCAAACCCTGCTGGAGCCCCTGTTGTCGGGGGAGGTGGATGTCGAAGACGCCGGGGGAGGAGGGCACGAGTGGAACGCACTGCTGCAGGTGAAAAACGTGGCCTCCTTGCCGGGGATTGTGCGGGCGTCCATTGCCATGCCCGACATCCACCCGGGGTACGGATTCCCCATCGGGGGGGTAGGGGCGTTCGATCCCGCCGAAGGCGTGGTGGCCATGGGCGGCGTCGGTTTTGACATCAACTGCGGGGTGAGGACCTTGGTGACCCCGCTTGCCCGCAAGGACATCGAGGCCCGCAAAGAAGAAGTGGCGGACAAGCTGTTTGGCCACGTTCCCGCCGGGTTGGGCTCGGAAGGCCACATCCGTCTCACCCTGGATGGCGTGGACCTCGTGCTCAAGAAGGGGGCCAAGTTCGCCCTGGAGCGGGGCTACGGCGTCGCCGAGGACCTGGACTACACCGAGGAGGGGGGCGTCATGGACGGGGCCGACCCCGCGGCCGTCTCCCGCAAGGCCAAGGAGCGGGAGTTCAAGCAGGTGGGGACCTTGGGCTCGGGCAACCATTACCTGGAGGTGCAGTACGTGGAGGAAATCTACGACCCCGAAGCGGCCCGGGCCTATGGACTGGAAAAGGACCAAATCCTTGTGGCCATCCACTGCGGCTCCCGTGGGCTGGGGCACCAAATCGGCCAGGACTACCTCCAGGAGCTGGAGAAGGCCAGCCGCAAGTACGGCATCCCCATCCGCGAGCGGGAACTGGTGTGCGCGCCGATCAAGTCCCCCGAGGGCCAAAGGTACCTGGGGGCGGTGTTCGCCGGCATCAACGTGGCCTTCGCCAACCGCCAGGCCATCGCCCACCTTGTGCGCGAAGTCCTTGGCCCTATGTTCAACCTGCCCCCAGGCAAGATCCGCACCCTCTACGACGTGGGCCACAACAACGTCAAGTTTGAGAAGCACAAGGTGGACGGAGTGGAGAAGACCCTGCTTGTGCACCGCAAAGGGTCCACCCGGGCCTTTGGCCCTGAGCGCCCGGAAAACCCCGCCCCCTACCGCAAGGTGGGCCACCCCATTTTCGTGGGCGGCACGATGGGCACGGCTTCGTACATCCTCCGGGGTACACCCCGGGGCATGGAAAAGGTGTTCGGGTCCGGGGTGCACGGAGCTGGGCGGGCTATGAGCCGGGTCAAGGCCAAGAAGCGCTGGCGGGGCGATCAGCTCGTGCGGGAACTTGCCCAGAAGGGCATTGTGATCCGGGCCCACTCGTACGCCGGAGCCGCCGAGGAAGCCCCCGGGGCCTACAAGGACGTGGAGCTGGTGGTGGACGCGGCCGTGGGAGCAGGGATCAACGCCAAGGTGGCCAAGGTCCGGCCCCTGGTGTGCATCAAAGGCTAGTGCGGCGGGTCGACGGGGGGCAGAAGTCCGGAAGCGGGACGATCGTGCGCCACGCCGTGGCCCTGGCCGCCCTCCTGGGCGAGCCTTTGCACCTGTTCAACATCCGGGCCAAACGGGATAAACCTGGCCTGCGGCCCCAGCACCTCAGGGCTGTGGAGGCCGTGGCCGAGCTCACCGGTGGAGAGCTTGAGGGCGCCAAGGTGGGCAGTTCCGAGCTTTGGTTTCGCCCGGGAGGGCGTGGCAAAGGGGGTTCGTTTGTTTGGGACATCGGTACCGCAGGGTCGACCACCATGCTGGCCCTTACGGTGCTGCCGGTGGCGGCCTTTGCCCCTGGGCCGGTGGAGTTCCGCGTGCGGGGCGGCTTGTTCCAGGACTTCGCTCCGTCGGCCTTCCATACCCAGCATGTGCTGCTGGCCGCTTTGCGGGCCATGGGGCTTCAGGCCCATCTGAAGGTGTGCCGGCCGGGCTACGTGCCCCAAGGGGGAGGAGAAATCGAACTGGAGGTGCAACCTGTCCAGGGGGCTTTGCAGCCCGTGGTGCGCCGCTTGTCCTTTGAGCCCGCGCACTTTTGGGGCATCGCGCTTTCCTCCCATCTTCGCCCCCGCCGGGTGAGCGAGCGCTTGGCTCAAAGCTGCCAAGGGGCTTTGGCCGCGCGGGGTCTCCGGGCTGAATTCCAGATCGTGCACGACGACCGAGCTGTGCAGGCCGGGGCGGCCCTGGCCCTGTTCGCCGAGGACCGCAACGGCATCCGGCTGGGCGCCGATCAGGCCGGGGCTCCGGGGCGCTCTTCGGAGAGCATGGGCAAGGCCGTGGCCCACATGCTCCTCCAGGACCTGGATAGCAGGGCCACCGTGGACCGCCACCTCGCCGACCAGCTTGTGCTCTACGCTGCCCTGGCCCATGGCACTTCGGAGTTTCACATCCCCCGGTGGACCGACCACGTGGAAGCCAACCTCTGGCTCGTCCAGGAAATCCTGGGCGCCCAATGGGAACTTGAGGGAAACCTCTTGCGGGTGAGGGGTGTGGGCCGTGTCCGTCAGGGTTCGGGTTAGGGGCATCTACGCCACCGCCCTGAGCGCCGTTTTGCTCCAACGCGGGTTTGCCTTGGTTGAGCCCAGCCCGGTGATCCAGGCGCGGTTCGGCCTGGAGCCCCCGGAGGGAAGCGCCGAAGTCACGGTGGTAGATCGGCCGGACGGCCAAGGCGTGGTCATCGAGGGTTTGCGGGAGGCCGCGGCAGCGGTGGTGGAGGTGTTGCGGGACGCTTGTCCCGAAGCCCTTTTTTGCCTCTCAGGGGCAGTACCCCGGAGGTCGGGTGGTCTGGCCGCCCTCGCCGCGTTGATGGCCCGGGTGGAGGTGGAATTTCCTTCGGTGGCCAAGCGCCGCCTGGACGAGGTCCGGGCCGAGGTGGTTCCCACCTTACCTGGACACCACTACCTTAAGGCCATTGCTCCGGAGGCCGTGGACCAAGCGGAAGGTGGAGACCCCAACCCCGGAGCGTTGGCCCAACGGGCCCGCGAGCTGAGAGAACAGCTCGTTTGCAACACCTATCTCCCCGGGAAGGAGGTCCAAGTTGTTCACCTCAAGGCGGGCGGGGGCTTTGTGCACTCCGCCAAGTTCAAGGAGCGCAAGCCCGACGGAACGTGGGTATTGGAGCGCCATTTCCGTGCAGGAGGCCTTTACGAGGGCCTGGGCGTGCCCAAGGAGCCCGGCGACTACGGTTTCCTGGAGCTTGGGGAAGAGCGATGGTGGGGCCGCCGCACCTACTTCCGCCGCGACGGCACCTTCTTGGGCGCTTTGTACAACGTCCACACGCCCCCAGAGTTCTATCCAGAGGAGGTGCGCTACCTTGACCTGGAAGTGGACGTCCTTCAACGCCCGTACGGAACTGTGGAGGTGCTGGACCGGGAGGTGTTGGAACGTAAGGTTCACGAGGGGGTACTTCCCCCGGTTCTGGCCGAGCGGGCGATCCTTGAGGCTGAAAAGCTCGTTTGGGCTTTGACGAACTCTAGGGGCTGAACCACCGGGTCCAGGAGCGCTTCAAGGCCTGGCTCTCCCGGGCCAGAAGCTTGGCCAGCTGCGCAGAGTTGTGCTTGACCGTGAGCTTCCCTTCCACTTCCACAAGCTGCAGAAGGGGGGCGCGGATGATGCGAAGCCCAAAGGTTTTGGCTCCCCGCAGGTCGTCCTTGACCGGCTCGCTTCCCTCGGCCTTGTACCGGGCCAAGATCTCGGGGGGAGGCATCTCGGTGTTCACGATCACCGCATGGAACTTGCGCAAGTCCACGTGGCGGGCCAGGGCCTGGAGGTGGTCGCTCGCGGTGTAGCCGGTGGTCTCCCCAGGCTCGGTCATGATGTTCATGATCACAAACTTCTCGGCCGAACTGGCGCCGAGGGCCTCAGGGATTCCCTCCACCAGCAGGTTGGGGATTACGCTCGTGTACAGGCTTCCTGGCCCGAGGAGGATAAGGTCGGCTTCGTTTACAGCCTCCAGGGCCTGGGCGTAGGCTTGAGCTGGGTGTTTGAGCCACAAGTGGCGAATGGGTTGCGGGTGCTTGCCGATCTCGGCCTCGCCTTCCACCACGAGGCCGTCGACCTTCTCAGCCACCAGGTCTGTGGAGTTCAGGGTGGAAGGGAGCACCCGGCCCCGCACGGAAAGGAGGTAGCTCGCCTCCTCGATGGCCCGGTCAAACCCGCCCAGGGCTTGGTCCATCCCCACCAGAAGGAGGTTGCCCAGGGAATGGCCCACCAGTCCATCCCCGGCCTTGAACCTAAACTGCAAAAAGCGGGCCATCCGCTCCTCGTCCTCGGCCAGGGCCAGCAGGCAGTTGCGCACATCCCCCGGGGGCAACACCTCCAATTGCTCGCGAAGCTTTCCCGAGCTACCCCCGGTGTCCATCATGGTGACTAGGGCGGTGAGGTTGGCGGTGTAGTGTTTGACACCCCGCAGGAGGGTGGACAGGCCGGTGCCCCCGCCGATGCACACCACCGAGGGTGCAGAGCGGAGGATGCGCGCCTCGTACAAGGCTTGGGCCACCGAGCCCCCGGATTTGGGGGACACAGCCCCCAGGATCCCCCGAACCAGCATGGCCGTTCCCAAGATAGTGCCCCCCAGGCCCAACCCCGCCACGGCAGCCCCGAAGGCCGGCCGCCACACGAAGGGAATGTCCTGGACGAGCAGCCAGTACAGGCGGCGGACTCCGGCCTCCCCAAGGAGGAACAGAACACCCAAGGAAAGCAAGGCAATCGAGGCCAGGGCCACCAAGAACCAGCGCTTGACCCCCATGCCGGGGAGGAGGAGCTTGAGGATGGGGGGAGCCTTCACGACCACTCACCCCGAATGCCCGGGCCCAGTCGGGTCAAGGACTGGTAGAGCTCTGGGGAGGGCTGGACGGCGTACCGAGGACCGGCCGCCACCAGAATGGACCCTTCCCCATCCTGGACCCGCACGAGCGCGGGGACAGGGCCGGGGTGCTCAGCCAACACCGCCGCCAGGTGCTGCACGTTTGTGGGAGACACAAACTCCAACGGGACTTCCACGACGAAAGCGGACCGACCCTTGGCCTTCTCCCCCAGGAACTCGGCCTCCTGAGCCAACAGCCGCCGCTGGCCATTGCGCTGCCCTGTGCGTACCCGAACGAGAACCAGGTCCCCCTCGCGCACCTCCCCGAGAAGCTGCTTGTACAGTTCTGGCCGAACCACCACCTCGACCTGGCCGGTGCGGTCCCTCAGCACCAGGAAGGCCATCGTGCCCTCGCTGGTGCCTGCCGTGCGCACTTCTTTCACCTGGCCGGCCACCACAAACGTGCCTGTCTTTCCTGCCACTTCCGTCAGGGGGACAGCCCCTTTCAGGCGCAGCTTGGCCTCGTGTTCGTCCAGGGGGTGACCCGACAGGTACAAGCCGAGAAGCTCTCTCTCGAACTCCAACAGCTCCCGGGGAGAGAACTCCTCCTGGATGGTGGGAAGGGTGGGTACCAATTCCTCCGCTCCGAACATGGCTTGCTGTCCAGACACCCTTTGCTTGCGCCCCGCCTGAGCTAACCTCAGACCCTCGTCGATCAAGGCAATCATCCCCTTGCGGGTGAGCCCGAACCGATCGCACGCTCCTGCTTTGATGAGGCTTTCCAGGGCTTCGCGGTTGACCCGGTCGGGATCCAGCCGCTGGCAGAACTCAAAGAAGCTGGCAAGTCCCGCGCCCCGGGCCTCCACAACGGCTTGGACGGCCCCCTCCCCCACATGCTTGATGGCCCCCAGCCCGAACCGGATTCTTCGCTCCCCCACGGGGGTGAACCCTGTGGAGGACTCTTGAACGTCCGGGGCGAGCACTTCGATCCCCAGCTGCCGACACTCTTCCACGTACGCCCCCACCTTGTCGGGGTTGTCGGCCACGGAAGTGAGCAGGGCCGCCATGAACTCCGTGGGGTAGTGGGCCTTGAAGTAAGCTGTCCAGTAGGTGATGAAGGCGTAGGCGGTAGCGTGAGCCTTGACGAACCCGTAGCGGGCGAACTTTTCGATGTCGGCGAACATCTCCCGGGCTTGGTCCTCAGGAATGCCCTGGCCCCCGCAACCGGCCACAAACCGGGCCTCCATCTCCGCCATCACCTCCGGCTTCTTTTTGCCCATGGCCCGCCGCAGGAGGTCGGCTTCCCCCAACGTGAACCCCGCCAACTTCTGGGCCAACAGCATCACTTGGTCTTGGTAGATGGGCAGCCCGTACGTTTCCGCCAGCACCTGTTCCACGGCCGGGTGGGGGTAGGCGACAGGCTGGCGCCCGTGCTTGCGCTCGATGTAGTCGTCCACCATCCCGGAGTCCAACGGACCGGGCCGGTACAGGGCCAAGATGGCGATCAGGTCCCGAAACTCCGAGGGCTCCAACCGCCGGATGAGGGCCCGCATCCCCGGGGACTCCAGCTGGAACACCCCGCTCGTCTCCCCGCTCCGCAACAGTTCGAACGTAGGTGCATCGTGGAGGGGGATCTCCCCCAGCCGAATGGCCACTCCCCGCCGCTCCTCCACCATCCTCCGCACGTCCTCCAACAGGGTGAGGTTCCTCAGCCCCAAGAAATCCATCTTGAGAAGCCCAAGGGCTTCGAGGTCGTGCATGTCGAACTGGGTGACAAACTGCCCGTCCGGAAGCCGGAGAAGCGGAACGTAGTTCTCCAGAGGCGCCGGCGAGATCACCACCCCAGCCGCGTGGGTGGAGGCGTTGCGCAGCAAACCCTCCATGCGGAGGGCGATCTCCATCACCCGCTTGACCTCCTCGTCGCGGTCGGTCTGCGCCGCCAATCCAGGCACCTGCTCCAGGGCCTGGGCCAGGGGCATGCCCATGGGCACCTGCTTGGCCAACCGATCAGCCTTGTCGTAGGCCAGCCCAAGGACGCGGGCCACGTCGCGAACCACCGATCGGGAGGCCATGCGGTCGAACGTGGCGATCTGGGCCAGGTGGTCCGCCCCGTACTTCTCCGCCACGTACTGGATCACCCGCTCTCGGCCGCGGATGCAAAAGTCCATGTCGATGTCGGGAAGGCTCACCCGGTCCGGGTTGAGGAACCGCTCGAACAAGAGTCCAAACCTGAGGGGGTCGACCTCGGTGATGCCCAGGGCGTAGGCCACAAGCGAACCTGCCGAGGAACCGCGCCCCGGCCCCACAGGAATTCCCTGGCCCTTGGCGAACCGAACAATGTCCGCCACGATGAGGAAGTACCCCGCCAGGTTGGTCCGTTCGATGACGGAAAGCTCGTAGGAAAGGCGCTCCCGCACCTCCGAGGGTAGGGGGTCCCCCCAGCGGGTTTGGGCTCCGGCCCACACCTGGCGTGCCAGCTCCTCCTGAAGAGGGATTTCCGTGGGGTAAGAAGGAAGCAAGTACCCGCCAAAGTCCAGGCGCAATTCGCACCTCTCCGCCACCTGGAGCGTCGCAGCCACGGCGTGGGGGACCTCCCGAAAGCGTTCCAGGATCTCCTGCTCGGTCTGGAAGTGGTACCCGTCCCCCTCGAAGCTGCGGGCGTCGGGATCGGAAAGCTTCTTTCCTCCTTGGATGTTGATGAGCACCTGGTGCGGCTGGCGGTCCTGGGCGTCCAAGTAATGCACGTCGGCCGTGGCCACCACAGGAAGGCGCAAATCCTTGGCCAGCCGCAGCTGTTCTCGCACTAGCCTGTCGTACTTCTCCAGACCATGGTGCTGGAGCTCGAGGTAGAACCGAGCGGGGAACAGTTCGGCCAGCATCCCGGCCACCCCCCGGGCCTCCTCTCCTCGCCCATGAGCCAGAAGCCTCTGGACCTGGCCAGATTCGCAGGCCGACAGGGCAATTAGCCCCTCGGCAGATTCCTGGAGGAGGTCTATGTCCACCCGGGGCTTGTAGTAGAACCCCTCGGTGTGGGCGCGATTCACCAGGCGAATGAGGTTCTTCCAGCCCGTCGCGTTGGCGGCGAGGACCACCAAATGGTGCAGCCCATGGCCCGGGGTGGCCTCCCGGCTGAACCGGCTTCCTCCGGTCACGTACAGCTCAGCCCCTAGTATGGGCTTTATGCCCGCCTCTTCACAGGCCTTGTAGAACTTGACGGCCCCGGAAAGGACTCCGTGGTCGGTGAGGGCCAAGGCCGTCATGCCCAGAGCCTGGGCGCGGTCCACCAGCTCCCGGACCCGAGCCATCCCATCCAACAGGGAGTACTCGGAGTGGACGTGGAGGTGGACAAACCCCATGCTACCTCCCCAAAAGGATGATGCGCTCCTCGTCCGGATACCCCCAGCGCAGCTTCAGCCTCGCTTCTCGCTCGATGACCTGGGGCCGATCGGCCTGGGCGAGAACCTGCTGCAACTCCGCGATCCGCCCTCTCTCTTGGGCCTGGCGGCCGGCAAGGGCTGCCACCTCGCGCTGAACTTGAACAATGGCGTACAGGCGGGTGCCGAAGACCCAGGCCAAGGTCAACAGGACCAGGCCCACGGCAAGAGCCACCGCGCGCTGGGTTCTACCCTCGGCTCGGCCAGCTAGCCATCGGGACCGCATACACGTCCTCAATCCGCAAAAGCTCGTTGTACTTGGCGACCCGCTCCGAACGGGAAAGCGAACCGGTCTTGATCTGGCCGCAACCGGTGCCCACGGCAAAGTGGGCGATGGAAGTGTCCTCCGTCTCCCCGGAGCGGTGGGAGATCACCTGGGCGTAGCCCGCCCGCTCAGCCAAGTCCATGGTTTCCAGGGTCTCGGTGACGGTGCCGATCTGGTTGAGCTTGACGAGGATGGCGTTGGCCACGCCGAGGCGGACGCCCTTGCTCAGCCGGGCGGGGTTGGTCACGAACACGTCGTCCCCCACGATTTGCACCTTGTTTTTCAGTCGCTGGGTGAGGAGGGCCCAGCCGTCCCAGTCCTCTTCGGCCATGCCGTCCTCGATGGACAAGACCGGATACTTGCGGACCCAATCCTCGTACAGCTCCACGAGGTCGTGGGCGGAGCGTTCCCCCTGGAGGTGGTACACCCCGTCCTTGAAGAAGTGGGTGGCGGCGCAGTCCAAAGCCACGGCCACCTGGGCGCCCGGCTGGTAGCCGGCCTGTTCGATGGCCCGCAC
>OGCL01001111.1_pt1 | contig 24556 bp, 20 predicted proteins | sample 1570041 | NCBI WGS metagenome assembly OGCL01 (sample SAMN06266162, study PRJEB24511) | hot springs metagenome | isolation source: Hot spring water | place: South Africa: Limpopo | collected 2015-06-22 | reverse complement strand
CGGCGAGGTGGTGCGCATCATAGGGGGTGGCTTGCGCGCCCAGCATCCGGGCGCCCTGCGCCGCCCATGGGACAATCCCCGCCATGCATGCACTGTTTGAAGAAGCCGGCAAATTTCTCGCCGGCCGTATCCTGTCGGAAGCCGACACATCCGCCCAGGTCGAGCTGGACTCGGGCAAACGGGTCAAGGTCAAGGCCGCCCACATCCTTCTGAAGTTCGAAAAACCCGCCCCGGCAGAACTCATTGCCCAGGCCCAGGCCGTGGCCGAGACCATCGAGCTGGATCTGGCCTGGGAATTTGCGCCCGAGGACGAATTCGGCTTTGCCGACCTGGCGCGCGACTATTTCTCCGAGAACGCCACGCTGGCTCAGCAGGCCGGTGCGCTGTTCCGCCTGTACAACGCGCCGCACTACTTCCGCCGCGCAGGCAAGGGCCGCTTCAAGAAGGCCTCGGCCGAGATCCTGCAGCAGGCGCTGGCCGCCATCGAGAAGAAAAAGGCGATCCTCGCGCAGATCGACGAATGGGCAGCCCAGCTGGGCCGGAGCGAATGCCCGCAACCCATCCGCGACCAGCTCTACAAGATTCTGTTCAAGCCCGACAAGAACGCGCCCGAGTACAAGGCCGTGGTCGAGGCCAGCCGTGCCACGCACACCGCGCCGCTCGACCTGCTGCAAAAGGCGGGTGCCATCGACTCGGCGTACCAGTTCCACTGGAAGCGCTTCCTGTTCGAGAACTTCCCCAAGGGCACGGGCTTTCCGGCGGTCACCGCGCCCGCTATCGCCGACGAGCTGCCGCTGTCGCCCGCGCAGGCGTATTCCATCGACGATTCGCAAACCACCGAAATCGACGATGCGCTCTCGGTCCAGGGCCTGGGCACTGGCACCGTGGTGCTGGGCATCCACATCGCCGCGCCCGGCCTGGCCATCCAGCCCGGCAGCGCCATCGACCAGCTCGGCCGTGCGCGCCTGTCCACGGTCTACATGCCGGGCTACAAGCTCACCATGCTGCCCGACGACGTGGTGCAGACCTACACGCTCGATGAAGGCCGCGCCAACCCGGCCGTGTCGCTGTACGTGACCATCGACGAGGCCACGCTGGAGTTCAAGGGCTCCGAGACCAAGCTCGAGCGCGTGCACGTGGCCGCCAACCTGCGCCACGACCAGCTCGACAGCGTGGTGACGGAAGAATGGCTGTCCAACCCGGCGTTTGAGCACCAAAATGACCCGCAGCGCCTGTCCGAATTGCGCCCCCAGCTATCATTTTTGCACCGCCTCGCCAAGGACCTCAAGGCCCGCCGTGAAGTGGTGCGCGGCAAGCCCGAGAACTTCAACCGGCCGGACTACAACTTCCGCCTGGTCGGCAACAACGGTGCCGAGCCCACCGGCAACGAGCAGGTGCAGATCAGCGTGCGCCAGCGCGGTGCGCCGCTCGACCTGATCGTGGCCGAGGCCATGATCGTGGCCAACAGCACCTGGGGCAGCTGGATGGCGGAGCTGGGCGTGCCCGGCATTTACCGCAGCCAGGCCAGCATGGCGCCGGGCGTGAAGGTGCGCATGGGCACCAAGGCGCTGCCGCATGCGGGCATCGGCGTGAAGGCGTACTCGTGGGCCACCTCGCCCCTGCGCCGCTACACCGACCTGGTCAACCAGTGGCAGATCATTGCCTGCGCCCGCCACGGCAAGACCGCCGCGCTGGCCGCGCCCTTCAAGCCCAAGGACGCCGACCTGTTCTCCATCATCAGCAGCTTTGACGCCGCCTACAGCGCCTACAACGGCTACCAGGCCGGCATGGAGCGCTTCTGGACGCTCAAGTATGTGGAGCAGAACGGCATCACTGAACTGAACGCCACCGTCTTCAAGGAAGGCCCGGGCGGCAGCTTCCTTGTACGGGCGGACGACATCCCGCTGGTCTTCCCCGTGCTGGGCGCGCAGAACCTGCCGCGCGGCGCGCGCCTGAAGGTGAAGCTGGGCGAAGTGGACGAGATCACCCTCGACATCCACGGCACCGTGATTGAGCGCCTGGACGACCCGGCGGACAGCAGCGACGACGGCCCGGTGGAAGATGCGGACGAAGACGACGACACCGTGGCCGGCCCGATTGCCATCGCGGTGGATGTGAACGAAGCACCCGCTGAAGCCGTAGCGGCCGCTCCCACCCCCTGACCACGCCCCTGATAATTGCCGGCGATGAAACTCCCTGCCTTCCTCCGCACCGTCAGCACGCTGCAGCTCGCGCTGGGTTTCTCTGTGGCCGTGCACGCTGCGCTCATTTCCGTGCGCTTCATCGACCCCGAAGGCTTCAACCGCGTGTTCCAGGACACGCCGCTCGAAGTCATCCTGGTCAACGCCAAGTCCAACGAGCGCCCCGACAAGGCCCAGGCGATTGCCCAGGCCAGCCTGGCGGGCGGCGGCGATGCCGAAAAAGGCCGGGCCACCAGCCCCCTGCCCTACACCGCCCTCACGGCCGTGGGCGACGACTTCGAGGAAGCGCAGCGCAAGATGGACGCGATGCAGGAGCAGCAGGCGCAACTGCTGGCCCAGCTGCGCAAGCAGCTCGCCACCATGCCCGAGCCCGACCCGCGCAAGCCCAGCCAGAGCGCCGACCAGGCGAATGAACAGGAAAAGCGCCGCCAGCTCGTCAAGCTGCTGGCCGAGATCGAAAAGCGCATCAACGAAGAAAACTCGCGCCCCAAGAAGCGCTACATCAGCCCCGCGACGCGCGAAGAGGCCTACGCCATCTACTACGATGCGCTGCGCCGCAAGGTCGAGGACAAGGGCACCGAGAACTTCCCCGAACAGGCCGGGCGCAAGCTGTATGGCGAGCTGACCATGATCGTCACCGTCAACCACGACGGCCGCGTGCTGGGCACCGAGGTGGTGCAAGGCTCGGGCAACAGCACCCTGGACCGCCGCGCCGAGGCCATTGCGCGTGCCGCCGGGCCCTTTGGCGCCTTCGGCGCCGACATGCGCAAGAAGGCAGATCAGATCGCCATGGTGGCGCGCTTCAAGTTCACCCGCGACCAGACCCTCGAAACCAGTGTTCGGTAACCCCCCCTGAGTCGCCTGCGGCGCCTTCCCCCCAGGGGGACGCCGCCAGCGGCCTGGCAAAGCCAGTTCCGCGGCGGCCCTGGCCGAACCCCGCCCCTGATGCAGCCCTTGTTATTCCCATGACATCTTCGCCTCTCTCCGCCGACCTGTATTGCGTGATGGGCAACCCCGTGGCGCACAGCCGCTCGCCCGCCATCCACGCCCGCTTTGCCGAACTCACGGGCGAGTCCATCGCCTACGAACGCCGCTTGGTGCCCATGGACGGCTTTGCCCAGGGCGTGCGCGACTTCGTGGCCGAGGGCGGGCGCGGCTGCAATGTCACCGTGCCTTTCAAGACCGACGCGCCCGGCCTGGCCACCGTGTGCAGCGAGCGCGTGCAACTGGCAGGCGCGGCCAACACCCTCACCTTCCGTGCCGACGGCAGCATCTACGCCGACAACACCGACGGCCTGGGCCTGGTGGCCGACATCACCCACAACGCGGGTGTGCCACTCGCCGGGCGCGATGTGCTGCTGGTGGGGGCAGGCGGCGCCGCTGCGGGCGTGCTGGGCCCTCTGCTGCTGGCGGGGGCGCGCCACATCACCGTGGCCAACCGCACCCTGGCCAAGGCGCAGGCGCTGGTGCAATCTCATCACCCACTCGCCTTGCTACAAAAAGCAGAGCTAGAAGCGCTAGAGCCACGAGCGGTAACGGCCAATTTTGATGTGATCATCAACGCCACCGCCAGCAGCCTGGCCGGTGCCGGGGTGCCCGTGCCCGCGACCGTGCTGCGCCCGGGCGCTCTGGCCTACGACATGATGTACGGCCCCGCAGCGCAAGGCTTCCTCGACTGGGCCCGGCAGCACGGCGCCGTGCCCCGTGACGGCCTGGGCATGCTGGTGGAGCAAGCCGCCGAGGCCTTTTTGCTGTGGCGCGGCGTGCGCCCGCCGTCGGCCCAGGTGCTGCGCGAAATGCAGCAGTCTGCCACCGCCTAAGCCCCGGGGACGCCACCATGAAAGCCGTGCTGCGCTGGCTGGGACTGCTGGTGATCGCCTTCGTGGCGCTGCAGCTGTTTTTTGTGCTGCGCATTGCCGCCATGGCAGCCATCAACCCCGAGTCCACCACCTTTCAGCGCTCCGAAGCCTGGACGCTGCTGGCCAGCAAAGGCCATGTGCCCTGGCGCCAGCAATGGGTGCCGTACGCCGACATCTCCGACCACCTCAAACGCGCGGTGATCGCCTCGGAAGACGATGGTTTTGTGAACCACGACGGCGTGGACTGGAACGCCATCGAAAAAGCCTGGGAGCGCAACGCCAAGGCCGAAGCCCAGGCCAGCAAGGCGCAGGCCCGCGCCCCCGAGCGCCCGGTGCGTGCCCCCAAGATCCGGGGCGGCTCCACCATCACCCAGCAGTTAGCCAAGAACCTGCTGCTGTCGGGCGAACGCACGCTGCTGCGCAAGGGGCAGGAATTTGTGCTGACGCTGGCGCTGGAGCAGTTGCTCTCCAAGCAGCGCATCCTGGAGATCTACCTCAACAACGTGGAATGGGGCGAAGGCGTGTTTGGCGCCGAGGCGGCCGCGCAGCACTACTTCCGCAAAAGCGCCAGCCGCCTGAGCACCGCCGAAGCCGCACGCCTGGCCGTGATGCTGCCTGCGCCCAAGCGGTTTGAGAAAACGCCTGGGTCAGCGTATCTGGCGGGACGGACACGCACGATCCTGGGGCGCATGGGCGGCGCGGAGCTGCCCTGAACTCCACCCACCAGTAGCCAGCGCGCCTTATCGCCCCTGCGGCGCCTCACGCCGCTGCAGCCATAGGGCAGACGCTCCGTCCGGCCGCAGCGTCACTTGCAACCGGGGTGCTCCCACAGCGCTCCCCTCCGGCAGCCGCACCGTGTAGCGCTGCAGCAGCATGGCCGCCAGCAGCGTCATCTCCAGCATCGCAAAGTGCTGGCCAATGCACACGCGCTGCCCCAGGCCGAACGGAATCCACGCGCCCCGGGGGATGGACGGCGCGCCGTCCAGAAACCGCTCAGGCACAAAACGGTCCGGCTCGGCAAACCAGCGCGCATCGCGATGCAGCACCCAAGGGGTGATGCGCAGCATGGCGCCCCGGGGCACCGGCACGCCGCCCAGTGTGACGGGCGCAGTGGTGCGGCGGCTCATCAGCGCGGCGATGGGGGGGTACAGGCGCAGCGCCTCTTTCAGCGTGGCGCCCAGCCAGGGCAGCTGGGCCAGGTGCTCGGGGCCGGGGGGGCCGCCCTGCAGCACGGCATCAACCTCCGCCTGGGCGCGCTGCGCGGCCTCGGGGTGCTGGGCCATGAGCAGGGTCCACCACAGCAGCGTGGTGGCGCTGGTTTCGTGCCCGGCCTGGAAGCTGACGATGCACTGGTCAAACACCTCCTGTGCCGACAAGGCCTCGCCGGTTTGCTCGTCACGCAGGGCCAGCAGCATGTGCAGCAGGTCGGAGCGCTCCGGGGCGCCGGGCGCGGCCACCTCGGCCTGGCGGGCATGGATGTGGCGCCACACCAGCCCCTTCAACGACCGGATGGCGCGCCGCTTGGCCGCCTTGCCCGGAGAGGGCAGCCAGTCGGGCAGCGTGAAGGGCATGAACATCTCCTGGTAGGCCGTGGCCCCCAGTGTCTGTGTGGCCCAGGCGGCTTCGCGCGCATCGGCCTGGGCCGAGGTGCTGAACAGCGTGCGCAGGATCACATCCATGGCCACATTGGTCCACAGCGCATCCACCGCCACCTGCGCGCCGGGCTGGCCCGGGGGCACGGCCGCGTCGAGCGCGCTGCGGGCGGCATCGGTCATCAGCTGTGCGTAGCCCGCCACCCGCTTGGGGCTGAAAGCGGGCATCAGCATGCGGCGCTGGCGCTGCCAGGTGTCGCCTTCGGTCACCAGCACGCTCTGACCGAACACCTGCTCGAACACCGCGATACCACGCTCCCAGCGGATGAGCTGGTCGGCATGGGTGATGAGCGCCTCGCGCACCAGGTCGGGGTGCATCAGGTCCCACGCGTCTTCGTACCCCAGGCGCATGCGGGTGAGGTCGCCATGTTCGCGTTGCAGCTGGGTCACAAAGCCCAGGTAGTCGGCACGCATGGAACGCAGCAGCGGCAGGCCCCACCAGCGGCTGCGCGGGCCACGGGGCAAAAAAGAGGTGGGAGGAACGGCGGGGGAGGATACGGAGGCAGTGGCGGGAGGCGCCACTGGGGCGGAGGTCGAGTTCATGCCCCGCATGCTGCAGCGCAGCAGCGCGGCCGTATTGAACGATTGCGACAGCCCCCGTCGCCTACACTCCCGCCCCATGGCAAGCTTGGCCCCACCCTCCCCCCGGCACCCCGCCGGGTTGATCCCTTCGGGCGAGCTTTGGTTGCCGCGCGCCAGCCTCACTGCCTGCCTACGCGCCGCCATGGCGCGCAGCACGGTGGGCTACACGCTCAGCGATGCGCAGCGCATCAACCGCTTTCCGGCGTCACCGCTGTGCAGCCTGAGCTGGTGGTTTGAAGGCCGCAGCGAGGCGCTGGTGGCCGAGCGCCCCGACACCATGCCCACGCAGCACAGCCCGCGCGAGGCCTACCCGGGCCGCTGGGTGCTGGCGGGCCCGCAGACCCGCCCCACCTCCAGCTACTGCGCCGGGCCCACGCACGCCATGATGGTGATGTTCATGCCCGATGCACTGCACCAGCTCACCGGCGTGGACCCCGGCGCCCTGACCGACCGCATGGTGGACGCGCAATCGCTGCTGCCACCCGACTGGGTGGCGCTGTGCGAGGTGGTGCAGAACCTGCCCGACAACGCGGCCCGCATGCAATACCTCGAAGACTTCCTGGAGCCCCGCTGGCAGGCCTGCCGCCCCGCCCAGGCGCTGCAGACGCAGCGCTACGGCGACTGGGTCGCGCACCTGGCGCAACGGGCCGCCCTGTCCGCCACCGGACGCAGCCTGCGCCAGCTGGAGCGGCGCATCAAGCGCTGGGCCGGGCTGCCTCTGCGCGAGCTGCGCGGCTTTGGCAAGGCCGAACAGGCGTTCTTCGACACCATCGCGGCCGATGCTGCCCAAGGCAGCGTCAGATGGGCCGATGTGGCCGCAGGCGCGGGGTTTTCGGACCAGTCGCACCTGTGCCGCGTCACGCGGCGCATCACGGGCTATGCGCCGCAGGCGCTCTACGACGGCATTTACGGCGAGGAGGCTTTCTGGGCGTACCGCATCTGGGTGTAGGGCAACAACGCTGAACCAGCCCCGGGGCGATCCCACTCACGGAATGTGCGTTTCCTGAAAGGTCACCCTGCGCCGCTGCGGGTCGAAGAGCCCACCATCGGGCAGCACATGCATGCGGATATCCGCAGCCTTGGCCATGGGGCCGTCGTCGTCCACGATCTGCGCCCGGCGGGCGTCGAAGAGCTTGACGTAGTAATTGCCCAGCACCTCCCACATGCCGTCCGGGCGCACGAGCAGGGCGGTTTCCTCGTCGATGCCGACACCAATCAACTGAGGATGGTCCAGCACCGCGCTGATGAGGCGGTTGTAGCGTGCGCGGTGCATGAAATGCTGGTCCACGATCGCCCCCCGGAAGAGGCCAAATCCCGGCGCCAGCTCCTTCATGCCCCTGGCGATGTTGACCTGCTCTTCTTCGTCGGAGTTGCGCGGCGCTCGCCATTTGCCGGTGAGCATCAACCGGCTCATGACCGAGGCCCCGGCCGACGTTCCGCCCACCACCGCCCCCGCCACGTAGCGCGATTCGATGGTCTGCAAAGCGCGGGTGCCCACCAGCAGCGCGGACAGGCGCGACTGGTCGCCGCCGGAGAACCAGAATCCGGTGAAGCCCTCCAGCATCTGCACCACAGCAGCGCTGTTGGCCTCGCCGGGGCGGATGTCCACCACCTGCGCAAACGCGCCCAGGCGGCTGAAGTCGCTGGCCACCTCCAAGGCCTCCTCGTCCGACTTGGAGCTGGCCATGGGAAAGACGGCAATGCGGGCGTTCTCTGCCCCAGCCAGCGCCACAAACCGCTGCTGCACGCTGACAGGCGTTTCCCCGCCCCCCACGATCAGCAAGTGGCCCTGCGGTCGGACAAAGAGCCGCAATACGGCCGCCAGCCTCGCCGCACTGGCGGAGCCCGCCTGCGCCGACGGGGTCTGTGTTGCCAATGGCGCTGCGGGCGGGGTGGGCAGGGTGGTAGCTCCAGGCAAGGCGGGGGATGCGACCGGGGAGGCGGGCGCAGCCACCCAGGGCGCCCCCACCGTGGCGGGCTGCGCCTGGGCGGAATGCATCCCCCACAGGCAAGGCAACAAGGCCACCGCCCACGCCATGGCTGAGCGTCGCCCCAAGGGGCGCAGGCACCTGCGCAGCAACAACACAACGTCTAGAACCATGGACCCACGGAAGGAAAAGGGAAGTAAAAGCGCGGGGCTCCGCCCAACATGGCGGGGTGGAGCGAGCCGGCATAAGGCAATCATGGACGCGCAGTCACCGGCAGCGGCTCGCACACCAGCACACCACGGCACCGGGCCAGTTAGGCGCTGCGGCGCACAAAACAAGGTGCGAAGGGGAAAGGAGGCTGTGGATTCTAGGCAAACGCCGCTTGCGCTCCTGTGCGCACCGTTTGGCAAAGCGCATCGAAGCCTGCCCGTATCATCCCCGCCATGCTTGCCAAGTTGATGAGTTTCCTTCTGCTGGGGATCGTGCGGTTTCTCACCGGCTCCCAGGCCCGCTGGTATGGCTGCCCGCCCAAGGCCGAGCAGCGCATCTATTTCGCCAACCACCAGAGCCACGCCGACATGGTGCTGATCTGGGCCGCCCTGCCCGAAGAGCTGCGCAGCATCACGCGGCCCATTGCCGCCAAGGACTACTGGACTAAGACGCCGTTCCGGCAGTGGATCACCACCGCCGTATTCAACGCCGTGTATGTGGACCGCCAGGCCACGCCCGCCCGCCCGCCCGCCCCTGCGCCGACAGAGCCCGTCGGCGTGATCGGCGCCATGGCAACCGCATCTGCCGACGCAGACACCGCCATGGCGGGCGGCCCAGACCCATCGCCCGACACGCCACCACGCACCCCCACGCCCGAAGAACTGCGCGCCGCCCTGCCCGAATCCGATCCGCTGGCACCGCTGGTGCGGGCGCTGGCCAGCGGCGACTCCATCGTGATCTTCCCCGAGGGCACACGCGGCCATGGCGACGAACCGCAATCCTTCAAGTCCGGCCTGTTCAAGCTGGCGCAGATGTTCCCGCAGGTGGTGCTGGTGCCCGCCTGGATCAACAACGTGCAGCGCGTGATGCCCAAGGGCGAAGTGGTGCCCGTGCCCATCCTGTGCTCGGTGACCTTTGGCGCGCCCATCCAGCTCGAAGCGGGTGAAGAACGCCGCCCTTTCCTCGATCGCGCACGCCGCGCCGTGATCGCCTTGCGGGAAGTCTGAATATGACCCCCACGCTCATCGCTTCGCGTATCGCTGCCCCCCAAGGGGGCGCGTCATTGCCTTCGGGCGGCCGGGCGGCAACGACATGAACAACTTCCTCCGCGGCTTGACCGCCACCCAACAGATCGGCGCCCTCTTCATCGCCGTGTTCGGCATCCTGTCCATCGTTACCGTGTGGGCCTTTGTGCGCAATCTGCGCGAGCATGCGAGTGACGACCCCGAGTCCGAAGCACGCATGCTGGAGGCCAGGCGCTTCTGGGGCCTGCTCAAGACCTCGTGGATGATGGCCACCGTGTTCTGGGTGGGCTGGGTGCTGGGCGACACCGTGGCAACCGTGCTGTTTGCCATCGTGGGCTTTTTTGCGCTGCGCGAGTTCATCACCCTCTCGCCCACGCGCCGGGGCGACCACCGCAGCCTGGTGCTGGCGTTCTTCGTGGTGCTGCCGCTGCAGTTCTGGATCGTGGGCAGCAAGATGTTCGACCTGTTCACGGTCTTCATCCCGGTCTACGTGTTTCTGGCGCTGCCCGTGGTGAGCGCGCTGGCCAACGACCCACAGCGGTTTCTGGAGCGCAACGCCAAGCTGCAGTGGGGCATCATGGTCTGCGTGTACGGCATGAGCCATGTGCCCGCACTGCTGCTGCTCGACTTTCCGGGCTACCGCGACAAAGGTGCGTTCCTGGTGTTCTTCCTGGTCTTTGTAGTGCAGACCTGCATGGTGGTGCAGCACCTGCTGGGGCGGCGTTTTCCGCACACCCCCGTGGCGCCGCAGGTGAGCCAGAGCTTCCAGTGGGCAAGCTGGCTCGCCGGTGTGGCCGTGGGCGGGCTGGTGGGCGGCCTGCTCACCTTCATCACCCCGTTCAAACCCGGCCAAGCGCTGGGCATGGCCCTGCTGGCCTGCGTGGCAGGCAGCCTGGGGCACCTGGTGATGAAGGCCCTGAAGCGCGACCGGGGCATTACCAGCTGGGGCATGCAGGGCATGTCCGTCACCGGTGCCGGCGGCCTGCTCGACCGGGTGGACGCGCTGTGTTTTGCAGCCCCCGTGTTCTTCCATTCAGTGCGCTGGTACTTCGGACTTTGAGCAAAAATGGCCGTCTGCGCGCGACCATATTGCCCAGATAGCTATTAAATTTATAGCAAATGCGTATCCTTGGCATTGACCCCGGCCTGCAGACCACCGGCTTTGGCGTGGTGGACGTGGACGGCCACAAGCTCAGCTATGTGGCCAGCGGCACCATCCGCACCACCACGCTGGCCCTGGGCGACCTGCCCGGGCGCCTGAAGATCCTGTTCGACGGCATCACCGAGGTTGCAGCGCGCTACGAGCCCGATGTGGCCTCGGTCGAAATCGTGTTCGTCAACGTCAACCCCCAGTCCACCCTGCTGCTGGGCCAGGCACGCGGCGCCGCCATCACCGCCCTGGTGGCCAGCAACCTGCCCGTGGCCGAATACACCGCCCTGCAAATGAAAAAAGCCGTCGTCGGCCACGGCCGCGCCGCCAAGAGCCAGGTGCAGGAGATGGTGCGGCGGCTGCTGCAGCTACCGGGCCTGCCGGGCACCGACGCGGCCGACGGCCTGGGCATGGCCATCACCCATGCACACGCCGGTGCGGCCATGGGGCGGCTGGGCGAGGCGGCCACGCTGAACCGGCGGCAGCATGCGATGTACAAGGGGGGGCGGAGCTACTGACCGCCAGGGGCTTTCCATGCCCCACCACAAAGATCAGCGCCCCAGCCCGCGCTTGAGTTCCTTGAGCAACAACAGCACCTGGTTGGAGGCATGGCGGCAGCTGCTGTTGAGCAGTTGCACCGCCTTTTGCTGCTCGCCGGACTGGAACAGCGTGACCACGTCGGCGGCCTGCTGGTGGAAGTATTTGTGGCGGGCCACGAGCATCTCGAATGCAGGGTAGTGCCCCAACCGCACGCGCCCGGTGCCATACAGCCAGCGGCCGAGGTCGCAACGGTCGTCCTGGCAAATGCGTTCGGGCCGCATGACCTCCTCCGAGCGGCCGTTGACCATGTCCTGTAGCTGCAGGCGCCAGCGCTCGTGGCTGGCAATGGCGGCGTCGATGTCGATTTCAGTCATCAGGGTGGCCGCGTATTCCGCGTCCAGCACCAGTTCGCTGCCGTTGTCCTCCATGGCCCAGGTGGTGTCGGGGCTGGTTGGATCCTGCTCCTTGATCTTGAACAAACGGCTGAAGAAACCCATCGTCATCCCTTAAACGGCCAGGGGCCGCGCACACGGGAACATGCCCACGCGGAAAAACCTTGAAACATTCTGTGGCGCCGCCGTCGTTTTGGCTACCAAAAAATGGCCCGGCCGTAAAAATCGCGCCGGGCAACCCTTCGGGCCCTGCCGACTCTGCCCTGGCGCCAGCACAAAGGCACCAGCGGCCAGACAATGCAGCCATGACTTCTACTCCCCGCCGCCCCGCCCTGTCGATGCTGGACCTGGTGGCCGTCCGCGAAGGCGGCACCGTGGCCGATGCCCTGCAGATTGCACTGCGCACTGCCCAACACGCCGAGCAACTGGGCTTTGCCCGCTACTGGCTGGCCGAACACCACAACATGGCAGGCATTGCCAGCTCGGCCACGGCCGTGCTGGTGGGGCACATTGCCGGCGGCACGTCACGCATCCGCGTGGGCTCGGGCGGCGTGATGCTGCCCAACCATGCGCCGCTGGTGGTGGCCGAAGCCTTTGGCACGCTGGCCGAGCTGTACCCAGGCCGCATCGACCTGGGCCTAGGCCGCGCGCCCGGCACAGACCCGGCCACCATGCGCGCGCTGCGCCGCAGCCGGGTAGAAACCGCCGACGACTTTCCGCAGGACGTGGCCGAACTGCAGCGCCTGCTGGCGCCGGCCGAACCGGGCCAGCGCCTGATTGCCATGCCCGGCGCAGGTACCAACGTGCCAATCTGGCTGCTGGGCTCCAGCCTGTTCTCGGCGCAGCTCGCGGCCGAGCGCGGCCTGCCCTATGCCTTTGCCTCGCACTTCGCCCCGCGCCTGCTGCACCAGGCGATCAACCTGTACCGCAACCTGTACCGACCCTCCGCCGCCTGGCCCCAGCCCTATGTGGCGATTGGCGTACCGCTGATTGCGGCGCCCACCGATGAGGAAGCGGAGTTTCTGGCCAGCAGCACCTACCAGCGGGTGCTGGGCATTCTGACGGGCGACCGGCGCCGCTTGCTGCCGCCCGTAGAGAACTATGCGGAGCGCCTGCAACCGCAGGAACGTGCAGCCATCGGCGACTTTCTGGCTGCCGCCGTGATCGGCGGGCCCGACACGGTGCGCACGGGGCTGGCGCAGCTCAGCGAAGCCACCGGAGCCGACGAGCTGATGTTGGTGAGTGATGTGTACGACCCGGCGCTACGCCTGAGGTCATTGGATATTGCCGCGCAGGCCCACGCCAAAGCGTGGGAGCGCAGCTAAAGGCCTCAAAGAACTAGCTCTTCAGCCCTGTATAGATGTAGGTCTGTTCCTTGCTCGCACTCTGCCCCATGATGAGGATAGATCGGCTTGTGTTGTTGTACAGAACGACGTGGTTGACAACAGCACCATTGGCCACCGGGCAAGTGGTCCCATCAAAGGTCATCGGCAAGTCAAACACATTCCGGCCACTGGCACGTGGAACAAGGGTCCCACGAACAGAGCAGCCCGGGTAGGAGGTCGTCGAAACCAGTCCACCCGTGGTAACAGACAACGAGATCAAGGGCGCGCTCACCTGGTTACCGATGCCAGTGCCCACGTATGTACCCAGCAACTCACTTACGGCAGCAGGTTGCTCATACCGAACACCGTAGTTGCCAGAGTACTTCCAGCCATTGGAAGCGGTGACCTGGATCGAGTCCCGCACTGCATACCGGCCAAAGTAGCTCACAGACTCGATTTTGCGATCGGTCAGATGGGCTTGATCCACTACGTTGAGATAGCGGCCTGTGCCCGTAATGGCATCTGGGGCCGACGCCTGAATGTTGCCCTGTGAAAAGCCCACAACCGTACCGTCTACGGCACTCACAATATTCCAGGTCTCGCCGTTCTCCAGCACAACACCTTGCACACTCAAGGCGATGGCATCCGGGGTCTGTCCAGTCCAAAGGCCTTCTGCACCTGAGACGACGGTTGCTGGTGGTTTGGCGGGTGGAGGTGCTGCATCATCTCCGCTCCCACCGCAAGCAGACAGGGCCACAGCGGCAAACAACCCTCCCAGGGTGGTCATCTTGTTCATTTCTTCTCCTTCGTGAATGAATGTCGGGGGTTGGCGCCATGGCGCAAACCCCCTCCTAATTTCCCGCCACATCTTAAGCGCACGTGCCACACACGGCACAACAATGGATTGCACACCAGATGTTTGTCGTCTCACACACGCTACATCGAGGGAGCCAAGAAAGCCCTTCGCCCAGAAACATGCCAGAAACACTCCCTATGCGCCAAACCAAGGAGACCGCTCGCCAAGGCACCGCCAGCCGCTACTATGGCGGGTTGTTGTCTTACCGCCCACGCCCGCATGCCCGCTTTTTCCTTTGAAGCCCTGGACGCCCAGGGCCAGACCCGCAAAGGCCTCATGGAGGCCGACACCGCCAAGGCCGCACGCAGCCTGCTGCGGGCGCAGGCTCTGGTGCCGCTGGCGGTGGAGCCGGTGCAAACCGGCCAGTCGCAGGACGGTCGCGCTGCCAGCCTGGGCCAGCGTCTGTTCACGCGGCCCGTGTTCAGCGCCACCGCGCTGGCCATCTGGACGCGGCAGATCGCCGGGCTGGTGTCGTCGGGCCTGCCGCTGGAGCGGGCGCTCACGGCCCTGTCCGAAGAAGCCGACGACGAACGCCAGCGCCACCTGGTGGCTGCACTGCGGGCCGAGGTCAATGCGGGCGCCACGTTTGCCCGCGCGCTCTCGCAGCACCCGCGCGAGTTTTCCGACATTTACTGCGCCGTGATTGGCGCGGGCGAGCACAGCGGCAACCTGGGCCTGGTGCTGGAGCGCCTGGCCGACGACCTGGAAGAACGGCAGGCGCTCAAGGCCAAGCTGGTGGGTGCAGCGCTTTACCCGGCCATCGTCACCCTGGTGGCGATTGCCATCGTGCTGTTCCTGGTGGGCTATGTGGTGCCGCAGGTGGCCAGCGTGTTTGCGGGCACCAAGCGGGCCCTCCCCTTCCTGACGGTGGCCATGCTGGGCCTGAGCGCTTTTGTGCGCAACTATGGCTGGGTGATGCTCGCGGCCGCAGTGCTGGCCGCCGTCGGAGCCCGGTGGGCGCTGGCCATCGCCCCTGTGCGCGAAAAGTTCGATGCCGCCTGGCTGAAGCTGCCGCTGGTGGGCAAGCTGGCGCGGGGCTACAACGCGGCGCGTTTTGCGGGCACACTGGCCATGCTCTCGGGCGCAGGCGTGCCCATCCTCAAAGCCTTGCAGGCCGCAGCCGAAACCCTGAGCAACCGCGCCCTGCGCGCCGATGCGCTCGATGCCCTGGTGCTGGTGCGCGAGGGCGCCCCGCTGGCCTCGGCGCTGGCGCAGAAGAAGCGCTTCCCCGGCCTGCTATCGATGTTCGCGCGCCTAGGCGAACAGACCGGCCAGCTGCCCGTGATGCTGCAGCGCGCCGCGCGCCAGCTCTCGACTGAAGTGCAACGCCGCGCCATGGCGCTCGCCACCATCCTGGAGCCGCTGCTCATCGTGGGCATGGGCGGCATCGTGATGCTGATCGTGCTGGCCGTGCTGCTGCCCATCATCCAACTCAACCAGTTTGTGAAGTAGAGCGTGTTATGCACTTTTACGCACCCGCGTCGGGCCCACAGGCTGGTGATCGCAAGGCGCAGCGCGCTGCCAAGGCAAGCGCCTTGGCAAGTGCTGCAACGCCGCGAGCGCCTGCCTGTGGGCCCGACCCCATGGGAAAACCGGGGAAAGGCCCGGCCACGTTGTTGCAGGCCACTTGCGGTATTCATACCGCCGCGCGGCCTGCGCCTAGTTGCCGGGCCTTTCTCCGGCTTTCGCGGGCACGTAAAAGTGCATAACACGCTCTAACGTATGGCGGTGACCCTGGACGACAAGCTGGTGGTGGCGATCTCCTCGCGCGCGCTGTTCAATTTTGAGGAAGAGAACCGCGTTTTTGAGAAAGACAACGACCGCGCCTATGTGGACCTGCAGCGCCAGCGGCTGGATGTGCCCGCAGCGCCGGGCGTGGCGTTTTCGCTGGTGCGCAAGCTGCTCGCCTTCAACACGCCCGAGCACCAGCGCGTGGAAGTGGTGCTGCTCTCGCGCAACGACCCGGTCAGTGGCATGCGCGTGTTCCGCTCGTGCCACGCCCACGGCCTGCCCACCATCCAGCGCGGGGTTTTCACGCAGGGGCGCGATCCGTTCCGCTACCTGCGGCCGCTGGGCGCCCACCTGTTCCTCTCGGCCAACGAGGCCGATGTGCGCGAGGCCCTGCACCTGGGCTACCCGGCAGCACGGGTAGTGACCGAATCCATGCAGGCGGGTGACGCCAACCCTGCAGAAGTGCGCATCGCGTTCGACGGCGACGCCGTGTTGTTCTCCGACGAGGCCGAGCGCGTGTACCAGGCCCAGGGTCTGGCAGCTTTTCAGCAGCACGAAACCGACAAGGCCGCCCTGCCGCTGCCCGACGGCCCCTTCAAACCCCTGCTCGCCGCCCTGCACCGACTGCAGTCCGCCGGGGAGGCGGGAGGCACCACAGGCATGCGCATCCGCACGGCCCTGGTCACGGCGCGCAGCGCACCGGCGCATGAGCGTGCGATCCGCACACTGATGGACTGGGACATCAATGTGGACGAGGCCATGTTCCTGGGCGGGCTGCCCAAGGGCGAGTTCCTGCGCGAGTTCGAGCCCGACTTCTTCTTTGACGACCAGACGGGCCATGTGACCTCGGCCGCGCGCCATGTGCCGGCTGGGCATGTGAACAGCGGCATCTCAAACACGGCGCCGCTGCGCCCCGCCGGGAACTGACCGCCCGGTTCGCGGTCTGTCAGGGTCGGGCCACCACCCGCCTTCAAGGAGCCCTGTTTTGCACACCCCCATCCCCCGAGCCTGCGTGGCCGCCCTCTCCCTCTGGATCGCAGCCTGCAGCGCAGCCTGGGCACAGGCGCCGGACGCCGACACACAACCGCCCGCACCCACCAAAGGGGAAGCCAAGGCCTTGCGTGATTTCAAGATGCTGGATTTCAACGGAGACGGCAAGCTGAGCCGCACCGAGGTGCAACTGTTTCCCCGGCTGGCCGCCGCGTTCGATGACGCAGACACCGACAAGGACGGTTATGTGTCGTACGAGGAAGTGCGGGTCTTTGCCGCCAAATACCGGGAGCAGCGAGACCAGCAACGTGCCGCCGCCCAGGCGGCAGCTGCCGCCTCATCGCCCCGGCCGTGATGCCGTGGCGTGAAAAATACAAGAAAATTTGACCGCTACCGCGCGTCCATCAAGCCTTGATAGCTATTATTTATATAGCAAACTACAACCCACCGGTGCGCTTGACCTTGGGGTCTGAATAGGTGAGCGGCTCGTTCTTGACCTGCTGGGCCATGCGCTCCTGCAGGGTCATCTTGTTGATGTCCTGCGCCACCTCCACCGCCGTGCCGCTGGCCCGCCACATCGACTGGATGAGTTCCAGCAGCTGCTTGTAGATGGGCTCCTTGGGCGGCTCGGGGGGTTCTTCTACCGTTTCCTTTTTCTTGACCTCGGTCCAGTCCCGGTTGGCGGTGTCCGGGGCAGAAGGCTTGTCGGGCTCACGCACGACGGCGCCCTCGCCCAGGCGGTCCATGGATTCCACCGGGTTGGGCGCATTGATAGGCCGCACCGGCGGCGCGCCGGAGGCGCCAGTGGAATACAAATCAGCGCCCTGAGGACGCCAACTCGGCGATCGATCGACAGGTGGCATTTGCATGGCAGTGGCCCCAATGGTGAATGAATGTGTCTTGGCGTGCAGTGGGTTTTCCGCCGTCTTCGTAATTCATAACGGCAAAAAGAAGGGGAAATTTAGGTCTTTTTCACCGATTGAACCAAAACAAGGGTTTTCACCTAGATTTCAGCAAGAGTTCAAGCCATGCACCAGCCTGATGTGGGCAGAAAACACAGATTGAGCGCACAGGCGATCACAACCACCAGGCCAGCCTGTGGTTTTTGTGCGTGTTGGCCATGCGCCAAGGGGCGGCCGAAGGCGTCCGGAGGCTTTCCGCGCAACGAAAAAGAGAAAAAGAGGGGCCGAGAGAGGCCTCAGCTGAGGCTGCGGGGCCCCGAGCCAGTCAGAGAAAGCGTTCCAGCAGCTTGCGCGAGTGCCGGTCCAGCGCGGTGGTGTCCTTGACGCGGAACTGCATGCCGTCGCCCCCGGCGATCAGCAGCCGGGTGCGCCCGCCCAGACGGCGAATGTCTTCTTCGGCCTTGAGCACCAGGCTGGCCGGGCCCCGGTCGGTCTCCACCTGCCAGGTGCTGGGCGTGGAAAAGCTCGATACAGCAATGATTTTTTCGATAGTGGGCACAAACTCGCGCACCGCCAGCTCCTCGTCGATGAGCTGCCGGGCCGGGCCCACCACCTGGTCCACCTGCGGAATCCACAACAACTCGTGGCCATCCGAGCCCACCAGCGACAGCCCTTCTCCCGGCGCAGCGATGGGAAAAGCCCGCACGGGGGTGACGCCTTCATGCGCCGTGCCGTCAGGCAGCGTCAGAACCAGGCGGCCATGGGGGTTGCGCGCCAACTGGAAAGCAGGAGGCGTAGACAACGGGGTCAGGGGTGCGGGTGCATTCATGGCAAGCTCGCTCACAACGGGTTCAAGGATTGCCCGCAGGGTGGGCGGGATGCAGCAGGCTGCTGTCGATGATGACCCCGGCCGCCTGGGCGTCTTCTTCGGCGCGGCGCGCCTGGGCTTCGTAGAGCCGCCAGTAGGCGCCCTGCTTTTCCATGAGTTCGTCGTGGGGACCCACTTCCACCACCTCGCCCCGGTCCATCACCACCAGGCGGTCGGCTTTGCGCAGGGTGGACAGGCGGTGGGCAATGGCAATCGTGGTGCGGCCTTGCACCAGGTTATCGAGCGCCTTCTGGATTTCCTTCTCGGTCTCGGTGTCCACGGCCGAGGTGGCTTCGTCCAAGATCAGAATGCGCGGATCGATCAGCAGTGCGCGCGCAATGCTGATGCGCTGGCGCTCGCCGCCCGAGAGGCCCTGGCCGCGCTCGCCCACCAGCGAGTCGTAGCCGTGGGGCAGGCGCAGGATGAATTCGTGCGCATGCGCAGCGCGGGCGGCGGCCACGATCTCCTCGCGCGTCGCTTCGGGCTTGCCGTAGGCGATGTTCTCGGCAATGGTGCCGAAGAACAGGAAGGGCTCCTGCAGCACCAAGCCGATGTGGCGGCGGTAGTCGGCCACGGCAAAGCGGCGGATGTCGATGCCATCCACCTGGATGGAACCGTCGCTCACGTCATAGAAGCGGCTGATCAGGTTCACCAGCGTGCTCTTGCCCGAGCCGCTGTGGCCCACCAGGCCGATCATCTCGCCGGGGCGGATATCCAGATCCAGCCCCTTGATGACGGCACGGCTGCCATAGCGGAAGCCCACACCCTGCATGCTGATGGCACCCTGCACCTTGTCCACCTTGACGGGCTGGGCAGGGTCGGGCACGTTGCTCACGTGGTCCAGGATGTCAAAAATGCGCTTGGCACCTGCGGCCGCCTTTTGCGTGACCGAGACGATGCGGCTCATCGAATCGAGCCGCCCATAGAACCGCCCGATGTAGGCGATGAAGGCGGTGAGCACCCCCACCGTGATCTGGTTGCGTGACACCAGCCAGATGCCGAACGCCCAGACCACCAGCAGGCCGATTTCAGTCAGCAGCGACACTGTGGGGGTGAACAGGCTCCAGGTCTTGTTGAGCTTGTCGTTGACTTCCAGGTTGTGCTGGTTGGCGTCACGGAAGCGCTGGGCCTCGCGCTTCTCTTGCGCAAAGGCCTTCACCACGCGGATGCCGGGGATGGTGTCGGCCAGCACATTGGTCACCTCGGACCACACGCGGTCGATCTTTTCAAACCCGGTGCGCAGGCGGTCGCGCACAGTGTGGATCATCCAGCCAATGAAGGGCAGCGGCACCAGTGTGACGAGCGCCAGCCACGGGTTGATCGAGAACAGGATGGCCGCCGTCATCACGATCATCAGCACGTCGGTGACGAAGTCGAGCGCATGCAGCGACAGGAACACGTTGATGCGGTCCGTCTCGGAACCAATCCGGGCCATGAGGTCGCCGGTGCGCTTGCCGCCAAAGTAGTCCAGCGACAGGCGCAGCAGGTGCTCGTAAGTCGTGGTGCGCAGGTCGGCACCAATGCGCTCGGACACCAGCGCCAATATATAAGTGCGCGCCCAGGAGAGGCCCCAGGCCAGCAGGGCCGACAGCAGCAGCCCGCCCAGGTACAGCAGCACCAGCATGGGGTCGATCTGCTTGCCGTTCTGGAACGGGATCAGGATGTCGTCCATCAGCGGGATGGTGAGGTAGGGCGGTACCAGCGTGGCGGCGGTGGACGCCAGCGTGAGCGCAAACCCGGCGGCCAGCTGCTTGCGGTAGGGCCGGGCAAAACGCCACAGACGCAGCAGCACCCAGGTGGACGTCTGCGGGGGCTGGGCCCGGGCGCAGGCCGGGCATTCGTCGGTGTCGGGCGGCAGGGGCGTGTGGCAGGTGGGGCAGGCGGGCTCGTCGTCTTCGGCGGCCGTGTTGCCTGCGCCCAGGGCCATCTGCTGTTCGAAACGCTGCACCAAGCGCAATGCCTGGGCGTGGTGCGCCAGCGTAAAGCGCCACAGCGCCAGCCGGGCCTGGGGGCTGTGCAGCTCCAGGGAACCCACACCGCCATGGTCGTGCAGGCGCAGGGCCAGGCCGTCACCCAGCGGCCAGCTGCGCCAGGTCGTGGTGCCGGGCTCGCAGGCCAGCAGACGCTCGGACGTCACCACCACCCAACCTGTCGCAAACCGCAGCGCGGTACTCAGGTCAACCTGTAACGCAGCCAGCACGTTCTCTTTGGAAGCGAGCATGGCCCGCAATTCGCCCCCCACGGGGCCAGAAAAGACACCCGAGGCGTCCACAGAATGGTGATGTTGCATTTTTGGTTGGTTTTTCCGCCACCGGCAGCCTGCGGTGGCCGAACTCGCGAAAGCGGGAATTCTCACCGATACTGCACGCCACGGTGCGACGGCATCCTCCTGTAACGTCTGCGGCAGCCATTTGGCTGACACTGCGAACAGGCCCCGGGCTGGCGCACAATCATCGTCCAACCAAGTCCCCCTTCGTCCCCTTTTTCCACGCAAAGCCCTCACAAGGCCGGAAACACACCCGCTGCAATCCATGGCGAAACTCAACGACATCCAACTGCTTCGCATCAACTACCTGCGGGGCCCGAATATCTGGACCTACCGGCCGGTCCTGGAAGTCTGGCTGGACCTGGGCGAGCTGGAGGACTATCCCTCCAACACCATCCCCGGCTTCAATGACCGCCTCACGGCCTGGCTGCCCGCGCTGATCGAACACCACTGCGGCGTGGGCGAGCGTGGCGGCTTCCTGCAGCGCCTGCAGGAAGGCACCTGGTGCGGCCATGTGCTGGAGCACATCGTGATCGAGCTGCTCAACCTGGCGGGCATGCCCACCGGCTTTGGCCAGACGCGCTCTACCTCCCAGCGCGGCGTGTACCGCATGGTGTTCCGCGCCCGCGACGAAAGCGTGGCCCGCGTGGCACTGGCCCAAGGCCATGCGCTGATCATGGCGGCCATCAACGACCAGCCTTTTGACGTGGCCGCCGCCGTGGCCCGCGTGCGCACCGAGGTGGACGACCAGTACCTTGGCCCCAGCACCGCCTGCATCGTCACCGCCGCCACCGACCGGGGCATCCCCCACATCCGCCTGAACGACGGCAACCTGGTGCAGCTGGGCTACGGCGCCAGCCAGCGCCGCATCTGGACGGCCGAGACCGAGTTCACCAGCGCCATCGCCGAAGGCATTGCCAGCGACAAGGACCTGACCAAGAGCCTGCTCCAATCCTGCGGCGTGCCCATCCCCGAAGGCCAGGTGGTCAACAGCCCCGAAGAGGCCTGGGAAGCCGCGCAGGACATCGGCCTGCCCGTGGTGGTCAAGCCGTCCGACGGCAACCACGGCCGGGGCGTGACGCTGGATTTGCGCAAGAAGGAAGACATCGAGGCCGCCTACCACGTGGCCTACCCCGAGGGCAGCGACGTGATGGTCGAGCGCTTCATCCCCGGCGACGAGCACCGCATCCTGGTGGTGGGCGGCAAGGTGGTGGCCGCCGCACGCGGCGAGGTGGTCAGCATTACCGGCAATGGCCGCAACACCGTCAAGGAACTCATCGACAGCCAGCTCAACTCCGACCCCCGCCGGGGCTACGAGGAAGAGTACCCGCTGGAGATCATCGACCTGGCCACCGACACCAAGGTGCAGCTCGAGCTCAAGCGCCAGGACCTGGCCGCCGACTCTGTGCCCGCAGCAGGCCGCCAGGTGGTGGTGCAGCGCAACGGCAACGTGGCCGTGGATTGCACAGACGACGTGCACCCCGAGGTGGCCTACATCGCACAGCTGGCCGCCAAGGTCGTGGGCCTGGACATCGCGGGCATCGACATGGTGGCGCGCGACATCTCCAAGCCACTGCACACCCAGGGCGGCGCAATTGTGGAAGTGAATGCCGGCCCCGGCCTGCTGATGCACCTCAAGCCCGCCGTGGGCGCGCCCCGCCCCGTGGGCCAGGCGATTGCCGAGCACCTGTTCCCCTCCGAAGGTGACGATGAAGGCCCCGTTGGCCGCATCCCCCTGGTGGGCGTGGCGGGCACCCGCAACACCGCCACCATCTCGCGTGTGGTGGCCTGGCTGCTGCACCTGAGCGGCCACCACACGGGCCTGGCCTGCCGCGACGGCCTGTTCCTGGACCGCCGCCGCGTGGAAGCCACCGACTGCGCCCACTGGGAGGCCGCCCACCGCCTGCTGATGAACAAGATGGTGCAGGCCGCCGTGATCGAAAGCGACGCGCGCACCATCCTGCGCGACGGCTTGGCCTACGACCGCTGCCAGGTGGGCGTGGTGACCGACATGGACGGCGTGGAAACGCTGGCCGAGTTTGACGTGCACGAGCAGGACCAGATGACCAAGGTGATGCGCACCCAGGTGGACGTGGTGCTGGCCGAAGGCGCTGCCGTGCTCAATGCCGCCATCGCCCAGGTGGCCGACCTGGCCCCGCTGTCCGACGGCGACGTGGTGCTGTATGCACAGGACGGCACGCTGCCCGCCATCGTGGACCACCGCGCCAAGGACAACGGCCGCGCCGTCTTCGTGAAAAACGGCCGCGTGGTGCTGGCCACCGGCAGTGCCGAGCATGTGCTGGGGGCCCTGTCGGACCTCACCTTCGGCCGCAACGCCGTGGTGCCCGACACCGAGGCCTTGCTGGCCGCCGTGGGTACCGCCTGGGCGCTGGACATTGCCCCCGACCTGATCGGCGCGGGCATCAAGACCTTCGAGCCCGAGCTGCCCGCCTGACAGCCCTACAGCCCCATTGACACAGCCACACACGCATTCGACTGGAACGCGGCCCGCGAGCCCCGACGACTACTGAAAGAAATCCCATGGATGTATCCCGCACCCGGGCCCTGCGTGGCCCCAACCTCTGGAGCCGCCACATGGCCATCGAAGCCGTGGTGGCCTGTTCGGAAACCGAGCGTGCCGTGGGCCAGATGGCCGGGTTTGAAGCCCGCCTGCGCGCCCTGTTCCCCGCCATTGGCGCGCTGCACCCCGAAACCGGTGGCGGCGATGTGTCGCTGGCCCATGTGCTGCAAACCGCTGCGCTTGCCCTGCAGGCCCAGGCAGGCTGCCCGGTGACCTTTGCGCGCACCACCGCCACCAGCGATGTGGGCGTGTACCAGGTGGTCGTCGAATACAGCGAAGAGGCCGTGGGCCGCAAGGCGTTTGAATACGCGCAGCAGCTCATCGAAGCCGCGCTGGGCAATGGCAGCTTTGATGCCAACGCCGTGATCGCCGAGCTGCGCGAGCTGGACGAAGACGAGCGCCTGGGCCCCAGCACGGGCTCCATCGTCGAAGCCGCCGTGGCCCGGGGCATCCCCTACCGCCGCCTCACGCGCGGCAGCATGGTGCAGTTTGGCTGGGGCTCCAAGCAGCGCCGCATCCAGGCCGCCGAGGTCGATTCGACCAGCGCCGTGGCCGAATCCATCGGCCAGGACAAGGACCTGACCAAGCGCCTGCTGCACGCCGCCGGTGTGCCCGTGCCCCTGGGCAAGCCCGTCGAGAGCGTGGACGAAGCCTGGGAAGTCGCCCTCAAGGTCGGCCTGCCCGTGGTGGTCAAGCCGCAAGACGGCAACCAGGGCAAGGGCGTGACCGTCAACATCACCGATCGCGCCCAGCTCGAAGAGGCCTACAAGAACGCCGCCGACTACGGCACCGTGATGGTCGAGCGCTTCTTGCCCGGCCACGATTTCCGCCTGCTGGTGGTGGGCGACCAGCTGGTGGCTGCTGCACGCCGCGAGCCGCCCCAGGTGCTGGGCGACGGCGAACACACCGTGCGCCAGCTGGTGGAGGTGGTCAACCAGGACCCCCGCCGTGGCGAAGGCCACGCCACCTCGCTCACCAAGATCCGCCTCGATGACATCGCCGTGGCCCGCCTGGCCATGCAGGGCCTGACGCCTGACTCGGTGCCCGAGAAAGGCCAGCGCGTCATCCTGCGCAACAACGCCAACCTGTCCACCGGCGGCACCGCCACCGACGTGACCGACGACGTGCACCCCGAGGTCGCCGCCCGTGCCGTGGCGGCTGCCCAGATGGTGGGCCTGCACATCTGCGGCGTGGACATGGTGGCCGAGACCGTGCTGCGCCCGCTCGAAGAACAAGGCGGCGGCTTTGTCGAAGTGAACGCCGCCCCCGGCCTGCGCATGCACCTCGCGCCCAGCTATGGCAAGCCCCGCAACGTGGGCGCGGCCATGGTGGACAAGCTCTTTGCCCATGGCGACGACGGCCGCATCCCCACCGTGGCCGTGACCGGCACCAACGGCAAGACCACCACCGCCCGCCTGATGGCCCACCTGTTCACCGCACAGGGCCTGCGCGTGGGCATGACCAACACCGACGGCGTGTATGTGAACGGCCGCCAGAT
>OGCL01001110.1_pt1 | contig 24573 bp, 22 predicted proteins | sample 1570041 | NCBI WGS metagenome assembly OGCL01 (sample SAMN06266162, study PRJEB24511) | hot springs metagenome | isolation source: Hot spring water | place: South Africa: Limpopo | collected 2015-06-22 | reverse complement strand
CGGCCCATTGCCAGCGGCTTTCGCCGGGCCGCGAGAAATCCTTCAGGTCCTGCACGATCTTCTTGACACGCTCCAGCTGAGGCGGGCCATCTGTTCGGCCTGCTGGCGTTCGGCCTCCTTGCGCGCGGTGATGTCGAGCGTGATGCCGCCGATCTGGCGCGTGTCGTCTCCGGCATCGATGATGAACCTGATCGTTTCGTAATCCCGTCCGCCGAAGCGCTCCTCGATCACCTCGGTCCGGGCCGATTCCAGCACGCGCCGGTCGTCGGCGACGAGCTTCTCGCCGAAGGCGCCGGGGAACAATTCGCGGCTGGTCTTGCCGATCATGCTGGCGGGATCGAGGCCGAGCAGGGTCTGGAAGCCGCGATTGGCCATCAGGGTGCGCGAATCGGCGTCCTTGATGTAGGCGAGTCCCGGCAGATGGTCGATGAAGCACTGGAGGCTGACCAGGGTGCGCTGACGGGCCTGGGTTTGACGGGCGAGCTCGACCTCGAAGTGATGCTGGCGGCGCTGGTAAATCGCCATCGCCGCAACGCTCGCCAGGGCGATGGCGAGCCAGAGCATGACCCGCAGGCGGGCTTCCCGATGCCAGGGCGCCAGCACGTCGGCCATGTCACGTGCCGCGGTGACCAGCAAACCGGCATCAAGCGGCAGATGGGCGGGTTTCAGGGTGCGGATGGAAATCATGCTTTCCGTGCCGGTGACGTCAGAGCGGCCGGTCATGAGACTGTGCGGCGCGCCGCTGTCGAGATGGCGGCGTACGAACGAGCCGGGAACGCCCAGATGTCTGCCGGGCATGGCGAGGGGGGGCGCCGGGACGATCTGCAACAACGTGCCGTCTTCATGGACCACGGCGAGCCGCAGCCCCGGGTGGGGGTGTTGCGAACGCAACACGCCGGCGAGATCGTCGCTGTCGAGCGTGGCGATGATCACACCGGCAAAGCTGCCGTCGGCGTGATAGCGGGGACGCGCCAGGGAAATGGTGAAGGCGTCCAAGACGGTGGTGAATGGCGGGGTGAGGTGCAGGCGATCGGGCAGCGGGGCCGCATGCAAGGCCTTGAAGTCGTCGTGGTGGGCGAAGCGCTGCCCGATCAGTTCGCGTCGATTGCTGGCCACGGCGGCGCCGTGAGCATCGTAGAGGGTGAGGATGCGAACGCCCAGCAAGGCATCGTTCAAGGTCTGGAGTTCATCGGCGGGAAGCGGGGCGCGCCCGCGCAGATGCTGCAGCGTGCGGTCGATGGCCTCGAAGCGCCGCTGCAAGTCGTCATGCACCACCAGGCTGTAGTTGGCCAGCTGCTCCTGTGCCGTCTTCTCGATGCGTTCCCGCATCCGCAGAACGTCATAGAGGGTGAACAGCGCCAGCAAAACCAGGGCGATGGCGAACATCAGCCAATGCGAAACGAGGGAGCGGTGGCGCACCGGGGCGCTCATGCCGGATCCTGCGGTTGGCGGATCGGCAACCAGACGGTGAAGGTCGAGCCCCTGCCCACGGTGCGGATCGTGATCTCGCTGATTTCCCTGCGGCGCAGGGTTTCGCGCGGCCAGCCGTAGAAGACGGTCGCCTTCGGATTGGCGTCGACGATGCGGCCATCGGCTGGGTCGATGATGAACATCGCCGTGTGGGTGTTTTCGAGCAGTGCGCGGTAGGCCGAAGGGGAATCCACGGAATCGTCAGCCATCATCGTGGGATAGGCGCGCGCGCAGGCTGCGCAGCCGCGCGAGCGCCTCCGGGTAGGCATAGGCGGCGATGGCGCGCTCCAGCGGCGCGAAGTCGGCGCCGGCGGGACGGCGCAGCGCGACGGCGATCGTCGCGAAGACGCGGTTCGCCTCCGGGTCGTCGCGCGCCAGGAGCGTTTCGAGGCGGGTCAGCGCCGCGGCGAGCACCTCGGGATCGGCATTTTCGGGCGCTGCCGCGGCGGCGGGCGGACAGGCCGCAAAGGCCGCGATGAAGGCGGAAAGTTCGCTTTCGAATGCCTGCAGGCGCGGATCGGGCATCGCGCCTTCCGCGCGCAATTCGCCCTCGAGCGCCAGCGCGGCGGACGCGATGGCCGCAAGGCCGAGCGTCGCCGCCACGCCCTTGCAGGTGTGGGCGATCCGGCGCGCACCGTCGCGGTCGCCGGCCGCCAGCCGTTCGCGGATGCGCTGGCCGTCTTCCGCGTGGGCATCGATGAAACGGCGCAACAGCTCGGCGTGGCGCATCACGTCCCGGCCGGTGTGCTTCAGGCCGGTGTCGAGGTCGAAGCCGGGCAGCTGCGCGAGCCGTGCGCGCCATTCGGCGTTCTGGTCGGTAGTCGGCGCCGCGGCCGTCGGCGGGGGCAGATCCGCCGCGGCCGGCAGATGGCGCAGCAAGGCCGCATACAGGTCTTGCGGATCGACCGGCTTGGCGACGAAGTCGTTCATGCCGGTGGCGAGGCAGCGCCGGCGCTCTTCGGGCAGGGCGCCCGCCGTCAGGGCGAGAATCGGCGTGTGCGCGCGGCCGGGCAGGGCGCGGATGCGTCGCGTCGCCTCGATGCCGTCGAGCGTCGGCATGTTCACGTCCATCAGGATCGCGTCGTAATCTGCGGCGGCGGCCAGCGCAAGGGCTTTTTCGCCATCGTTGGCGAGATCGACCGTGATGCCGACCGCGGCAAGCAGGTCGTGGGCCACCTCCTGGTTGATCGGGTTGTCTTCGGCCACCAGCACGCGCGCGCCGCCGCGGCTGGCGACGACGTGGCGCAGCCGCGCTTCGGCATCCGCATGCGTCGCCGGCGCAGGCCATGACGCTGCGCCGTTGTGGCCCTCCCGGCGCAGGGGCAGGTCGATCCAGAAGCGGCTGCCCGCGCCGGACGTGCTGTCGACGCCGACCTCGCCGCCCATCAGCTGGGCGAGCAGGCGCGTGATCGCCAGCCCCAGGCCGGTGCCGCCGAAGCGCCGCGCGACCGAGGGATCGAGCTGCTCGAAACTTTTGAACAGCCGGCTCAGGTCGGACGGCGCGATGCCGATGCCGGTGTCCTCCACCTCGAAGCGCACCTGCAGGGTGTCATCGCTTGCCGCGAGCACGCGGGCGCGCAGGGTCACCGTCCCCCGCTCGGTGAACTTGATCGCGTTGCCGACATAGTTGAGCAACGCCTGGCGCAGCCGCATGGCGTCGCCCAGCAGCGGCGGCGCGGCGGCGAGCGTCGGATCGATGTCGACGATCAGCTCGAGGCCGCGCCGATGGGCCTCGTCGATCGTCAGCGCCGCCACCTCCTCGACGAGGCGCGCCGCGTCGAAGGGCGCGGTCGTCAGCGTCATCCGCCCCGCTTCGATCTTCGCCAGATCGAGGATGTCGTTGGTCAGCGACAAAAGATGGTGGGCGGCCTGGATGATCTTGTCGAGCCGCGCGCGCTGCTCCGGCGATTCGGTCTGCCGCTGCAGCAGGTGGGTCAGCCCGATGATGGCGTTGAGCGGCGTGCGGATCTCGTGGCTCATGTTGGCGAGGAAGGCCGACTTCGCCTGGTTGGCCGCTTCGGCGCGCCGGCGGGCTTCCTCGACCTCAACCGTGCGGTGCTCGACCAGCGCTTCCAGATGATGGCGGTAGGCGTCGAGCTCCTCGCCGATGCGCCGCTTCTCGGTGATGTCTTCCTTCACCGCCACGTAATGCATGATCGTGCCGTCCGGTTGGCGCAGGGGGGTGACGATGGCGAACTCGACATATTCGCTGCCGTCCTTGCGGCGGTTGATGAATTCCCCCTTCCAGGTTTCGCCGCGTGTGATCGTTTGCCACATCGCCGCGAAGGTTGCCGCCGGCGTCTTGCCGGAGTTGAGCAGGCGCGGATTGCGGCCGATGACTTCGTCGCGGCGGTAGCCGGTGATGCGCTCGAATGAGTCGTTGACATACTCGATCCGGGCATCGGTGTCCGTGATGATGATGCTCTCCGCGCTTTGCTCGATGGCAAGCGCGAGCTTGCGCAGTTCGGCGAGCGCTTTTTCGGTCTCCTTGCGTGCGGCGACGGCGTCTTCCATCAGGTTGAGGGCAGCCAGCCGCGCGTCGCGCTGCTCCTGCAGCGCGACGCGCTGTTCCTCCTGGCGGGCGCGCTCGCTTTCGCGCAGTGCGGCCTCCGCCGCCAGACGCTCGTCGATGTTGCGCACCATGGCGAGAATGCGCCTTTCGCCCGCGATGGTCGTCATCCGCAAGACGACTTCTGCCCAGAACAGCGTGCCGTCGAAGCGGCGGGCCCGCCAGAGAAAGGTTTGCGGGCCCTCGTCGCGCGCCCTGGCGAGCCACTGGCGCGCCTCGGCGGCCGTGTAGGGCGGCTCGGTGGCGCTGATTTCGCTGGGGAGCAGCCCCACGGCCTGCTCGCGGGAGCAGCGATACATCTCGGACATGCGCCGATTGACGTCGAGAATGCGCCCGGTCTCGGCGTCGTGGATGAAGATGGCCTCGTCGACGTTGTCGAAGATCTCGCGGAAGCGCCGTTCGCTGTCGACGAGGGCCGCCAAGGCGCGCTGCTGGCGCAGGCGGCCGGCGAAAAAAAGGCCCAGCGCCACGGTGATCGGCGGATAAATGAGAAGCACCGGCAGGCTGATGACCGCGAGCACCATGCGCGCCCTGTCCCAGGGCATCAGGAGCATCAGAAGCAGCATCGTGACATGCACCGCAATGCCGAGGGCGAGCAGCGGTCGCCAGCCGGGATTGTCGAGCCGTTCGCGCAGATAATGCCGCCAGAGGAGGCCGAGCGCGCCGGAAGCGAAGATCACCGCTACCCCGGTCAATGCGGCCACACCGCCGAGCGACCAGCGGTAGGCGGCCGTGATCGCCGTGGCGATGGCAGTCGGCACGAAGCCGAGATAGAGGCCGGAAACCGCCAGCAGGATCGAACGGGTGTCGAAGATGATGCCTTCCTGCAGCGTGGCGCTGACGCGTATCAGCACGACGGCGATCAGGCCGGCGAACAGGCCGGCGAGAATGCGTGGGCGGGAAAGCCAGTCGTCGTGTCGGTAGCCCATCGCCAGATCGAGCGCCATCACCAATCCCAGGAGCAGGAAGGCGTTGACGAGCAGCGCGAGGTTGAAGTCGAGCAGATTGCCGCTCATGGGCGCTTCTCCGTCGCCTCCGGCGTGTCATCCACTGCATAAAGCGCGTAGGGCGGCGGGCGGTCGAGTTCGGCGTTCAGCGCGTTGATGTCGCGCTTCAGGCGCAGCATGTCGAGTTCGCGACCGACCATCGCGCGGTTGAAGCGTTCCAGCCTTCGAGCAGCGTGCCGGGGGAATGGGCCGACCGCAGCAGGCGCACCGAGAGCACGTTGTCGGCATCGAGGGGAATGCGCTCGACGAGCGCCGCGCCTGGGCGGTGGCGCGGTTCGTTGAGAAAGACGAGCGCGTCGCCGTCGCGACGAAACAGCACGGTCTCGGCGCTCGCGCTCGGCAGCGGCCATTCGGCAAGGAAGGGATACAGCATTTTTTCGACATCGACGCGCAACACGAGGGCCGCCGCCACGCCCGGCAGCGGCGCGACGAAATCGAAATGCACATGGGGGGGCGGCGGGGTTTCGATGCGGAAGAAATCGGTCATCAGCGTCCGTTCCTGCGCGATGGCGTTTCTGACCGTCGCCATGAGCGCCTCGCCTTCGGAATGCCAGCCGCCTGAGGCGCTCAAAAGCAGGCGACCGTCGCCATCGACGAGGGCGATATCCTGGTAGCGCAGAATGTCGCGAAACGAGCGCAGCTGCGCAAGCAGACGTTCGTGGTGCGCCTTCGCTCCGCTGGCAAGCCAGCGGGGCAGGCTGTCGTGAAAGATCGGTGCGCTGCGGACCACCTCGGCGTCACGGTGGCGTTCGTCCAGCCAGCTTGCGAGCTGTTGCGCCTTGAGTTGGGCGACGGCCTCCAGTTGCTGGGCCTCCTGGTCGCGATGGAAGTTCCATGTCTGCCGCAAGCTGGCGACGCCCAGCAGCACGAAGGCGAGCGAGAGCAGGACGAGGCTGGTCGCCAGCGCCCGCTGGGGTGAGGAAGTCGGCGCCGTCCCGCCGGCGCCGACTTCTGGCGCGCCCGCCGCCTCGCGTTGCGCGGCGAAGCGCAGGATCAGGAAGAACAGCAGCACGGCGGTGACCGCGACGAAAGCGAGACCTTTGAGCGTGCTGGCCACCTGAAGGTTGGCGGGGCCCGGGAAGAGCCAGGCCACGGCGGCATCGGAGAGCAGGATCCACAGCGCGGCGAACAGCGCGTAAAGCAGCACGATGCGCGCGATGGCGTGCAGCGTTTCGTGCGGCGGCAGCGGCATGGCGAGTTTCATGCGCTGGGGCCGCCGTGGTGCGCGCGGCGGATCTCGTAATGGCGGAAGGCGTCGCGCACGGTGTCGACCAGTTCGCGATCGTCCCAGGGTTTGGCGAGAAAGCGAAACAGTTCGCCGCGATTGACGGCCTGGGTGATGGCGTCGAGGTCGGTATAGCCGGAAAGCATGATGCGCACGGTGTCCGGATGCAGTTCCCGCACGCGACCGAGGAATTCCGCGCCGGGCATCTCCGGCATGCGTGCGTCGGAAATCACCACACCGACCTCGTGCGCAGCCAGGAGCTCCAGCCCCTCCTTGCCGCCGGGTGCGGTGAGCACGGTGTACCCCTCGCGCCGCAGGACGCGCTTCAAGGCGGAGAGGATCGAGGGCTCGTCATCCACGACGAGGATGCAGCTGCCGGGAAAGGCCTCGCCCTGGCCCAGGTCGAGCCGGCGCCCGCTGGCAAGCAGCGCGGCGCATTCGTCTGCGGGCAGCGGCCGGCTGAAGAAATAGCCCTGCATTTCGTCGCAGCCGTGGCTGCGCAGGTAGTTGAGCTGCGCCTCGTTTTCCACGCCCTCGGCGATCGCGGTGAGGCCGAGGCTGTGGGCGAGCGAGACGATGGCGAGCGCGATGGCGGCGCTGCTGGGATCCTGCGTCATCTCGCGCACGAAGGACTGGTCGACCTTGAGCCGGTCGATGGCAAAGCGGCGCAGGTAGGAAAGCGAGGAAAAGCCGGTGCCGAAATCGTCGATCGAGAGCGTGATGTGCAGGCCGCGCAGCCGCCGCGTCGCGTCCACGAAGGCGTCGGCGTCGGTCATCACCATGCTTTCGGTGAGTTCGAGTTCGAGGTATTGCGCGTCGAGCCCCGTCTCGCCGAGCACGCGGCGGGCGAGTTCCACCACGTCCTGCGCGGCCAGCTGGCGTGCCGAGAGATTGACGGCCACTGGAATCGCGGGCAGGCCGGCATCCTGCCAGGCCTTGTTCTGCACACAGGCGGCGCGCAGCACCCATTCGCCCAGGGGCACGATGAGGCCGCTTTCCTCGGCGAGACGGATGAATTCGCCGGGAAGGACGAGCCCCCGGTCGGGGCGCCGCCAGCGCACCAGCGCCTCCAGGCCGACGATGGCGCCGCTTTTGAGGGACACCTGCGGCTGGAAGTGCAGCAGCAGTTCGTCCTTGTCGATGGCGCGGCGCAGGCCGTTTTCCATGTCGAGCCGCTCGACGGCACGCGCGTTCATCGCGGCGGTGTAGAACTGGAAGGCGTTGCCGCCGGCGATCTTCACGCGCGCGAGCGCCGCGCCGGCGTTTTGCAGCAGCACGTCGTCGTTTTCGCCGTCTTTCGGATAAAGCGCGATGCCGATGCTGGCGGTGAGGAAGAACTCCCGTCCTGCGTCGGCGAACGGGGGGGTCAGTGCATCGAGCAGCGGCTGGGCGAGCGAGGGAACGCTGTTTTCGCCGGCCACGGGGGTGGCGAGCACGAACTCGTCGCCTTCGATGCGCGCCAGCGTCGCTCCCGGCGGCACGCAACGCGCCAGACGCGCGCCGGCTTCGCGCAGCACGGCGTCGCCGACGGCGTGGCCGAGGCTGTCGTTGATGCTCTTGAAGCGGTCGATGTTGAGCAGCAGCACGGCGAAGGATTCGCCTGTCTCGCGGCAACGGGCGATGCCCTGGGCGAGGCGATCGGTGAGCAGGTTGCGGTTGGGCAGGCCGGTGATCCCGTCGAAGTTCGACCGGCGCTCGATTTCGGCGAGATAGCGCTTTTTGTCGCCGGTGTCGCGGAAGGTGACCACCGCGCCGCGCACGGCATCGTTGTCGCGCAGGGGCTGGCAGGTAAATTCCGCCTCCAGCGGCGTGCCGTCCTTGCGCCAGAACACCGTCTCCATGTCGCGCACGCAGTACTGTCCGCTCAGGCAATGCGTGAGCGGACAGTCTTCCGCAGCAAAGGGCGTGGTGCCGTCCGGGTGGTGATGGTGGAAGCTCGTGTGGGCGTCGCGGCCGAGCAGTTCCTCGCGCGTATAGCCGAGCAGCGCGGCGGCGGTCGGATTGATGAAGTTGATGCGGCCGGCCGGATCGACGCCGAAGATGCCTTCGCCGGCGGACAGGAGGATCAGTTCGCGCTGGCGGATGCGACGCATCACCTCCGACTCGAGATGGCGGTTTTGCTCGGCGAACCGGTCGCGCATGCGCTTGAGTTCGAGATGCGTGCGCACGCGCGCCTTCAGGATGGCCGGTCGCACCGGCTTGGCGATGTAATCGACGGCGCCCAGCGCGAGACCGCGCGCTTCGTCTTCCATTTCATCGAGGGCGGTGACGAAGATGACGGGAATCTCGCGCATCGCGGGATCGGCGCGCAGGCGTTCGAGTACCGTGTAGCCGTCCATCCCGGGCATCATGATGTCGAGCAGGATCAGATCGGGGGGCGGCGTCTCGGCGGCGATGCGCAGCGCACGTTCGCCGCTGCTGGCGGCGCGTACCGCATACGTGTCGCGCAGCATCTCGCAGAGCATGCCGAGATTGTCCGGCGCGTCGTCGACGACGAGCAGCGTCGGCTTCTCTGGGGGCGCAGGGGATTCTTCCATCATGCCGGTCCGATCCGTCGGATTTTCATGCGAATGCCGCATCGCCGACCTCGGCCACCCGCCGGTCAATGAAACTTCGGCGGTCGCGGTCGGCACGTAAGGCGTTTCATGCGAATCCTACTCCCATTGGGGTCGAGGTCCTAGAATCCTTGCATGATGCGCAGGGCGTGCAAATCAGCGGCAACGTCGGCGTGGGAGGCTGAGCGCCGCCTATTCGCCGACGACGTCGGCGCCCTTGGGCGGGACGAAGCGGAAGGCGTCCTTCGCCAGCATCGGGTTCGGGCGGATCTCGGTAAACAGCAGCGTGGTGGTCTGACCAAAATTGTCCCGCACTTCCATCAGGCGCGGCAGGTTGCCAGAAAGTCCGATGCGCACGCGTGCGAAGGTGCTGTCGGCGGCTTTGGGAACGGCGTCGACGATGTCGAGTCCGTCGGCGCTGCCCGCTTCGCTCAGGTCGAAATGCCGGTCGAGCGCTTCGCCGGTCAAGAGCGCCGCAGGCGTGGCGCCGAGCGTCTTGTCGATCTTGCCGACGGTGACCTGGTTGAGGTCGGCGTCGTAAGTCCAGAGCTTTTCGCCGTCGGCGACCAACAAAAGCTTATACGGCTTCTCGTAGCTCCAGCGCAGCTTGCCGGGACGCGCGAGCGCGAAGCTGCCCGAGGAGTTCTGCGGTTTGCGGCCGGACTTGGCGACGACGGACTGGACAAACGTGCCCTGCGCCGCATGGGTCTCGGCCCAGAAGGCCTTGAGCTGGTCGATGCCGCCGGCGGCGGCGAGGCCGGAGAAGAACAGGCCGCACAGGAGTATGAAGGTACGCATGGCGCGGATTATCGCCCATCGGCCACCCGCCGCCGTCCCGCCAGCGCCGACTTTTGTGTGACGCTTTGTCACTCCTGCACCTCCGGCGCCAGCACCTCGCGCTGCCCGGCGCCGTTGGCGCGCGAGACGAGGCCGGCTTTTTCCATCGCCTCGATCATGCGCGCGGCGCGGTTGTAGCCGATGCGCAGGTGGCGCTGGACGAGCGAGATCGACGGCCGACGTTCGCGCAGCACGATTTCGACGGCCTGGTCATACATCGGGTCGGCTTCGGCATCATTGCCGTCGCCGCCGCCGGCCGCAACCTCGCTCTCGGAAGGCGGTGCGGCCAGCACGTCGGTGACGAACTCGGGGCGGCCGACCTTGCGCAGGTGCTCGACGACGCGATGCACCTCGTCGTCGGCGACGAACGCGCCATGCACGCGCGTCGGCAGGCCGGCGCCGGGAGCCAGATACAGCATGTCGCCCTGGCCCAGCAGCGTCTCGGCGCCCATCTGGTCGAGGATGGTGCGCGAGTCGATCTTGGAAGAGACCTGAAAGGCGATGCGCGTCGGGATGTTGGCCTTGATGAGGCCGGTGATGACATCGACGCTCGGCCGCTGCGTGGCGAGGATCAGGTGGATGCCGGCGGCGCGCGCCTTCTGCGCGAGCCGCGCGATCAATTCCTCGACCTTCTTGCCGACCACCATCATCAGGTCGGCCAGTTCGTCGATGACGACGACGATGTAGGGCAAGGTCTTCAGCGAGGGCGCGCCGGCTTCCGCGTCGCCCGGCAGCGCGAGCGGATCGGGGATGCGGGAGCCTTCCTTCTCGGCTTCCTTGATCTTGCCGTTGAAACCGGCGAGGTTCCTGACGCCCAGTGCGCTCATCAGCTTGTAGCGGCGTTCCATCTCGCCGACGCACCAGTGCAAGGCGTTCGCCGCCTTGTTCATGTCGGTGACGACGGGCGCGAGCAGGTGCGGGATGCCTTCGTAGACGGAGAGTTCCAGCATCTTCGGATCGACGAGGATCAGGCGCACGTCCTTCGGCTCGGACTTGTAGACCAGCGAGAGGATCATCGCGTTGATGCCGACCGACTTGCCCGAGCCGGTGGTGCCGGCGACCAGGAGGTGCGGCATCCTGGCGAGGTCGGCGACCACCGGCTGGCCGGAGATGTCCTTGCCGAGCGCCAGCGCCAGATGCGAATGCATGTCGTGATAGGCCTTGGCGCCGACGATCTCGGAAAGTCGCACGGTCTGACGGCGCGGGTTGGGCAGTTCGAGCGCCATGCAGCTTTTGCCCGGCACGGTTTCGACGACGCGGATGCTGACCAGGGACAGCGCACGTGCGAGATCCTTGGCGAGATTGACGATGGTCGCACCCTTCACGCCGGTGGCCGGCTCGATCTCGTAACGCGTCACCACCGGACCGGGATGCGCGGACACCACCTGCACCTGCACGCCGAAGTCGGCCAGCTTCCTTTCGATCAGTCGCGAGGTGAATTCCAGCGTGTCGGCCGAGGGCAGCGCGTCATTGCTGTGGTTCGCTTCGTCGAGAAGATGCAGCGGCGGCAGCGCCTCGCCCGGCTTGTCGAAGAAGAGCGGCGTCTGGCGCTCCTTCTCGATGCGGGCCTCGGCTTTCTTCGCCAGCGGGATTTCGAGCGCGACGGGCTCGATTTTTACCGGCGGCGGGGGATTTTCCTCGATCTTGCGCAGCTCTTCGGCGACGACCGCCTCGCGCCGTTCGGCTAGGGCGCGACCGTAGCGGCGATCCTGCCAGCGCTCGATGGACGCGAAAGCGCCCTGCCATGTCGCTTCCAGGAGGCCGCCGAGTTTTTCGACGAACCACAACCAGGACATGCCGGTGGCGAGACTCCAGCCGGCCATCACGAGCACGATGAGAATCGGCGTGCCGCCGGTGAAGCCGAGGAAGGCGCCGACCAGACGTGCGACCTCGTGGCCGAGCATGCCGCCGGGCGCCAGCGGCAGCGGCACGGCGAGGCTCCAGAAACGCATCGCTTCCAGCCCGCAGCTGGCGATCAGGAGAACGAGAAAACCGGTGAGGGCGATCAGGAAGGGACGCCGGTCGTCGCCGAAAAAGCCGCTCACCCGATGGTAGCCATTGGCCACCAGTAGGGCGATCAGCCCGACCCACCACCAGGCCGACAGGCCGAAGAGATAAAGCATCAAATCGGCGAGCCAGGCGCCGAAGCGTCCGCCGGGGTTGGCGATGCTCGTGACTTCCGCCGCGCGCGACCAGCCGGGATCGGCCTTGTCGTAGCCCCAGAGGATCAGCGCGAGATAGATGCCGAGGGCGGCAACGGCGAGCCAGCGCACCTCATGGACGAGCGCGGCGATACGTTCCGGAAGCGGTTGGGAAGGAGGTTTGTGTGACATCGTGAGCGTTGCCTGGGCCATGAAGGAAACCTTGAGCAATGGACGGGCCGATTGTCGCGCGCCGGCGTCTTGAAGAAGGAGGGAACAGCGGAACATTCTCTCCCATATCAAACCTTATAATCGCTCGCCCCTGTTGGAGAGGAATTCCCGATGTCCGCACGCCATGTCCGCCTTCTCATCCTCGGTTCCGGTCCGGCCGGCTACACCGCCGCCGTCTATGCCGCACGCGCGAATCTCAAGCCGGTGATCGTCACCGGCCTGGCCCAGGGCGGCCAGCTGATGACCACCACCGAGGTCGACAACTGGCCGGCCGACGCCGACGGTGTCATGGGCCCCGACCTGATGGCGCGCTTCGAGAAACATGCCTTGCGTTTCGGCGCCGAGATCGTTTTCGACCACATCCACACCGCGAAGCTGACCGAGAAGCCGATGCGTCTCGTCGGCGATGCCGGCGAATACACCTGCGACGCGCTGATCATCGCCACCGGCGCCTCGGCGCAGTATCTCGGGCTGCCCTCCGAACAGGCCTTCATGGGGAAGGGCGTCTCCGCCTGCGCCACCTGCGACGGTTTTTTCTATCGCGACCAGCCGGTCGCCGTGATCGGCGGCGGGAACACGGCCGTCGAGGAGGCGCTCTATCTGGCCAACATCGCCAGTCACGTCACCGTCGTGCATCGTCGCGACAGGTTTCGCGCCGAGAAAATCATGCAGGATCATCTGTTCGAGAAGGAAAAGGCCGGCAAGGTGACGATCAAGTGGGATTCGGTGCTCGACGAGGTGCTGGGCGACAGGACCGGCGTCACCGGCATGCGCATCCGGAACGTCAAGACCGGCGCGACCGAGGAAATCACGCTCCAGGGTGTGTTCGTCGCCATCGGCCACAAGCCGAACACCGACATCTTCAGCGGACAGATCGAGATGCAGAACGGCTACATCGTCACCAGGAGCGGCCGCGACGGCAACGCCACCGCCACCTCGATTCCCGGCGTGTTCGCTGCCGGCGACGTGCAGGACATGATCTACAAGCAGGCCGTCACCAGTGCCGCTTCCGGCTGCCAGGCGGCGCTCGATGCGGAAAAATACCTCGACAGCCTCGGCTAGTCCGACGCTCGACGACCAGTCCCGCGCCCTGTTCCGCGAGGCGGTGGCCGATGCCGTGCCGCTGCGGCTGGATCGCATCCACCACGAGCCGCCTCCGCCGCTCCCCATTCCGCGCCAGCGCGGGAACGACGAGCGGGCGGCGCTGGGCGAATCCCTCGCCGACGTCGATTCCCTGCGTCTGGCCCTCGAAGGGGGCGACGAAGCCGCCTGGCTCAAACCCGGCATGGCGCCCAAGGTGCTCAAGGACCTGCGGCGCGGTCGCTGGGTCGTGCAGGCCCGCCTCGATCTGCATGGCATGCACCGCGACGAGGCGCGCCGCGAGGTCGGGCGCTTCCTGGCCGAGTGCCTCGCCCGCCGCTTGCGCTGCGTGCGCATCGTGCATGGCAAGGGACATGGCTCGCCCGGCCGGATTCCCGTCCTCAAGGGACTGGTGCTCGGCTGGCTGATGCAGCGTCAGGAAGTGCTTGCCTACTGCCAGGCGCGTACGTCGGAAGGCGGTGCGGGCGCGGTGATCGTGTTGCTGGCGGGATAACGAGCAAGGGCTGGCGGAGAGGGTGGGATTCGAACCCACGGTAGGTTTCCCTACGCCTGATTTCGAGTCAGGTACATTCGACCACTCTGCCACCTCTCCGGGACGCGCATTATAGCTGTGCCGTGGCAGAATGCGGGCACTTCACGGCGGGGAACTCCCGATGTTCCGACTGTTTCGCTTGCCGCTCGGTTTGCTCGCCATTCTGTGGCTCGTCGCCGGATGTTCGCGCCTCGCGCCGCCGGGACCGGAGCAGCCGCTCGTCGTCGGCTTGCCGGCCAACCCGCTGTTTCAGCAGCAGGCGCATCCGACCGAGGGCATGGAAGGCTTCAGCCGCGACATCACCGCGCTGTTTGCGGCGAAGCTGGGGGTCGGCATCCGCTACATTGTCGCGCCGACCCATGCCGAGCTGCGTGCGCTGGTGCACACGGGCAAGGTGCATTTTGCCGCGGCGATGCCAGTGGAGCCGGACGATGCGCAGTTGCGCTACACCCCGCCCTTGCGCACCACGCGGCAGGTTGTCGTGCAGCCGGTCGGCATGCTGCCCCTGGACGGTCTGGAGGGACTTGCCGGCCGCGAGGTTTCGGTGATGCCCGGTGCGCCGCAGATCGCCACGCTGCGTGGATTGGGAATCGATCCGCCGCCGATTCCCGTGCCGCGCGAGAATCTCGACGAACTGGAGTTGCTCGAACGCGCGGTGCGCCGTCAGGAACTGGCCGCCACCGACGACCTGCACGCCACGGTGGGCGCGAATTTTCATCCGGATCTGGGCATCGCGGTGGAACTGCCGGCCACGCTGGATTACGCATGGGCGTTTGCGCCGCGATTTGACGGCTTGCGCGAACAGGCGAGCGCCTTCATCGACGGCTTGCGCGAGGACGGCACCCTGCGGCGTCTCGACGACCGCTATTTCGGCTACATCCGCCGCATCGCGCCGCGCGACATCGGCATCTTCCTCGTGCGCATCCGCACCCATCTGCCGGATTTTCGCGCGTTTTTCCAGGAAGCGCAGGAGGAGACCGGCATCGACTGGCGCCTCCTGGCGGCGCTGGCCTACCAGGAATCGAAATGGGATCCGCTGGCGACCTCGCCGACCGGTGTGCGCGGTCTGATGATGCTGACCGAGGACACGGCGGACCGCCTCGGCGTCACGAACCGGCTCGATGCGAAGCAGAGCATCCGGGCCGGTTCGCGCTATTTGGCGATGCTGATGGACGAGTTGCCGCCGGAAGTCGGCTACCCGGACCGGATGTGGCTCGCGCTGGCGGCCTACAACCTCGGCATGGGCCATCTGCGCGGCGCGCGGGCTTTCGCGCCGGGCCTGGGCCGCGACCCGAACTCCTGGTTGGACATGAAACAGGTGCTGCCGCTGATGGCCCGCCCGGAATACTACGAGCGTCTCAAGAGCGGCCGGGCGCGCGGCGGCGAGGCGGTGATCCTCGTCGAGAACGTGCGCAACTACTACGACGTGCTGTCGCGCTTCGAGCCGACCTACACGCCGCCCACGCTCGGCGGGCGTTCCGGCATCCGCAAGATGCAGGGCAAGTCGTCGGCTCAGCGCGCAGGCGCCAGCGCTGCCAGCCCGCCCAGGTAGCCGCGCAAGACTTCGGGCACGACCACGCTGCCATCGGCGCGCTGGTAGTTTTCCAGCACCGCGACCAGCGTGCGGCCGACGGCCAGCCCCGAACCGTTGAGCGTATGCACGGGGCGCGGCTTGCCGCCCTTGTCGCGGCAACGCGCCTGCATTCTTCTCGCCTGGAAGGCCTCGAAGTTCGAGCAGGAGGAAATTTCCCGATACGTGTTCTGCGCCGGCAGCCAGACTTCGAGGTCGTAGGTCTTGGCGGCGGAAAACCCCATGTCGCCGGCGCACAGCGCCATCTTGCGGTAGGGCAGGCCGAGGCGTTGCAGGATGGTCTCGGCATGGCCGGTGAGTTCCTCCAGCGCGTCCCACGAGGTTTCCGGGGCGACGATCTGCACCAGTTCCACCTTGTCGAACTGGTGCTGGCGGATCATGCCGCGCGTATCCTTGCCGTAGCTGCCGGCTTCGGAACGAAAGCAGGGCGTATGGCAGACGAACTTCAAAGGCAGTTTTTCCGTTTCGAGAATCTCGTCGCGCACGATGTTGGTCACCGGCACCTCGGCGGTGGGAATCAAATAGAGGCGGCTGCCGTCCGAGCGCTCGATGCGGAACAGGTCTTCCTCGAACTTGGGCAGCTGGCCGGTGCCGAACATGCTGTCCGGGTTGACGAGGTAGGGCGCATAGACCTCGGTGTAGCCGTGCTCGCGCGTGTGCGTGTCGAGCATGAACTGCGCGAGCGCGCGGTGCAGACGGGCGATGTCGCCCTGCATCAGCGTGAAGCGGCTGCCGGCGATCTTGACCGCGCGTTCGAAATCGAGTCCGCCCAGGGCTTCGCCCAACTCGACATGGTCTTTGACCGGAAAATCGAAGACCGGCGGCGCGCCCCAGCGGGAAATCTCCACGTTGCCGGTCTCGTCCCGGCCCTCCGGCACGCTCGCGTGCGGCAGATTGGGCAGGCGTGCGACGAAGGCGTCGATCTCGGCGAGCAGCACGGCGAGCTTGTCCTCGTTCGCCTTGAGGGCATCGCCCAAGCCCGCCACCTCGGCCATGACCGGCGCCACATCCTCGCCCTTCGCCTTCAGCATGCCGATCTGCCTGGAAAGCGCGTTGCGCTTCGCCTGCCAATCCTGCGTCTGCGTCTGCACCGCCTTGCGCTGGGCTTCGAGCGCCTCGAAGGGCGCGAGATCGATGGCGGCCCCGCGGCGGGCGAGGCCGGCAGCCACCTGTCCGGGCTGCGTGCGCAGCAACTGGATGTCGAGCATGGAAAGTCCTTGATTAAAGTCGCCGGCCGGCTGAAAATGGAGCTGCGCCATTTTAGGAGGAAAGCCAATGATCTCGATCAAGGATTGCCTCGACTACAGCGATCTCACCGAGGAGGAGATCGCCGTGATCGCCGAACATGAGCACCTGCCCTACGCCGTCGCCGTGCAAATGGCCTGTTGCCTGGCGCAGACGGAGGAGGGGACGGAAGTCTTGCGCTGCCTGCTCAGGAACGCGATCTGCGACGCGGAGCACTGCCGGCACGCGGAAACGCTGCTGACCGCGCGGCGCGCCTACGCACAGTTCCTCGCCAACCACCCCGAGCACTGGTCGGGCTGAGTTAGTTCCTGCTTCATTCCTTGCGCTTCCTCGCCTGCGCGTCGAGCGCGGTCAGATGCGCGAGCTTCTCGCCGATCTTCTGTTCGAGACCGCGCGGGACGGGCCGATACCACGACACCTGCGGCATCCCTTCCGGGAAGTAGGTTTCGCCGGCGGCATAGGCTTCGGGTTCGTCGTGGGCGTAGCGGTATTCGCTGCCGAAGCCGAGATCCTTCATCAGCTTCGTCGGTGCGTTTCTTAGGTGTTCGGGCACCGGTCGGCTCTGATCCTTGGCGACGAACTGGCGCGCCGCGCCGTAGGCGACATAGCCTGCGTTCGACTTCGGCGCGACGGCCAGGTAGAGCACCGCGTTCGCCAGCGCGAGTTCCCCCTCGGGCGAGCCGAGGCGCTCGTAGGCCTGCGCCGCCTCGAGCGCGACGGAGAGCGCGCGCGGATCGGCCAGACCGATGTCTTCAGACGCCATGCGGATCACGCGGCGCGCGAGATAGAGCGGATCGGCGCCGCCGTCGAGCATGCGGCAGAACCAGTAGAGCGCGGCGTCGGGCGATGAGCCGCGCACCGACTTGTGCAGCGCCGAGATCTGGTCGTAGAAGGCGTCGCCGCCCTTGTCGAAGCGCCGCAGGTCGGAGGCGAGCGCCTCCGCCAAAAAGTCGACGCCGACGAGACGGCATCCCGCCACGCCGGCCGCCGTGCGCAGCGTTTCCAGCACGTTGAGCAGCCGGCGCGCGTCGCCGTCGGCGTAGCCGACGATGCGCTCCACCGCGTCGTCGGCGAACTCGAGATCGGCGAAGGCATGCGTCTGCGCGCGCCGGAACAGCTCGCGCAGCTCGTCCGCCGTCAGCGGCTTCAGCACATACACGGCGGCGCGCGAGAGCAGCGCGGAATTCACCTCGAACGACGGGTTCTCGGTCGTCGCGCCGACGAAGGTCAGCAAGCCCTGCTCGACGTAGGGCAGGAAAGCATCCTGCTGCGCCTTGTTGAAGCGATGCACCTCGTCGACGAACAGCAGCGTGCGCCGGCAGCGCTGGGCCAGCGTGAGTTTCGCCTGCTCGACGGCGGCGCGGATGTCCTTGACGCCGGAAAACACCGCCGAGAGCGCGATGAAGTCGGCGTCGAAGGCATCCGCCATCAGCCGCGCCAGCGTCGTCTTGCCGACGCCCGGCGGCCCCCAGAGGATCATCGAATGCGGCGTCTTCGACTCGAAGGCGAGCCGCAACGGCTTGCCCGGGCCCAGGAGGTGCTGCTGGCCGATCACCTCGTCGAGCGTGGCGGGTCGCAACTGTTCCGCGAGCGGGGCGTGGGGGATGGGATTCTTGAATGAATCGTCGCTCATGGGCGCAATGATAAGGCCGTCCCGCCAGCGCCGACTTTTGTGTGACGCTTTGTTACTCCTGCGCCTCCGGCGCCAGCACCTCGCGCTGCCCGGCGCCCTTGGGCGACGCGTGGCGGGATCGCCGGGCGTCAGTGCCCCATGTGGCGCATCGGCGCCCCTCCCGCCGGTTTGCGTACGGTGGCGTGAATCGCCTTGTGACTGCCGTCCGAGAAACCCAGGGTGATGACGACGTGATCGCCTTCCTTCAGCGGCGCCTTCATGTCGATGAGCATAATGTGGTAGCTGCCCGGCTTGAGCAGGGTTTCGCCCTTGGCGGGCACGGCGATTTCCTTGACCTGACGCATGCGCATCACGCCACCGTCGTTGATGTGGTCGTGCAACTCGACGATCCGGGCGGCGTCCGAGGCTGCCGAGACGAGGTGTGCCGGCTGCTCGCCGTCGTTCTGGAGCGCCATGAAGGCAGCGGTGGCGCGCGCGCCGGGCGGGGCGAGGCGCACATGGGGATCGCCGACCTGGATGCGGTCGGCCATCCCTGAAGCGTGGGCGGGGGCGGCGAGAATGGTGCAGACAAGGCCGAGGCAGGCGAGAACGCGGTTCATGGGGTTTCCTTTCGTGGTGGGGGAAGATGGTTGCGGATTTCCTGGGCCAGGAGGCGGGCCGGCGTGGCATGCGGCAAGGCGGCGACGAGTTTTCCTTCGGCATCGATCACGTAGGTGAGCGCGCTGTGGTCGATCACGTAACCGCCCGCCGATGCGTCGTCTTGCCGCGAAAAAACGGCGCCGAAACGTGCCGCGGCTTCCCGGATGCGCGGCAGGGGGCCGGTGAGTCCGAGGATGTTCGGGTGAAAGAAGGCGGTGTATTCGCGTAGGCGCGCGACGTCGTCGCGTTCCGGATCGACGCTGACAAACAGGGCCTGCACTCTTGCCAGTTCGTCAGGCGTCAGCTCGGCGAAGGCCTGTGCAATCTCCATCAGCGCGGTGGGGCAGATGTCGGGGCAGTAGGTGTAGCCGAACTGGACGAGTACGAGCTTGCCGCGGAAATCGCGCAGCGCCACGGGGCCTTGCGGCCCATCGAGTTCGAAATCCCCGCCGGTCGGCGCCGGGGCGAGGACGAGGGCGGGGGGCGGCGCCGGATGCCAGAAAAAGGTCGCGCCGACGATGGCGGCGGCGAGCAGCAGGTTGAGGGCGATCAGCCAGGTGCGCATGGTTTCATCCGGCGTCGAAGCGGAAGGGGATGGCGTAGCGCTTCGTTCCGCTTTCCACGAGAACGGTGGCCTGCCAGGTCATGCGCCCGGTGACGCACACCGGCAGGGTCGCGGCGCCGACGAAACGCCCCGGCCCGACGGACGAGAGCGCCGGACGGTTGAAGCCCATGTTCATGCCCACGCCGGCGAAATCCACCGCTACGCCGCTTGCCGCGAGACCGTCGAGTTCAACGGAGAGTTCGAGCGGCGCAACGACGGGGATCGACCGCGGCGCGATCGAGAACGTCAGCCGGCCGCCTTCCGGCAGGGTCGCGGTGCAGGCCTGACGCTGAAGATCACAGCCGGTTTCCGGCTCGGCGACGATGTCGGCGCGCGGCAGCAGCAGGGGGGACAGCTTGTAGCCGACCACCCCGGTGAGTATCAGCGCCAGCACGATGGCGGAATCGACGAGAAAGGACTTGCTGGGCGACATGCGGGCGAGCCACAGAAAAAGCGGCAGAATAGTCCGGACGGCGGTTGCCGTGCTGCGACAAAATGTCGCAGCCGGCGGATTTCAGTCCGGCGGCCTGTGTCCGCCGCGTCCCGGCGGGGTGGTCGATCGTGGGGCGTAGAGCTGGCAGGCGCAGCCGGCCGCTTCCTCGACTTCGCGATGCGGCGGCACACGGCTCTTGAAGTTCATCGCGCGGCAGCCGTAGGGAAAGTGCGGGTCGAAGGTGATGAAGTAGTGGGTGCACCCCGCACAACGGGGTTTCTCCGGCGTGTTCAGGTGTTTTCCCTGCCGATGTTGCTGGCCCAGGTCAGGGCTTGCGTCAGGCAGGCGTTCACCATCAGGTGATCGGCGCCCGGCAGTTGTTTGGTGAGGTCGTGGCAGGTCTCGCCGTCGCTGGCTTCGAGCGCCTGGGCGAGCTTGAGCATGATGCCCAGCACCCCGCCCTGGTTGTCTAGCGCGTCCTGTACGTCGGCCGTGAGCTGGATGCCCTTGAGGATCTCTTCGAGCGGCACGCCCATCAGGGTGGGCATCAGCGACATGATGCCGGTCATGAAGGCGTGATCCTCGAATTCGCGCACGCCCGGCTTGAGTTTGCCGGCCAGCAGTTCGAGGAAGCGGCCGCGCGTGGCGGCAAGCTGAAGGAGCGGATTGGCGACCTGGTCGCCGCCGGTGGGATTGGTGTAGAGCAAAAGCTGCAGCCAGCGTTGCAACTGGCGGCGACCGAGTACCGTGATGGCATGGCGCAGGCTGGTGACGCGGGTGCGTAGTCCGGTCGACACGGAATTGGTCAGGCGCAACAGGTTGATGGCCAGCCCCGGCTCGTGCTTGAAGACGCCTTCGAGCTGCAGGGTTTCGGCATCTTCCATGACGAGACCGAGCAGCCGGACCATCGCCAGTTGCGAGTGGCCGAGTTTTTTGCCGGCGATGATGACGGGCTTGGTGAAGTAGTAGCCCTGGAACAGGTGGTAGCCGAGCTTCTCGCAGAATTCCGCCTGCTCGCGGCTGTCGACCTTCTCGGCCAGCATCGTCAGGGACCAGCGCTTGAGCTGGCCGGTGACGGTGGACAGCTGCTCCTGGTTCAAGGGCATCAGGTCGACCTTGATGATCTCGATCAGGTCGAGCAGGGGCTTGAACTTGTCCTCGTAATTGACGAAATCGTCCAGCGCGAGCGTGAAGCCGCGCGCCTTGAGCTCGGTGCAACGTTCGATGATCGCCGGCGTGACCTCGACGGTTTCGAGGACTTCGAGCACGATCTTCTCCGCCGGCAGGATCTCGATCATATCGGAGAGCAGCAGACTTTCGTCGCAGTTGATGAAGCCCTTGTAGGGGCCCAGCGCCTGTTCCGCGCCGAGATCGGCGAAGGCGTGGTTGATCACGCTCGCCGTGGCGCCGAGGTTGTCCTGCACGTGGGCTTCGTTCTTCTGTCCGCCGCTTCGGAACAGGAGCTCATAGGCAAACAGCTGGTGCTTGCGGTCGAGGATCGGCTGGCGGCCGATAAAGATCTCTTCAGTGGCCATCGGCGAATGTTACCTGCAAACCGGGCCAGACGGACTCGATGGCCGCACGGAATTCATTCTGGATGCGGGCCAGGGCCTGCGCGTCGTCGGCCTCGAAGCGCAGCACGACGACCGGCGTGGTGTTCGAGGCGCGGGCGAGGCCGAAGCCGTCGGCATATTCGGCGCGCACGCCGTCGAGAGTGATGATCGCGCGCGCGCCGGGAAACCGGCCGTGCGCCTGGAGCTTGGCGATGAGCGCATGCGGCTCGCCTTCCTGCATTTTCAGGTTGAGTTCGGGCGTGGAGACGGCGTTGGGCAGGTGTTTGAGCGGCCAGTTGGCATCCTTCCAGCGGGAGACGATCTCCAGCAAGCGCGCACCGGCATAGAGGCCGTCGTCGAAGCCATACCAGCGTTCGGCGAAGAACATGTGGCCGCTCATCTCGCCGGCCAGCGGCGCGCCGGTTTCCCTGAGCTTGGCCTTGATGAGCGCGTGGCCGGTGTGCCACATCAGCGGCTGGCCGCCCTGGAATCTTACCGACTCGGCCACCCAGCGCGAGCACTTCACGTCGAAGATGATCGGCGCGCCGGGGTTGCGGGTCAGCACGTCGGCGGCGAACAGCATCAGCTGGCGGTCCGGGTAGATGATCTCGCCATCCTGGGTCACGACGCCGAGGCGGTCGCCGTCGCCGTCGAAGGCGAGTCCGAGTTCGGCATCGGTTTCATCGAGTGCGCGAATGACATCGGCGAGATTTTCCGGTTTCGACGGATCGGGATGGTGGTTCGGGAAATGGCCGTCGATTTCGCAAAACAGCGGCACGACCTCGCAGCCCATGCGACGGAAGAGTTCGGGGGCCAGTTCGCCGGCGGCGCCGTTGCCGCAATCGACGACGATCTTCATCGGGCGGGCCAGTTTCACGTCCGCCGCGATGCGGTCGAGATAGGCGGCGCGCACGTCGGCGCGGCAGAGCACGCCGTGGCCGTTCGAAAAGTCGGCGCTGGCGATACGGTGGCGGAGTCGCTGGATGCGCTCGCCGTAGAGGGTGTCGCCGGCCAGCACGATCTTGAAGCCGTTGTAGTCGGGCGGATTGTGGCTGCCGGTGACGGAGACGCAGCTTTGCGTGCCGAGGTGATGCGCGGCGAAGTAGGTGACGGGCGTCGGCACGCAGCCGATGTCGACGACATCGACGCCGGTGCTGACGATGCCCTCGGCGAGCGCGCCGGCGAGCAGGGGGCCGGACAGCCGGCCGTCGCGACCGACGGCGATACCGGTGACCCCCAGCGTGCGCGCCTCGCTGCCGAGCGCGCGGCCGATCAGCCGGGCGGTGTCGACCGTGAGCGTCTGGTCGACGATGCCGCGGATGTCATAGGCCTTGAAGATTTCCGCTGCAACCATCGCGCTTTCCTCAATGCAGGGTCTGGGGAGCATCGCCGATGCTGGCAGGCGGCGCCGGCGAGGCGTGGTGGACGATCATGCGCCAGCCGAGCGCGCCACGCAAATAGACGTTGGTGGCGACCACCGGCGCGGCCAGCTGCTTCTGGCCGACGACGGCGATCTGCTCGACGAGGCTGTGCACGGCGGTGAAGGGGCCGTGCAGGGTGGATAGCGCGAGCAGCTGCACCTTGAGGCGATTGCCGCCCTCGAAGATGTGGCGCCAGCCTTCGCGTACCAGCGCGTAGCCGGTGAGCCGCGGACCGCCGGGAAGGATGCAGACGATTTCCTCGTCCTCGGCCCAGACAGCCATCATCGCGTCGAGATCGCCGCGTTCGAGCGCCTCGTAGAACGCGGTTTCGACTTCCTGCGGCGAGGTGAAGATCGGTTTTTTCGGCATCAGTCTTCCAGGGCGGCGAGCACGCGTTCCGGCGTCAGGTCCTCCAGGCAGCGCAGATGCCCCAAGGGACATTCGCGCTTGAAGCAGGGGCTGCACCCGAGGCCGAGCGAGAGAATTGTCGCACGCGGCGAGAGCGGCGGGGTATAGGCGGGGCTCGACGAGCCGTAGAGCGCGACGAGGGGGCGATCGAGTGCGGCGGCGACGTGCATCAGGCCGGAATCGTTGGTGACGACCGCGCGCGCGCCGGCGATCAGGTCGATGGCCTGCTCCAGGCTCGTGCGGCCGCACAGGTTGAGCGCGGCCCCGCCGGACAGGCGGGTGATCTCCTCGCCGACGGCGGCATCCTTCGCCGAGCCGAGCAGCCACACCGCCGTCCTGCCGGCGTCGACTTTTTGCGCCAGCACGGCGAAGTGCCGGGCGGGCCAGCGCTTGGCCGGGCCGTATTCCGCGCCGGGGCAGAAGACGACGGGCGCGATGTCCTGCGGCAGGCCGAGGGCGGCACGCGCGGCGGCTTGCTGCCCGGCCGTGGAGGTCAGGCGCGGGTTGGGGGTCGCATCGGGAAAATCGCCGGCCAGCGCGGCATAGCGGTCGACGAGGCGTGGCAGCGCGCTTTTCGGATGGCGTTCGTTGAGCAGCACGAAGCGGGCCTCGCCGGTATAGCCCACGCGGCGCGGAATGCGCGCGAAAAAGGGCGCGAGCGCGGATTTCCACGAGTTGGGCAGCACGTAGGCAACGGAAAAGTCGACGCTGGCGAGACGGCGGCCCAGCGCCTTGCGGCCGGCCCAGTCGAAGGCGCCGTGGGGGAAGGGATTCTCGATGACGGCGACGACCTCCGGCATGCGCGCCAAGAGCGGCGCGTTCCACGCCGGCGCGAGGACGTGGATTTCCGCGTCGGGATGCAACTGACGCAGCCGCATCAAGAGCGGCTGCATCATGATCGTGTCGCCGATCCACGAGGGAGCGACGACCAGAACCTTCCGCTTAATGATGGCCTTTCGGCTTTTCGCCGGTGAAACGATATTTCGTGCCGCAGTAGGGGCAGACCGCTTCGCCGCTCTTTGACACATCGAGGAAGACGCGCGGATGGCGCGCCCACAGCGGGCTGCCTTTGCGCGGGCAGGCGAGCGGCAGATCGTGCGCGGTGACCTCGACCTCGCGGACGGTTTCATCGATCGGGCTCATGGCGGCGTCCTCAGACGGGAGCGAGCCAGTCGGCATGGGCCGGCACGCGGCCTGCGACCACATCGAAGAACAGGCTCTGGATCTGCGTGGTGATCGGCCCGCGGCGGCCGGCGCCGATCTGGCGGCCGTCGAGTTCGCGGATCGGCGTCACCTCGGCTGCGGTGCCGGTGAAGAAGGCCTCGTCGGCGATGTAGAGGTCGTCGCGCGTCAGCCGCTTCGAGACGACGGTGTAGCC
>OGCL01001108.1_pt1 | contig 24616 bp, 21 predicted proteins | sample 1570041 | NCBI WGS metagenome assembly OGCL01 (sample SAMN06266162, study PRJEB24511) | hot springs metagenome | isolation source: Hot spring water | place: South Africa: Limpopo | collected 2015-06-22 | reverse complement strand
CCTGATGCGTCTGCAAGAGACCATATATCGTCATTAACTGTTAAGTTAGCTCCGGCATTAATGATTACATCTCCCTCATTTGTAGTGGCGCCGGTTATTGTAAGGTCGCGGACTGAAACACTTCCTTCCTGCTGTGTTATGTATATGCCGCCTGAACCAGCGTCTGGGTTCATTTGTGCAGACAATGTTGAGACATTTGTAAGAATTGGGGCTTCAGAAGTGCCTATCCCGCTTCCAGCCTTAAGGTTTAAAACAGAGCCTGTTACTCCCTCATTAGCCTCAATGATAGAATTGCCAGATCGAGTAATAGTCCCAACACCGGGGGAATTTACTGACCCACCTCCACCATCCCAATGACCAGGGGTTGCTGACTCATGGTCTGCGAATAAATTAATCGTTACATCATTAGCCGAAATTGTTACATTTCCAGTAATAGTTATATTATTTTTAGCCCATACTGTAGTATCAGCTCCATACTCGCCCTCTATCTCGGCATTAACAGGGTCAATCACTATTTTTCCAAGGGAGTACCCTTCTTGAGCTGAACCCATAACTGTCCCGCCAGAGACGACTGTATCTGCTGCTGTTATCTTTGCAAATCCGCCGTCTCCTCCTTCGCTGCCGCCAGATATGTCAATGTATCCTGTTGAGTAAACATTCTGTCCTGTTATATCAATCCTTCCGCCTTTAGCATTGCCGATTCCAGACACATCGAGGGTTCCTGTAGTGGTTACATCACCATTGCTGATGAGCCTTATCTCTCCGTTTTGATCCTCTATGCTTCTTGCCTGTATAATTCCGCTGTTGTTAACTACAGATGAAAAAATTCCGTCCAATGCATTTGCTGTAAGAAGGACTGTTCCTCCGTCAGCAGTGATTGTGCCTGAGTTGCTAACTGCTGAAGATAAAGGCTGTCCGTCAGGTCCTGTTATTGAATCAAGAACGTTTCCGTCTATAGAATAGTTAATAAGTCCGTCTCCATAAAAATCGAGCGTAAGTCCAGTGCCTGAACCCATTACCACCTTGCCGAGGTTCGCTACAATCAAGCCCTCATTGCTGGCGCCCGGGGCAACCAAAAATACAAATCCATTATCAGCTATCTTTATCTCGCCTTTGTTTATGACGAATGATGCTGCCTTTGAAGGGTCCTGAGCAAATACATAATTGCCTGCCATGAAGTTTTCATCGCTGATATTAAATGTCGTTGCAACAAGCCCTGCAACATCTACAACAGCGCTCTGGCCAAAAACTATGCCGTTGGGGTTAATCAAGAATATCCTTCCGTTTGCAACAAGCTGGCCAAGTATTGAGGAGGCATCAACACCGACCACCCTGTTTAATGAAACAGCAGATGAAGAAGGCTGAATATACTTTACAAGCTCATTAGCATCTATGCTGTAGCCGTTCCAGTTAATAATTGACTTGTTGGTAGTCTGGGTAATCTGCATTGTTGTGGAATTAATCAAATCAATCGAAGAAGCGCCTGCCACAACATTGCCACCCTGCGGCAATGCATTTGCATTTGATGCAAGCATTGATGAAATTGCTATCGTACTTGTTGCCAGTGCTGCAGTCTTCTTTGCGTTTGCAAATATGTAGTTAACCGATTCATAATAATTCAGTCCTGGATTATTCTGCGCAATCCTTTTACTTCTCTGCCTTTGAGCCTTTTGCAAGTCCTTTGCCCTCTTTTTGATCTTAAACATAATTCCCTCCTTGAAAAATAAAATCTAAAATTTTATATCTACACCTAAATTCATACCTCAGCAAATTGTGCTGCCCCTGTATAATTCTTATCTGCAGATGCCTCATTCACATTTTTATCTTCTGCATCAGGCTTCCACTCCGAATCAAATGCACTTGCAATGCTGTTGATCTCTTTTGCCTTTGCAATATAAAGCTTTCCAAGGTTCATATTCACAACAGCAGCCTCTTTGCTGAACTTGCCGTGAACCTTTTCGCTCACCTGAAGAGCCATCAAAAGATAAGACTCTGCTTCGTCAAAATCCTTCTTAAGCATATTTATAAAGCCTAGATTGTTTAGAGCTGTTGCAGTGTTTTTATGCTTCCTGCCAAATTCCTTTAATGAAATCCTGTGTAGCTCTTTTGCCGCATCAAGGGCTTCGTCAATCTTCTTTTCTTTTGCGAGCATCAGGACCATTTTGTTCATCTCATCCCATTTTTTAGTGTCAGACTTTTTCTTTTTAAAAAATATCATTTTTTTCCTACCTTATCAACCTGTTAAAATTTGCCATAGAATAAAGATGAGCATATATCCATGCAAGATAACCTTTTCTCACAAGCTGAGAAAGTTCGCTGTCAGGCAGTTTTTTAAGAGCAGGCTCGTCAATCATCATCAGGTTTTTTACGGTAAACTGCTCTCCTGAAGAAAGCCTTATGTTTGCCTCAATGGGCTTAAATACATTAAGCCCTTCAATGTGATTTACAAATGCCTTTGTTGCCTCATGCTGGCTGTGATACTGCCTCAAAAATTCAATGGTTTTGTTAAGCGCTGGCGCGTTTTGTCCATCATCTGCAAAGAGCCTCTCTCCATCCTCTGCATCAAAACCACTGTAAGCCGAATCAATGCAGACAGTTAGAGAGCCATCCTGAGTAAGTCCCTCAGCAAGTATGTAGGGATACCTTCTGATAAATGCTGGTATGTATGCATTTTCCTCCCATTTGCCGTCTTCTTTTACAAGGAGATTATTATTTATCCCGAGTATCGCCACAGGATTAACAACATCGTTAGACACCGAGAATACTATCGGATAAAATTTTGCAGCCTCTATAAACTCCTGACCGACAATAATGCAGGAATTAAACCCCTTTGCAAAACTATAATCCTTAACAGGACTTACCTTTAATGTCCTGTGATTTACAGAATTTAAAACAACGGGCTTAGCATACATCTGTCTTTCTGACACGTATCCTCCAGTTTGTTTATTAACTAAAATCTCTTAACTGCCTGCAAATAAAAGACTGCGTTTTTGCCCTCAGAATTTTTAGAGGGCTCTAATGGAAATCCCACATCAGCCCTTATATTGAAATCATAAGGGAGATTAAGGCGGACGCCGACGCCTGCGCCGGTCAAGGACTCATCCTTCTTTTGTCCTGCGACAGGGTTTTCAACTGATATATATCCGTGGTCAATGAATAATGCGAGTTGAAGCAGTTCTTTGTTCTTAAGAGGCGAGACCCTCAATTCTCCTGTAACAGAGTAGCCGCTATCGCCCATATGTTCTCCTGAAGGAAATCCCCTTACAGAATCCTGACCGCCGATTGAAAACTGCTCTATCGCAACGAGGCTGTCTGATGACAACTGGCCAGAGCCTTTAAGGATAAGAAATACCGGCTGGGCAATTCTTTGAAGCCTAACGATATCGAGATTAAATTTAGTAAATTTGTTGTCTGCTCTAAACCTGCTCGCCATTGGGTCATCGTTTTCCATTGCGCCAAGCAAATGCCCAAGCCCTTGAGTAATAAAGACTGCTGCTGCTGTCCTTCCTGTGGAGTCTGTTGACTCATAGGTTATTCCGCCCCTCAAAGAGCGAATCTTGTCGTGGCTAAAAAGATCTCCAAATATATACTGTTTTGCATTCTTCGCATGGAATCCAAGCTCTGCAGCGAGGCTCAGGTTCCTCTTTTTTATAAATGGATGAGAAACATACATGCCAAAGTTTTGCGATTTTCCTTCCATCTCCAGAATCTCTAATTCCTTGCCGACATCGTAGCTACCAGCAGCATAGTAAACTCCGAGCTTGGTGCCCTTTACACTCAATGGAATTGTATAAGCAGCCCTGCCAAATAAAAAGTCGTCAGGGTCCACTCCTGTTACGCCGCGCAGGGAAAGCACAGAGCCTTCCTTGATAAGATTGCCCGCGTCAAATGTCAGACCAAATCTATTTCTTCCTACAAACTTTGAACCGAAATTGTTATAGTCAATAGTGAGGTCAATAGGAATAGAGTTCTCGGCAGTTACAATAATATCGGTTGTGCCGGGTTCTCTGCCTGCCTGAAAAGTAGTTTTTACTTTAAGTTTTGGATACTCATTTAATACAAGAAGCGCCCTTTCAAGCGCATCCTGATTGACAGCATTTTCATTTATTACGGGGTCAAAATGCTTTCTTATAAAGGCATCTGAATAGTACTTATGCTCTCCCTGAATCTTTATCTCTCCAACCTTTCCCTCTACAACTGCAATTTCTATAATACCGCTTATAACCTTCTGCTCAGGTATGTATGCCTTTGCTAATATGTAGCCCTGTTTTCTGTATTCCTCTGCAATCTGGGCTGCAACCCTCTGCAATTCGGAAAGGGTAATGTTCTTGCCCTCATAAGGCTTCACAATAAATGAAAGGGCTTCATCGCTTAATGCTTCGTTGCCTGTTATATTTATCTTTGTGACAAAAATCTCCTTTTCTGCTGCATACAAAATGGCCGGCGACAAAAGCAGAGCCACCAGTAAAAATAATCCTACCTTCCTTCTTAACATTGATCCCATAAATCCCTCCTAAAAATTTATTTTTCTAACATTTATTTTTTAGACGCACTATTGGCATATATTGTCATAAACTATATAGCATACTGGATTGAATGTCAAGATTTTTCAAAAAAAAAAATTTTATAAGTCAATAAATATTATTAATTAGCATTTCACATTTGACCAAAATAATTTTTTTTGAAGTAACAACCCCCTGGGCAGAGAAATCGCCACTCCTAAAGAAGCAAGAGATCTTTTAAAAATCTAAAGAAAAAAAAGGAGAAGTTATATGGAGATATTGATAGAACCTGCAAAAGAACAGGATGTCCCTGAAATCATCGAGATTTTAAAAACAGCAAACATGCATTATATACCTTCTCCTGAAATGCCTGAACTTGATTGGAAATGTTTTTTTGTAGCAAGAGTTGAGGGGAAAATTGTCGGCGCTGCAGGATATAAAATCCTTTCAGAAACAGAGGCGAAGACAACAATGATGACTGTGCATCCAGATTACAGACGTTACGGCATAGGGATGAAGCTGCAGGACAAAAGGATGATGTTATTAATAAAAAAAGGCATAAAAACACTAACTACTAACACAGATATTCCTGAAACAATTGCATGGTACAAAAAATATTTTGGCTACAAAGAAATAGGAAAGCTAAAAAAGATTCACGAGTTTAGCAGGCCTGACATTAATGAATGGACAACACTGCAGACAGATTTAATAGAGTGGCTGAAAAACCATAAATGAAAATAGTATTCTTCGATGTTAAAGATTGGGAATTGCCTGTAATTCAAGTTTTATCTTCTTATGAAAATATTAGCGTTATATCCTATGATTCGCCCATTGATATAGAAAAAATACCACCTGATACAAAAATCATTTCCACCTCACGACTATACCCAAGAATTGACAGGCTTATTATTGACAGGACTAAGGATTTAAAGCTAATAGCAACACGCACCTCAGGCATTGACCACATAGATGCAGATTATGCAAAAGCAAAGGGAATTATTTTAAGAAATGTGCCTGATTATTCATCAATTGCTGCTGCCGAATATACTTTCAGCCTTATCCTTTCTGCGATGAGAAAATTAAAAAAAATATTATTTAACATATCAAGAGGGGATTTCAGAAGAGAGGGGCATTTCTGATCAATACATCAAGAGGTGGTATAGTTTGCTTAAATGCACTTAGCTCTGCATTAAAAAAAGGTCTTATAGGCGGTGCAGCATTGGATACATTTGAAGGAGAAGAACTTTTGCTTAATAGAGTTGTGTCATTTGAGAAGGGAGATATTATTTACGAAATTTCGCAGATGCCAAATGTAATAATATCCCCTCATAATGCATTTAACTCATATGAATCACAGAAGAGATTAATAAAAACCACTGTTGATAATATAATCTCCTTCTTAAGAGGAAATTAACCTTACCTTTTTTTAAACGCAGACTTCTGCCTCTTTGAGCCACAGGAGCCTTGAGCCGTTTATTACAGAGGCATTTATTGACTCTATCATCTCCTCAGGCTTTATATCAAAACCCTCTTTGCGCTCAAAAGGCGAGACAGATGCCTTTGCCTTTATTTTAGCAAGCTTCTTTGAGTCGCTCTCTTTTGGCTCTTTCATTGCAGAACCCATTGCCTTTGCAATTTCTACAAAAATTTCTCTGTGGCTTTTTGCCTCACCAGCAGGCTCTACAGCCTTACATACACATTTAACTCTTCCGAGATAATCTATCATCGTTCCGTCAGCCTCAAGAAATGCCGATGATGGCAATACAAGGTCTGCTTGTTTTGCAAGCCCTGTCATGTGAGAGTTCTGAACGATAAGAAAATCTACATTCGTCCTATTGTTTAACGGAACTTCACCGACTGCGTAAAGCAAGTCAAGCCCTCCTGAAGCCATCTCTTTATAAGACTTGCCTTCTGTTGTCAAACCCATCATAAGCACGCCTTTTGCATTGCTTTCGATAGGGACAGACACCGCTGTTCCTTTTATCAAAGAGATGTTAGCAGAAGCCTTATACATAGCTGGTGATGAGATTATTACTGGATTCTTTGCTCCTGCAAAAAGCTCTGCTGCCTTTTCAACAGCCTCTAAAACAGACGCATCAGAAACCAAAGAGGCAAGCTTTTTATCTGATGAAAGTCCTTTGTCTATCAATGCCTTTGCCAAAGACTTAAGGTAGTCCGCCTCATTTCCGATTAGATTTACTGCCGCTACAGAGGAAATCTTAGGCTCCGAAGAATTGACAACAATCAGCTTTGCGCCTGCATTAATCCTTCTCCTTATAACAGCATCAAGTGCAGGCAATACCCTTTCCCACTGGCTTGGGTTTAAATCAACAAGAACAAAAAGGTCTGCGCTCTCTAAATCTACACCGCCATTAATCAATGTTTCTTCATCTCCGTAAAGGCTTGCTGTTGTATCAATATTTTTTGTCTTGACAACATCCGATGAGAATTTCTTTAAAGCAAGTGCGTCTTCATTCAGAATTCCTGCAGTTGAAATAAAGCCTGCATTTTTTCCAGCTTTTTTTAATGCATTTGCTGCTGTCTCTATTGCATCACTCCATGTTGTCTCTTTTAGCTCTCCGTTAATACGCTTCATTGGAGATGCAACACGATTATCAGCTTCTATGCAGTCAAAGCCGAATCTTCCATATGCGCATATATATCTCTCTGCAGTCCCTTCTAAAGCACCTGCCTTAATCTTCATTATCTTTCCTTCTTTTGTGCTCACATTTACATCGCATCCGTTTCCACAGAGAAGACACACTGATCTCACATTATCATATTCCCATTCCCTGCCCTTTCTCCACCTGTCCGCCTCCAAAAGTGCATTAACAGGGCATGTATCAACGCAGCTTCCGCAGAATGTGCAGCCTGATTCCTGCAGCGGCTTGTCGTTTGCTGTGGTTACTTTTGAACCAACGCCTCTTCCCATAAATTCGAGGACATTCGTCCCCTGATCCTTGCATACCCTTACGCATCTGCCGCAAAGGACGCAATAGTCAGGGTCGCGCTTGATGAACGGGTTTGCCTCATCTATGGAAAAGCCGAATTTCTTTCTTGTGAAAGATGATTCTTTTATCTCAAAATCATATGCGTACTGCTGGAGATTGCATACCCCAGCCTTTGTGCATGTCATGCAGTCTAATGGATGCATAGAGAGGATGAGGTCTATTACAAATTTCCTCACTTCCTGCACCTTCTCTGTCTTTGTGTTGACCACCATGCCCTCTTTCACCTTTGTTGTGCAGGCGATCATAGGAGCCTTCATTCCCTCTATTTCTACAAGACAGAGCCTGCAGGCGCCTATACCCTTCATTCCTTTCAGGTAGCAGAGGTTTGGTATATGGATGCCTCCAAGCTCTGCAGCGTCAATAAGGTTTGCACCCTCTGGAGCCTTTATCTCCTTGCCGTCTATTTTAAGATTAACCATATTTGCCATAATTCCTCCTTTATATCAAACTGTTTAAACTGTTTGAACTGTTTGAACCGTTTTTTCCTTTATATCAACTAAATCAACAACTATAATCGCATCTGTAGGACATACCTTGATGCAATCACCGCATTTGACGCATCTCTTCTGCCTTATCTCAAAAGGCAAGTATCCGCTTAAGAAAGGCTTTTTCTTTTCGCCAACAATAGCATTATATTTACAAGCCTCCCTGCAAAGACCGCACATAATGCACTTTTCAGGCACAATCATATATTCTATAAAAGCCTTGCATTCTCTGGAAGGGCATCTGCCTCTGATGTGTTCATGAAAAATCCCTGTCTCCATCCACTCAAGAATAAATCTTGCTGTATCCTTTCCTTTTTTGCACATAGATGCCTCAATCATATCTGATGCAATCCTCTTAATAGCATCTATGTCAGCTTCTGTGCCTTTGCCCTCCACAATATTTTGCAGCCTTATCTTTGCTTCATAGCTTCCAAATGCGCATGGGAAACATCTTCCGCACATTGGTCCAGACAGAAACTCTGTAATGTAATAGAGTGACTTCTGGACAGGGCAGCCTTTTTCCTCTGCCAGTTTTTTTATGTCTTCAACCTTCAATTCTTTCTGTAATTCTTTCTGTTCTGTCATAGCAACTCCTAATATATATCCTCTGCCATATAAACTATTTCAGGCAGCAGATATGTAACAAGATCCCTATAAGTAATCATACCTACTATCTTGTCTCCGTCAACAACAGGCAGGTGTCTTTTCTTTTTATTCGTGGCTATTGATATAGCTACACTCAGTTCTGTTGCAGGATCAAAGGTAACAAGTTCTTTGTTCATTACATTTTCTAAAGCCTCTGCTGTACAGGGGACATTACTTGCAAGACATCTCACAACATCCCTTTCTGTAAACATTCCTATTAATTTATTGTTATCGTCCACAACCATAACACAGCTTATATTTCTCTCGCTCATCATCTTGACAGCATCTGCTATCTTTTTGTCTTTGCCCATTGCAAAAATCTCTCTCGGCTTAGACGCTAAAATATCGCCTAATGTCATTTTACCCCTCCTTTCGACAACTTCAATGTCTTCATATGGTATTTTCAAATCTTCCATAAGCTTGTAATACTTCTCTTTTAATACTTTTACTGCACCGATAGGACATGCAATATAACAAGCCTTGCATTTTGTGCAATACGACTGATCTATATAATATTTTTCTCTGGTTTCCTTAACAGCATCAAAGGCGCATGCGTCCTGGCAGAGGCCGCAGCTAAAACACTCTTTGAGATCAATAACATAAACCCCAAGTCCGCTACAAACCTTTGACGAGCAATATTGGTCATAAATATGGTCTTCGTATTCCTGCCTAAAATATTTTATAGTGCTCAAAACAGGATTTGGTGCGCTCTGACCAAGGCCGCACAATGAACCTTCCTGAATAAGAGCGCCAAGATGTATAAGTTTTTCTATATCTCCATGGACTCCTTTGCCAGTAGTAATCCTATTAAGTATCTCTAACATCTGGTATGTCCCTATTCTGCACGGAGGACATTTGCCGCAGGACTCTGACTGACAAAATGAAAGGAAATACTTAGCCACATCTACCATGCAGTTGTCCTCGTCAAGGACTATCATGCCGCCTGAACCCATCATGGAGCCGGCCTTGGACAAGGTGTCAAAATCCACAGGCGTATCAAGCATGCTCTCAGGCAGACATCCGCCGGATGGTCCTCCTGTCTGTATCGCCTTAAACTTCTTGTCTCCTAATATGCCTCCTCCAACATCATAGACTATCTCCCTCAAGGTAATGCCCATAGGAACTTCCACAAGGCAGGAGTTCTTAACCTTTCCTGCCAGAGCAAAAACCTTTGTACCTGGCGATCCTTGGGTGCCGCTGGAAAGAAAATAATCTGCTCCCTTTTCTATTATTATAGGGACATTAGCAAATGTCTCTATATTGTTCAGGTTTGTAGGATACCCCCATACTCCACCTCCTACTTCGGAAAGTCTTGGTGGTCTGGGCCTCGGAAATCCCCTTGCTCCTTCAATAGATGCAATAAGAGCTGTTGACTCGCCGCATACAAAGGCACCGGCCCCTTCCTTTATTGAAATGTCAAAACTAAAGTCTGTTCCTAAAATATTGTTTCCCAGTATCCCCAATTCCCTTGCCTGTGATATGGCAACATTCAGGTTTTCAACTGCAAGCGGATACTCATGTCTTACATATACAAAACCGTATTGAGCGCATATAGCATAGGCATTGAGAATCATCCCCTCAAGAAGACTGTGCGGGTTGCCTTCCATAATTGCACGATCCATAAAAGCACCGGGGTCTCCTTCATCTCCATTTGCTACAACAAATTTTATTGCGCTCTTTGCGCTCTTTGTATGCTTCCATTTTTTGCCTGCTGGGAAACCTGCTCCTCCGCGCCCTCGCAAATTAGCCTTATCTACCTCATTCAAGACCTCATCAGGAGTCATTGACGAGAGGGCCTTTTCTAAGGCTGAATATCCGCCAACCCTTATATAGTCATTTATGGATTTCGGGTCAATAAGACCGTTGTGCCTGAGAACAAGCCTTAATTGTTTTTTATAAAGCGGGATGTCCTCTACTCTCTCTACAGGTTCGCTCAGGATGTCGTCGCGATAGAGCAAAGATCTGTAGGCTGTATTAGCCTGTAATGTATAGCCCACAAGCGCCGGCACAGAATCAGGCTTTACCTTTGTATAGAAAATACCGTGAGGCTCAACACTTACATTTGGTCCTTTGGAACATAGACCTCTGCAGCCCGTAACCTTGACATCAACATCTATGCCCTTTAACAATGCCTCGCGTACTATTTCTTCGGCTACTTTTCTTGAACCGCCTGCCCTGCATGCACTTCCACCGCATACCTCTACAAGAGGCTTATTTATATCTATCTGAAGGGATTTTCTCAATTCCCTCAATTCTTCAATGCTCTTAAGCCTTTTCATACATTTCTGCCTCTTTTATTTTTGCCCTTTCCGGCTCTATCCTTACTGCATCTATAGGGCATCTGTCATAGCATGCCCTGCATTTAACGCAGTAGTCACGGTCTATAAAAAAGCTGTTTTTGGTCTCCTTAATAGCATCGTAAGCGCAAACCTCTTTGCATAGCCCGCAGAGAAAACAGCTCTCCATATCAATAGAATATTCTCCTAATCCTTTGCAGACCTTTGCCCTGCAATATTTTTCATTGATATGCTCTTCGTACTCCTCCTTGAAATACTTTATTGTAGAAAGCACCGGGTTTGGCGCAGTCTTTCCAAGCCCGCAGAGAGAACTGTTCTTTACATTATTCCCTAAACTTTCAAGAAGTTCTATGTCGCCGGGCCTGCCTTCGCCCTTTGTTATTTTCTCAAGCACCTGAAGCATTTGGTATGTCCCTATTCTGCAAGGAGGACATTTGCCGCAGGACTCCTGCTGGGTAAATGAAAGAAAGAACTTTGCCACATCAACCATGCAGTCGCTCTCATCCATAACTACAAGGCCGCCCGAACCCATCATGGAGCCTGCTTCATTAAGTGAATCAAAGTCAACTTGCAAGTCAAGTAAGCTTTCCGGCATGCACCCTCCGGAAGGACCTCCTGTCTGGACCGCTTTAAATCTCTTGTTGTTAAGTATTCCTCCGCCGATATCAAATATAATCTCCCTGAGCGTGATACCCATAGGGACCTCGATAAGACCTGTGTTTTTAACCTTTCCTGTTAGCGCAAAGACCTTTGTCCCCTTGCTCCTGTCTGTTCCAATCCTTGCAAAATGTCCGCTTCCATTTAATATGATATAAGGCACATTTGCAAACGTCTCTATATTGTTTATGCAAGTAGGATACGACCATATCCCTTTATTTGCAGGAAAAGGAGGCTTTTGGGACGGGAAACCCCTTTTGCCTTCTATTGATGCCAGCAAGGCTGTCTCCTCGCCGCATACAAATGCACCTGCTCCTTCCCTGATGGATATATCAAAACTAAAACGGGTTCCGAATATATTATCTCCAAGGATTCCAATCTCACGCGCCTGGCCTATTGCTGCCTTCAGATTCTTAACTGCAAGAGGATACTCATGTCTTACATATATGAATCCATACCTCGCCCCAACTGCATAAGCACACAGCATCATCCCTTCTATCAGGCTGTGGGGGTCGCCTTCCATAATCGAACGGTCCATAAAAGCGCCGGGGTCTCCTTCATCGCCGTTTGCTACAACTATTTTTATCTTTCCTGGCGCCCTCTTTACAGTCTCCCACTTCAAGCCTGTGGGAAAGCCTGCACCGCCCCTTCCCCTTAACCCCGATCCCTTTATCTCTTCTATTGCCTCTGCCTGTGTCATCATAAAGAGCGCCTTCTGAAAAGCAAGATATCCGTCATAAGCTATATAATGATAAATATTTAAAGGATCTACTCTTTCATTGTTCTTCAACACAAGCCTGTGCTGTTTCTTATAAAAAGGCACATCGTCCATATACTCCACGGTGTCTGTTATAAAACTGTCTCTGTAAAGGAGTTCCCTGACAGGCATGCCCGACAACATTGTGTGACCTATAATTTTGGGTGCATGCGATACTCCAACCCTCTGATAAAAATATCTATGGGGCACAATGTTCATTACAGGCCCCTTCTCGCAAAGCCCCTGACAGCCTGTTTCTACAATTTCTATCTCGTCTTTTTTAGGGGTCTTTTCTATCTCTTGCTTTAAGGCAGCCAATAGTTTTCCTGAACCTGATGCCCTGCACGCGGTTCCGCAGCATACCCTTATGCTTTGCTTGCCGTCGCTGAAATGTTTTTTCTTCAGTTCTTCTCTTAAAGCAAAAAAACCCTCTATATTATCCAGTCTTTTCATATGCTCCTTTATTTACAGAATCTATCATGTCATCTGTCTTTGCTGGGGTAATGTTGCCGATAATTTCATCATTAACAACAACAACAGGCGCTAATCCGCAGCAGCCGACGCATCCAACTGTTTCAAGAGTGACAGACAAATCCTCAGTTGTTTCCCCTGCCTTAATGCCAAAAGAATCTTCCAGCCTGTGTACCACTTCTTGCGCGCCCCTTACATGGCAGGCTGTTCCAACGCATACACAAACTATGTTTTTGCCCCTCGGCTTAAAGTAAAACTGCTTGTAAAAAGATGCTGTGCTGTAAACTTCCGCAAGAGGGATATTTAGTTCCATAGAAAGAGATTCCAATTTATCCTCAGGTAAATAGTTATTTTCTTTCTGTATTTTATGAAAGGCGTGAATAAGCACTGCCTTGCGTTTTTGTTCATCGGTAAGCACATTGCCTACCATTCCCATCTCTTCCTGAATATCTATCATACTTTGACCTCCATCAAAATCAAGTGTCACGTGTCAGGTTTAAAGACAGTAACGAGCAACCCGTCACTTGACACTTTCTTTACAGTCCTATATGCGGCTTTGCTGCCCTTTCTAAATCGCGTCTTGCAGCCATATCCATAAGCACGCGCTCTGCCCCGAACTTGCCTGGCTCATATTTTTTGAGCTTGAGACCTGCCCTTGCATTGTCAATATAGTTCAATGCAATTTCCAGCATCTTTTCAGGGTCTTCTTCAAAGTGAAATGCCCCTTTGAATCTTTCAAGCCAAACCTCAGTCATTATCCTTGTGACTTCCTTGCTTGAGCCCACAGGAGACTTGCCGCCGAATATAACAGGAACCCCGGAAATAGCAAAATATGTGCCTATTGCAACAGCCTTCTCAGACATCCATTCAGGCGCAATTCCGACTCCCGGCATGCCGCCTATTTCATCAGAAAGGCCCCCTTCTGCTGCCATAGCAGTAAGTATGGTAAGTATCCTTGAATTGTCAACGCATGCTCCCAAATGCAATACCGGAGGTATTCCTATTGCCTCGCAGACCTCTCTCAGTCCGGGACCTGCCATTTCAAGCGCTGTTTCCGGCGTCAAATAGCCCATTGTTCCGCATGCTGCTGCTCCGCAGCCGGTTGCTACAACAAGGACATCGTTTCTTATGAGTTCAGTTGCAAGAAACTTATGTATTCCTGTTGACTGAACCCTTGGATTGTCGCAACCTGCAATACCGACAACGCCTCTGATCCTGCCTGCTATTATGGCATCGTTCAATGGCCTGTAAGATCCCCTCCATGTTCCACCCTGCATATATTGTATATACTCATCAGAAAAGCCGCCGATAACAGGGTATGTCTTGCTGACATGAGCGCCTTCTTTGGTCCTGTTTGGATAATTATCTATTGCAAGCCTTACAATCTGTCTCGCTATATCCTTAGCCCTGTGCTCGTCATATTCCACATGTATTGCGCCTGTAAGTTTGGCCTTATAACTGGTTGTAATGACCTTCGTATGGAACTTCTTTGATATCTCAACAAGAGCCGGCATTATGCACTGAACATCTACAGTAATAGCGTCCACAAGCCCTGTCATCAATCCTAATTCCTGATTCACGAAACCGCCTGCCGTAGGTATGCCGTGCCTCATCAGAACTTCGTTTGCAGTACAACACATACCGCCAAGATTTATGCCTTTTGCGCCCTTGCTTTTTGCATATTCTATAAGCTCTGGCTCGCTCACAACATCGACTATCATCTCCGCAAGCGTAGGCTCATGCCCATGAACTACTATATTCACTTCATCTTCTTTGAATATTCCAACGCTTGCCTGAGACTTTATCGGCATAGGAGTGCCAAAAAGAATGTCTGTTATGTCTGTTGAGATCATGCAGCCGCCCCATCCGTCAGCGAGTCCGACCTTTGCGACTGCTGACATGATATTTTCGACATCCTGATCAACTCCGATACTTGATCTGTGAAGGGCTTCAACAACCTCTCTATCAATTCCTCTCGGCATTACACCCCATTTTCTCCATGTCTCCTGCCTTTTTTTAGGAGCCCTGTGGAAATAAGGAAGCTCTCCTTTTTGCTGGCTGAAATGCTCTATATATTTAAGGGCAACCTCTTCAGCTACTTTCATTCTATCTCTGCCCTCAAACTCAATGCCCAATATCCCCGCAACCTTATACAGTTTTCTCCAGTCCTTTATCTCAAAATCCTTGACCTCTCCCCTTGCAACTTCAAGAAGGGTAAAGGCCATATCTCTTGCATGATCTGAATGTGCTGACGTGCCTGCTGCAACCATTCTCAAAAAATTACGGGCAGCAACTACATTAACATCAACTCCGCAGACTCCTCTTACATCCGCTATGTTTTTGCCTGTAAATCTGCATGGTCCCATGTGGCAGACCCTGCAGCATGCGCCCTCTTCGCCAATAGGGCAAGGCTTGAGCTTCATAGCCCTGTCAATACAGGTTTCATATCCATGTTCCTCTGCCCATTCTACAACCTGCTCTGATACTTCGCTCCCAACTTTTATCTTCTTATCCATATTTTTACCTCCAAAATTCGTGTCACGTGTTACCCATCACGCATCACTGTCTTTATATCATTGGTTCCATCTCCAATGCTGGGTGTCCAACACTCGTGAGATATTCGAGAAGTTTTTCTGAATCTTCACAGATAGTCTCATCTGCTATCTTATCAAGCAAATCTGGCACTCCAGCCTCTTCTGCCCTCTTTTTAAACTCCTCTGCTATTCTCTCCTTCAGCCCCTTCGGCATCCACACAATCCTCTTTATTCCACCATCTCCTGATAGGAACTTCTTGCTCGTTATAAAGTTTACCCCTATTCCCATAAATCCTGGCGTCTGTGCTCCTCCGCCGACAGTGCCTGCAAGGGTAGAGAATTTCATGCCTATAGGGGTCATCATAGTTGAACCCCTGTTCACTATCATCACGCCATTTGCCTCAGGAATTATTGCTACAATGCATTCAAAACATCCACATGAGGTCATCGGATTTTCCATTATTGTATAAAGATTCAGCGTCTCCACTGCACCGCCTGATGCCTTTTTAAGATACTCGTCAACTCCTGTATATCTTCCGTATCTGGCATCAACAACTTCTCCCTTTGGTACTGGCTGGTTTCCTCCTGTAGGGTCTATCTCATATGCTGCCTTTCCGTCAAGCCAGTTGTAAGCTCCGCATAGACCAAGCCTTTCAGGCGTTATAACACATACATGAGCAGGGGCAAAAGACTGGCAGAGCAGACATGAATAGAATATGTCAACAGCATCATCAGTCAGGGATCCAAGCCTCTGGTCGCGCTCTTTATATGCAGCCCGCGCTTCCTCCCTTATTCTTATAACATCCTGCTCATCCGTATAAATGGTAACCTGTACCTTGTCAACTATTGCCTTAAAACGATACTTCATCATGGTTATATGTATAAGCCCTAAATGCTCAAGGGTAAATCCGTCTTTTTGGGCAGCACTGCTTATCCTTACCCAATTAATATCACGCTGCCCCATATGCCAGACACCCTGAGCCTCGTTGGTATTATGGTGTATCTTTCTTTCGAGGATTAACTCAAAATCTTTTTGCATTTTTCTGCCTGCTGCGTCAATCACAATTCCGAGCGGCATCTGCCCGCCCTTTGCATAGCGCTCCTGCCAGTTTTCACCAACAATAAAGACCTTGCCGTCCTCTACGTCTTCCAGTTCCCTCATTCTGACCCATTCAAAAGCAGGCGTCCTCTGTCCTCCGAATTCTATAAATGTATCTTCTTTCCTTATTCTTTCTCCCTCAAATGCGGGGCCATATGCAACTGGTATCGGAGGCTTCTCAACAATGATCTTAAGACCCCTTACCTCTATTGCCTTCTGGACAATCTTTGAATGGTCAAACTCTTTATCCACTTCTTCGTATGTACATACACCTGTGGGATGAATGACAGGCACATCTGTATCGCATACTGCCGGGAAGCCCATATTTATCGCTCCGGCGCCTGTTGACCATTTGATGTCATCGAGAGGGCCGAGTGCAAGGGCGAATGCAAAAACCCTGTCTTTCTGGTATTTCAGGTGCTCCTTGAAGTCTCCCGGTTTTTTACCGCCGAATATAAGAGACGCCCTTATTGCCCAATCAAGCGCATAAAGTGTATGCTCTGTGTCGGGACCAAGAGGGACTATTCTCGTGTCCCATCCGAGTTCTACGCCTTTTCTCTGAAGCTGTTTTGTAACGGTGTCTCCATTGGAATGTCCAGCAAGGAAAGTAAGAATATTCTTTTCCTGAAGTTCACGGCATATGCTTACCGCAATGTCATCGGTAGGAGCAGCGCCTATAATTGCAGCAAACCCGGGCATTGTTCCATCAACAAGCTGGACGCCTAAATTCCTCTGTATCGTATCTGTTATAAAGCCATTGTAAACAAGCCCTGTCTCAGGACACTTATACGGTTCAAGCCCATAAATATATTTAATAGCAAGGATAATCTCTTCAGCAAAGAGAGTTGCCATCCCAGAATCAAGCGCCTCACCAAGATATGGCTTCCAAATATTCTCTTCTGGTTCGTCATGGAGAAGCTCCTTTGCAAAACCGAGGGCAACCTTCATATCGCCGACTGTTTTTACAGGAAACCCTGTCATTGCATATATCATAGGGAGGTAATAGGCAGTGTCGGGAAACTCGAATACGAAGTCCTTTCCCTTTTCTGCTATCGCCTTCTCGACCATTTCTTCAGCCTGAGCAACCAGTTTATGAGCGCCCCTTATAGCAGCCGAGGCTATTATCTTGGACATTAGAACCTCCTGAATTTGCTAAATTTAATGTTTTATTTAAATTAACATTAATTCTTATATGTTTTCAAAAAAGCAGGGATAGAATTTGCCTCCCTCGGCCCAACAACTACCTTCCACCCGGGGAGTTTTTCTTCTATTGCCCCGCTTAATATTGCAACATAGCCGGGAATAATCAGTTCCTTTTTAGCTACCTCTTTTTCGATGCCGCTTTCCTGAATAAACTGGGCGATCTTAGATGCAGTGAATTTGCCTGCTGCCCAAGCTGTAAGAACAGAGAGCCCTTCGCAGTCCATAACAGCGAGCCTTGTCGGAACCTTGCTGTTTTCTATCTCTCCGGAGACTATAAAGTATGTAAGAGAGAAGTTTGTTGTAATGGTAAGAGGAGATTCACTCGTAGGCTCTCCTATCTTGTATATCTTCTGCTCCACCTGCATAGGGACCTGAGGGTCTGTGTATATATTCTGCCTCAGCGTAAAAAGCGCCAGATTCTTCCATTTTTCGATGTTATTCATCACGATAATTGATGAATATTTAGCAACTCCCAAAACAGCTATAAGGGTCTCAAGAAGGGCATCATCCCTATTTGCGAATGTTATTACAGGATAACCAAGCGGTTTAAAATTTTTCTTAATCGCAGCCCTTCTTATATATGTGTTTGCCTCAAGGATTTCCTTTGCACTCCTTGCTCCTGAATCAATCACCATGTCTTCAACGCCGAGTCCCTTTATCTTTTCTGTCAATGCAGAAAGCGCATCAAGACCCTTTGCCGCAACTCCTAAAGATGCCTTATATGTCTTTGCGATATTAGCCATTGCCTCTGCATTTGAGTCGTCTGCTCCGTAAAGAAGGGGCTTTTTGTCACCAACTAATTTTAAAGCAGCCTCTGCTGCTGAAGGATTATTTGTAGAAATAATCAAAGGAACATGAGAAGCCTTTGACGAAATAGCCTTTACCACACCTTCAAACCTTCCTGCATCATTAGATGCATTGCTCACGAATATGGCGTCAATCCTGAGTTTCTGGCCTACCCTGTCTATTTCTGAATTCAAGACATCCTCAACAATCTTATTTATATCATCATCTGACATGGAGTCTTTTATCTCGACTGCAAAAGCGCATGGATTGACAAACTTCTTTTCGTGCCTGAAAAGAACATTCTCCTCTCCAATTTTTACTGCCCTGTCTCCGCTCCCAAGAACTATGGGCCTTATTGGAGGGGCAGATGCTTCGCCAAGAATCCTCTTTGCCTCTTCAGAGACATCAGGACATGCATCGAGGGATGCCTGCCTTTGTGCAAGCTTCATTGCAAAGGCAAGACATGTGGGATGTCCGCACTTTTTACAGTTGGTCTTTGGAAGCAATTTAAATATTTCAACGCCTGTTAAAGCCATATTTAACCTCCCTTACATTAACTCATCAATAAATTTTTCGACTGCTTTAACTGCTTCAGGATGTCTCATAATCAGAAGCTCCGCACCGGACATTAATAATGCAGAAGCAGTCACAGTTTCCCATGCAATTCCTCTCTCTATAAGAGAACCCCACTGCGGTAGATCAGACTCTAATGCCTGCGTCTCCTTTACCTTCCAGACATACATTCCAACATCGGCAAGCATTGGAGGCTGCATAGTAGCATCATTCTGCGTCAGTGCCGCAAGCCTTATTCTCTCCATAACCGAATATGTATACTCAAGACCATATCCGAGCGCTGAACACATCGGGTCTGTTATAAGCTTCTCCTTGTCAAAACCCATCTGTGTTATCAAAATATTGAGTTGCTTTGAAAGGTTTATATCAAGCTCAGACATAGCTATTAATTTATGATTGTTTGCCATTGCAGCAGCAGCAATAGTTTTATAATTTGCCTCTTGGGCCTTGCCTATTGCACAGTTTCTTCCTTTTGCAGCCTCAGAAACAGCAACAAGCACAGATGAGTCCTTTTCAGCATGATTGCTCCCAAGAATTATAAGGGGGATATTTATTGCATCAAGAACATCCTTGACAGTCTTTGCTGCATCCTCTGGAGAACGGTTTTCCCTGTCAGGGTGTGTGCTTAAAAGCCTTAATGCTATTGCCTTTGCATTAAGTGAATCCTGGCAGTACTTTGCCCATGCAACAGGGTTGCCCGAAACCCCCTCATAAACCTTTTTCACAGTCTCAGGCCAGTCATCTGGAGATATGTCCTGAACTTCATAGGCAATTACAGGACTATGAGGAACATTTCCTTCGAAGGAATGAAATGGGAGCGTGTTTTCTCCTCCAAAAACAACGGTCTTGTCGGCCCCTATGGCAGCCTCAAAAACCTTTCCTGAAAAAGCCTCTTTTGGTATAGCAAAAGCCATATTAACCTCCCGTAATCCGTAATCCGTGATGAGTGATGAGTTAAAAAATTATCTACCCATTACTCATTACGGTTTTTTTTACATTTCTAAATACGAATGCGCATATAGAGTTTTGTTCATTATTACATCAAGGGTCTTTTGTATGACCTTCATCTTCTCGGCATCTTCAATTGTTTTGCCCGCAAGAATGTCGTCAACCAATTGCCTTTCCTGCAAAGCCTCAGCCATCTCATGGGCATCGGCAATAGCAGCAGACAACCCGGCATTCATCAGCATAATAAAATAATATTTATTTAATATTGGCCTGATATGTTTTGGGCATCCGTTGGAAATATTGCTTAAACCTACAACCGTCTTCATTGGAGGGTCATTCATCTCCTGAAACATTTTTATAGCATCAATAACCTTCATAGCGTGGTCTTGAGATGTCGCTATCTGAAGCACAAGCGGGTCGAGATAAATATCTTCAAGAGCCACTCCGTATTCCATTGCCCTTGCCATTATCTCGGCTGCTATAGCAGCCCTTTCTTCCGCGTCTGCAGGAAGACCGCCTTTCCCAACAGTAAGCCCTATTACCAGTGAATTATACTTAGCTGCAAGCTCAAGAATGGGAAATCTTTCAGGATCATTTGATGTGGAGTTAATAAGAGGTCTTCCCCATTCGTTATTATGAACTTTCAAGCCTGCCTCTATTGCTTTATAATTAGTGGTGTCAAGACATATAGGTAGAGGAACAACTTCCTGAATAGTGGTAACCATCCACTGCATCAACTCTTCGCCGCCGTCCTCAGCAGGACCTATGTTGGCATCGATCATGCCGGAGCCTTCTTTCCACTGACGAATTGCTATTTCCTGTATGGGTCCTTTGTCCCTTTTCATCATAGCCTCTCTAACCCTCTTGGCTATAATGCTTAATTTCTCGCCTATTATCAGCATCTTTTTTCTCCTTCCGCTACAAAATGTAATTGCTGTGTTACAAAAGGTAAAATTCTGGAATTTAAATACAGTCTTTAAAAATAACACAAAATAAAAAAAATTACTTATTTGTTTATTTTATAAAGTCATAATACAAGACGTTAGAGCGATAGCTTTTAAAAAAATTTATCTGCAGATTCAGTACAGAAAGCCTGCAGCGCTATGGTATCTGCAATGAATTAAGCACACCAAACACAGCCCGCACAGATGCTGAGTCATTGGGCAGTTCAATAACAGGTTTGCCCTCTAAGTCAAAACTGAATATCATTTCATCCTGCGGTATGAATCCTGCAACATTGATACCAAATCCCTCTGCTGCCTTCTTAAGTTCTTCGCCTTCCTGTCCAATAACCCTGTTTATAATCAAGACGCGTCTGTCAACCTCAAGCCTCAATTCATCAACAAGCTCATTTATCCTTTTGGCTGTAAGAATGCCTTTAACAGTGGGGTCGCTAACAATTATCAGCAAATCAACCTTATGAGTGGTTCTTCTGCTCAGATGCTCCATACCTGCTTCATTGTCTATAACAATGTAAGGGTACTTATCAGAAAGCAGGTCCGTATATTTCCTTATAATATTATTTGCTGCACAATAACACCCCGGGCCTTCAGGCCTTCCCATGACCATGAGGTCAAAACCCTTTGCCTCGATGATAGATTGCTGAACCTGATAATCGAACAACTGCTCCATAGACATGCCGCCGGGCCTGTCTCCTCCGCCTCTGACTGCCTGAAGGGATTCTTCCCTGAGTTTTCCAATTGTTGCATGGATTTTAACGCCAAGGGCTTCGTTCAGACATGCATTGCTGTCAGCATCAACTGCAAGTACAGGCCCGCTCCTCTTGCTTAAAAGAAATTTTATTGTCAGTCCTGCAAGGCTCGTCTTGCCGGTGCCACCCTTGCCTGCAAAGGCTATTGTAAATCCCATTTATCGAACCCTCCTTAAAGTCTTCGGATATTGAATTTTAACATTTCAGACAGGCTTTATGCTCCCATTCTATCCTTTTAAATGGTAAATGTCATAAAGCATTATGACACCAGCTCCCCTGTAAAAGCCCTCTGCATGAAGCTCTTGAAGAGTTCATCGAGTTTCTTTCTGCTCTCAGCCTGTCTCGTTTTCTCTGCCTCTATATCCTCAATGAGCTTTGCAAATTCCTGCTGGAGAGGGGGGAAAGGGAGGGGGATAGATGTCTTTAGCAACAGAGATTTACTTAAATGCGGGATGGCAGCACCATGAGTTTGAAAATTGAATTGTTGATATTTAGATTTCAAAAGAAAACCTTAATATTTTGTTATTGATTCTTCCACTGGACGCAATCGTGCAATAGTTGAACCAACATATCCTTTCAAACCATACCCAATAGTACCTGCATTGGCGCCATCCCATGCAATTAACAATTCTGTTTCTATACATAGTAAACCGTTTGTGTCTTTTGTGAATGTTGCGTACTGGTTTGTTCTTAAATTATCTATACCGATATATGGTGTTAAATTTTCACCATACGATTCAAGCAACTCCATTTTTTTACCTTTATCAATTTGAATAACATCCCCCAATTTCACCCACTTCCACCCCTTCGGCAAAGTCTTTTGCATATTAGTCATCCTTACTTGTAGACATCTTTGCGATGTCTTACGCAGAAAACAGTAATTATTTTTTGTTGCTCATCAACAGCATACACAACCCTGTAATCCCCTACTCTCAATCTGCGTTTGTTCTTTCCTTTAAGCTCTTTAGACTGTGGATATGGAAAGGGGTCTCTTTTTAAAGAAAGGATTGCTTTGTCAATTTTTAGGAATATCTGATCAGGTAGATTGTCCAGCTCTTTTCTTGTGCTTTTCTTGATGTCGAGCTTATACATGCAGGCGGGCTTTTCTCTTGCGGCTGTATGCTTCGTAATCCTCAGATGGCTCGGCAATTCTGTCTTCAATTGCTTTTAAATCCGAGAGGTCTTCAAGCAGTTTTTTTATCCTTGCAAGTTCTTTAATGTCAAGAATTGCAGCAACTTTATGCCCCTTTTCGTCTGTCACATACTGTTTTACACTTATCATATCTTTTTGTTTTAATGCTGTAGGCATTTATACCTCCTATAATGCTTTGAAAATCTCGGATTCGCTTACTGACGGCGTCTTGATACCCTCTGCAATTGCCCTTGTAAGGCCAATGTCTTCAATAGCTTCAATGACAGCATCTTCAAGAAGATCTTTCCTTTCCTTCAAAACCTCGATAAAAGTCTCTTTAATTATCATTTTCAAATCATCATAACCAATTGTTATAGTGCCTGCCCCCATTGTTTGTCTCCTTTTTTATTTAGTTACCTATATTTTATCTGAACCGACCTTATTCATCAAACTTTTTAATCCACTGCTTATAAGGATTTAGAGAATTATTTAACCGCGAGTAAGTCATTTATTGCTCCTCAGAATCCGAGCAAATATAAAACCATTAATCAGTCTTCTTTCTTTGTAAAAGAAAAAGCTGCTGAATATTCGCTGTTTGATACTTCTATGATTAATGCAGCTCCGCCTCTAACAAAACTACAGCAGCAAATAGCGTTGAGAACTATTAAAGGCCACAAGCAGCATTATGACATCGGGACGGATATATTCAGATGGATAGATGAGTGGGATTTTAAGGGTTACAAGACTAAAACATATACGCACGGATTTCATACTTATCCTGCCATGTTTATACCGCAAGTTGCAAGGAAACTGATAGAGGTCTTTTCATCCGAAAATGATACTATTTGCGATATATTCTGCGGTTCAGGCACCACCCTCGTAGAAAGCAGCCTTTTAAACAGAAACTCCATAGGCATTGAATTAAATCCGTTGGCAGCACTGATTGCAAAAGTTAAAACTACCCCAATTAATCCTCAGACTTTGACGGACAATCTAAAAACAATTCTAAACAGCTACAAAAACATGAAAAATGCTGCGCTTCCAAAATTTAATAATATCGATTTTTGGTTTTCGGAACCGGTAATTAAGGACCTCGCAAAACTCAAACATGTGATACTGAATATCTCGGAAGAAAATATTAGATACTTTTTTTTGGTATGTTTCAGCGAGGCTGTAAGAATTGTTTCCTTTACGAGGCATAAAGAATTTAAGCTCTTCAGGGATACCGCCAAACTGGAGAAATCCCTTAAGCCGGAGGTTTTGACTGAATTTACAAGAATGTGCGAAAACAATATACTTGGCATGAAGGAATATATCTCTGACATTATGCCTAATGCCAATGTAAAAATCATACTCGGAGATTCGACAAAAGATAACGGCATTCCTCCAGAATCAGTTGACTTCATTATAACTTCTCCTCCTTACGGCGACAGCAGAACCACGGTAGCATACGGACAGTTTTCGCGGCTGCCGGCTCAGTGGCTGGATTTGCTGCCGCCGCAAGTAAAAGATATAGATAAAGAACTGCTTGGAGGCAAAAATAGCATAAGCCTTAATGATTCTGTGATTAATTTGTCGGATACTTTAAGACTAAGCATAAAAATTATCTCCGAGAAAGATACGGTAAGGGCAAAGGATGTTTTAAGTTTTTACAGAGACCTATATAAAGCGCTTGTTCAGGCGCATAAAATTTTACGCCCTAAAAAATATTTTTGTCTTATTATAGGCAACAGAACCGTAAAAGAACTGGTCTTAAAAACTGACGACATAATCTGTGAGTTTGCAGAAAAAATAGGCTTCGTTTC
>OGCL01001106.1_pt1 | contig 24670 bp, 20 predicted proteins | sample 1570041 | NCBI WGS metagenome assembly OGCL01 (sample SAMN06266162, study PRJEB24511) | hot springs metagenome | isolation source: Hot spring water | place: South Africa: Limpopo | collected 2015-06-22 | reverse complement strand
TTGCTCCAGGGGCCCGCCGCGAAGGGCCATCCCTGGCCCATCGCGGCTCTCGCGGCATCCATGCCGCTCAACCCCTTACGCAATGATTCCACTCGGCCTCCTGATGGGGCGGTTTGGCGTCGTCTGTGTAATCGCGGATTGCAAAGCAAAAAGCTCGTAGGGCGGCCGATCAATCAGCAAGCAGTCCGCCATTGCTCGCTTCATTTACTTACTGGCCCCTGGCAGCGGCCGAATAGCCAATTCTCTAAGCACGGTGGCAATCCGTATCTGCAACGATTCATCCATCTGCACCGGGCGACGCTGAAATAGCCCATGGGCTTTGGGGTTGATTACATGGGCTTGGCCGTTGAGCGCTTTCTGAGTGTTTTTAACAAACCAGCCCGGCAAGGCCACTACAGGCACCACGCTCACCGTTTCACCCAGCTTGCCCCGTAGCCATTGGCTCAGTTCACCGGCCACAGCTTGGGCTTGCTGCACGGGTAGATGCTCAGTGGCACCGCCGGCAAAACGGATGCTTTTACCGTCGTATTCGGCCTGGGCGCCTTGTTGGCCCTTTTGCGATAGGCGCTTGGAGCGGTACTTAGTTTCGATGGCGTAGACGCCGGTGGGACCGACCAATACATGATCGATATTGCCGCGCTTCATTGGCAGGTCGTGAAACAGTTGCCAGCCTTGGGCCAGGAGCGGGGTTAGTAGTTGGGCGGTGGCCATTTCACCTTCTAGGCCGCGCTTGTTAATGCTGACGCTGCGCAAGATGCTCATGGTTTTCCAAAACGCCCAGGCCACGCTGCAGAGGATAAATACGCTGATAAAGATGGCAGCAAAGCCGAAGCGAACACGCTCAGGATCGACCCAGCTATTGAGCAATATCAGTATGCCGAGAGCGGGGAAGAGTATGGAGGCGCCGAAAACACCGCACAGATCGAAGATAGTGTCGCGCAACCGTTCGTTGAGCGATTCACCGGGTAGCCGCAGCAGGTCATCGACCAGCGGGCTTTTGCGGTCTTCCCACTCCATGCGTTTGAGGTAGAACAAGATGCCCGCGCAGGGCGCCAGCATGCAGCAAGTAAGAATGGTGAGGATAAGCCAGCTTGGCATGCAGACGTCCTTTATCTAGTCGTGTTCGTGGGGCGTTGTCCCGACCTTACCGCCAACAGCTGGCCATGCGCCATAGACGATTGGCCAATCCCTTGCACTTAGCCAGCAGCGTTATGCCTTGCGTGCGACCTATGGAAAGCCGGTTATCGGCGCGCATAACGTCGTGCAGGAGATTGTCCAGGGCCAGTGTGGTGGAGCCGGGGTAATCTGAACCCAGAATGTTTTTATCCCAGCCCATCACCGACTCGCGCACAGTCTCGTCGCTCTGGGCTGGGAGCGCGTATCAGACGGATGCAGATAAATAGGTTTTTAAATGCCTATTTTTGGTTGGCTTGATACATTTTAGGCTTTTTATTGCCTTTTATTGGGGGCTTGTGTAATGGATATCCTTGAACGCAATCGGATTCTCACCGAGCTGCAGGCGCAGCTGGCCTGCGGGGAAATTACCATCGGGGCGGCCGTTCGGCGCTTGCGCAAGGAAGTGACCGGCCTGCAGCAGGCCAGATTCGCGCAGATGTGCAAGCTGTCCCTGCGCGCCTTACGGCAACTCGAACACGACCAGAGCAACCCAACCGTGCAGACCCTCAATAGCGTGTTCAATCCATTCGGTATGCAGGTGGGTATAGTGCCCAGGATGCCTCGCTAAAGGTGCTGAAAGCCTTTGCGTAATCCATAGGGCTTAGCATTGAAGGTTCGCTTTCTATCTGATGAAGCATGAATGGTCAGGTTTGAGCTCATCAGTTCCCATGGTGCGATTTCCAGAGGGTGAGCTCGGATGGCCGTAATCCGTAACGTGCAAGCACACCTTCGTGCAGTCGACGGAGCTCTTCAACGATCAGGGCCTGTACTTCTGGCTGCTCACTGCCTGAAACATGCTCTGCTACAGCGCTTTGAATGCAGGTCAGTGGATCAATCTCTGGATGAGTGATGACCTCGCGAATCGTCGTTTTGATGAAGTCCCGCCAGGTCAGTCGAAGCGGGTCTGGTTCTGCCAGGTCTTGCTTGATTGCCAGATATTCCTGCGTAGAGCGTTCGTAGGCCCAAAGGTACAGGTCGCGCAGTAGCTCTACCCGGGTCATTTCATAGACGCCCAGCGTGGCGCGGCTGTAGGCCTGCTCGGGCACATCCAGAAATGTGAGCGGGCACAGGTTGGCGCGAAACAGTGGCAGGTTCGCTGCCAGTCGGGAGGTGCGCTTGTTGATGTCGGCAAAGGGCTGCAGGTAGGGCAGATGCACCATCATGAAGAAGGACTGCTCAAACGGATCAGTAATCTGATTGGCCTTGCTGAGCAGAACCTCCAGGGCGTCCTCAATCTGCTGTGGTGTTGAGAGAGGGCGATAGGTGCTTTTCCCTATGTCGACGGCATGCTGCCGGATGCGGCCTTCATCTGCAGGATTTGGAAGCAGGTTTTCGGCCAGGGCGCTGTGCAGGTTCATCAGTGTGTAGCGGTTGATCTCAGCAGTCTCGATGTTCTCGACCAACAGCTCGATTGCCGTCTTATGGTTCAAGATCATCTGCGTTTCGATAGCTGCTTTGCCTCGTGCGGCCATGCCATGCTCAATGAGTTCTCGTGTATCGAGTCGCGAGTAGGTGTTCCCCTCCAGGTGACTGGAGGCCCATGACAAATCAATCAGCAGGCGATTAAGAACTGCACGGCTATAGGTGCCTGCAGGCTCCACGGCATCTGCGGTTTTACCCATCCTGTGTAATTGGCGCCGCAAGGCTGCAGGCAAGTAGCTCGTTACGTTCGGCTGGTAGGTGTCCAGAAAGTCGTGCTGGTAGCCAACGGGCTTGCGCGCTTCAGGCGGCTGGTTGATGTAAGCGAGGATGTCCCGGCTATCTGCCGATAGCGGGATAAAGGACGGGAAGCTATCAGTGTCAGTGTCCAGGGTGCTGGTTTTTGCCTGGATAGCTGTTCCGAAATAGCGCCGTGCTCTGCCTTCACCCTGTGCTGAGATTTGACCGCTTTCTATAAGCTTTGCAATCAGCCGCTGTGCAGTTCTCCGGGCAATGTCGGGGTGCCTGGCCAATAGCTCAGTCAGCGTCAATCCGTTCCCAGATGCCTGGATACTATTGAGTATTTCAGTGGAGGAGGACATAGCTGAAGTGGCGCCGTGTGAATGCTGTTGGCGCAATTCTGGCGCAGTTTTCAGAACTGCGCCATTTTGGTTGCGAATTTGGCGCAGTTCCAGGCAATCTGCGCCATTTTGAATAGCGAAGGACCTAGATCGTACTGGACCTTCGTGGCCGCTGCTGGCGCTGAAAGCCCCGTGTTCACCGGATTGCAGGCACAAAAAAGGACGTCCGTGGACGCCCTTAGATGTGTATTTGGTGGAGCCGGGGGGATTTGAACCCCCGTCCGCCAGTTCTCCGCTATCGGTTCTACATGCGTAGCCATCTCTATTAGGTTAACTCCGCGCGGCCCGAGTGGCAGGGTGCTTGGAGCGAGCTGCATAAGTTTTAGCCGTTACACCTGCAGCGAGCTTGGCGGCGATCCTGTTCTATATGACTGACCAAATCTTCGGGTTTACAGGCATCCCCTAGGGTCAGCTAGCGGCACTTAGGCGGCTAGAGCGTAGTTGTCGTCGTTGGCAACTATAAGTTTGCAACAGTGGATTTACGAGTTCTGTTACCAACTCGGCATGCCCCTCAAGTTTCGCTACCGGCGTCGAATCCTAATCGGCCCCAAAACTTTCAAGCTGTAGCTAGGACGCGAGTTTACGGCAAAGGTTCCCTAGCGTCGACCTGCCTTTGTGAATAGGGGCGCATGGCGCGGCATAAGGCTATGATTGGCGCCACTGCGTTCCTGTCATGCTGATGAGATTCCCTATGCCCCGCGCCTCGCAATACCCCCTGCGCCAATGGATCTGGCGAGCCTTTGTGCAGAGTGCGCTGATCCCGCTGGTGCTGGTGGAGTCGGTGCTGATTGCCGTGTACCTGCTGAGCAATGCGGCGATCCGTGATGCGCAGATCGAGCATCTGCAGCAGAGCGCCCTGGATGACCTGGGGGCGGCGGCGCTGCGTGAGGGGCAGGTGATCGATGCGCGCCTGCGCGCGGTGGAAGCGCAGGTGCAGATCTTCCGCGATGCGGCGGTCAATGCCCTGGAGAATCAGGCCTTTCAGCCCGATGCTCTGGAGCGCCGCCGTCATGCCGTGACCGATACGGGGGTGTTCTACAGCCTGAGCGACGATGGCCGCGCAGCTTCCTTCTATGCCAACAGCACGCCCCTGGCGCAGCAGGACCACGCCAAGGCGCTGCGCCTGGCGCAGCTGGACCCCCTGATGCGTTCCATCCAGGGCGCCAACCCGCTGGTGGCGGCGCTGTATTTCAACAGTTGGGACAGCTACAACCGCATCTATCCCTTCTTTATGACCCCCGAGCAGTATCCCCATGACATGGTGATACCGGATTACAACTTCTATTACCTGGCCGACGCCCAGCACAACCCCGAGCGCAAGGTGGCCTGGACCGATGTCTACCTCGATCCGGCCGGTCAGGGCTGGATGATGTCGGCGGTGGCGCCGGTGTATCGCGGCGATTTCCTCGAAGGGGTGGTGGGCCTGGATATCACCGTGGGCCAGATGCTGGCGGAGATCGGCGAGCTGGATGTGCCCTGGCAGGGCTACGCCATGCTGGTCAGCCGCGAGCACAACATCATGGCCCTGCCCAGCGCCGGCGAGCAGGACTTCGGCCTGCGCGAACTGACCGAGTACTCCTATGCCGAGGCGGTGCGCCGCGAAGTGCTCAAGCCCGAGGATTTCAGCTTGGCCAAACGCCCCGAGATGCAGCCGCTGCTGGCGGCCATGGCGGCGGGCGAGGGCAATGTGCAGGAGGTGGTGCAGGGGGGGCGCAAGCAGCTGATGGCCTGGAGCGAGATTCCCCAGACCGGCTGGCAGCTGATTCTGGTGGTGGACGAGGAAGCCATCTTCCGCGAAACCAACCGCCTGGCCGAGCGCTACCTGCATATCGGCTACCTGCTGATTGCCGGTCTAGTGGTGTTTTATCTATTGTTTTTCGCCCTGATGTGGCTGCGTTCGCGACGCCTCAGTCAGCAGCTGGTGCAGCCCATCGATGGGGTGATCGGCATGATGCAGCAGCTGGGCCAGGGTAATTATCAGCCGCCGGCACCCATTAGCAGTATCAATGAGCTCGGCAGCATGGCCCGGGCCGTACTGCATACCGGTGAGCAGTTGCAGGCCAGTGAAGCGGAGCGTTTCGAGGCCCAGCGCATTCTCCAGCTGGTGCTGGAAAGCACCACCGAAAGCCTGTGGGAAGTGGATGCGCCGAGCATGACCATCAAGCTCAGCGAGCACTTCCTCAAGCGCTTCGGCCTGAACCATGAGCGCATGCCCTTTAGCGAGTACAACCAGCGCGTGCACCCCGATGACCTGGAGCGCATCCGCCATCTGCGCCAGCTGTTTGCCGGCAGTGGCGAGGATCAGTTCGAGGCCGAGTACCGCTATGCCGATGCCCGCGGCGAATACGCCTGGCTGCTCAGCCGTGGCAAGGTGCTGGAGCGTGACGCCGAGGGCCGCGCGCTGCGTATCGCCGGCACCCATGTGGATATCACCCGGCTCAAGCAGGTGCAGGAGGAACTGCGTCGCGCCAGCCTCGATGCCCAGGCCGCCAGCCAGGCCAAGAGCCGCTTTCTGTCGAGCATGAGCCATGAGCTGCGCACGCCCCTGAATGCCATCTGCGGCTTTGGCCAGTTGATCGAGATGGAGGCCCAGGACAAACCCGACGCCAAGCAGGAAGCCGACTATGCCCGGGAGATCGTCAATGCCAGCCGGCATCTGACTTCTCTGGTGGACGATATTCTCGACCTGTCCAGCATCGAGAGTCGCCGCCAGCAGCTCAACCTGCAGCCGGTGGCGGTGGGTGAGTTGCTGCACAGCTGTGCCGAGCTGGTGCAGCCCGAGGTGCAGCAGCGTCAGTTGCAGCTGCAACTGGTGGGGGCGGAGGATGCCGGGCTCTATGTGCAGGCCGATCTGCGCCGGGTGCGTCAGGTGCTGCTCAACCTGCTGTCCAATGCGATCAAGTACAACAGCCCCCAGGGCATGATCCGCCTGGGCTACGAGATCCGCTCCAATGCCGTGCGCCTGTGGGTGGAGGACAATGGCAGCGGCCTGAGCGCCGAGCAGCAGGCCAACCTGTTCCAGCCGTTCCAGCGCCTGGGGCGGGAGAACTCCAATATCCCCGGCACCGGCATCGGCCTGGTGCTGTGCCGCGAACTGGCCAGCCTGATGGGCGGTGAGATGGGCTTCTACAGCCAGGCCGGCAGCGGCAGCCGTTTCTGGATCGACCTGCCCAGCGCCGCCGCGCCCAGTGCCGGTCATGGCGCCGGCCAGGAGCAGGAACCGAGCCAGCCCAGGCAACTGGCCGAAGTGCTCTGCGTCGAGGATCACCCAGCCTGTCTCAAGGTGGTGCAGGAGGCGCTGCGCGAGTTTGCCGAGGTGCGCGGCGCCGTATCCATCCAGCGCGCCCTGAGCGAGCTGGAAAGCTGCACGCCGACCCTGCTGTTGCTGGATCTGGACCTGCCCGATGGCGATGGCCTGCAGATACTCGACCATATGCGCCAGAACCCGCGCCTGCAGCGCGTGCCGGTGCTGGTGATCAGCGCCACGGTGGATGAAGCCGGCTTTGCCGAGGCCCGCCGCCGCGGCGCCCAGGCCTGCCTGGCCAAGCCCATCGACCTGGTGCATGTGCGCCGCCTGGCCCTGAGCCTGTTGGCGCAGGGGGTGTAGCGGGTGCTGGGTGTGGCTCGTTATCCTGCGCTTTTCTGCTTCGACAATTGACCTCTGCCAGGATGAGAGGCGTCCCCGGCCAGGGATAGTGGCTGCCTAACCTCTGTGGATGTTTTTTGATGATCGACCCCTCTGCCAGCCCGAGTACGGCTGCTCAATCCGACCTGGACGAGCCCATCGAGCACTTGTTGCGCGATAACCTGCGGACCTTGCAGGCTCAGCTCAGTGGCATGTTTGCTGCGCGGCAGGCTGAGCTGGAGGCGGCGTATGCCCAGCGTCTTGGCCAGGTACAGACCCAACTCCAGGCGGCGAGCCAGCATTCGCGGGAGTTGGAGCAGAACATGGCGCAACTGCGTGATGAGCTGCAGATAGCCTTGACCCGCTTCGAGTCCGAGCAGCGTGCGCATGCCCAGGCGCTGGTGGAGAAGACTGCGCTGGAGACCCAGCTGGAGAAAACCCTGCGCGATCATGAAACCCAGGCGTCTCGGCTGGAGGCGAGCGAGCAGGAGGGCGAGCAATTGCGTCAGGCGTTGCAGCGCGCGCAGCAGCACGCCAGCGAACAGGCCGCCCAGCGTCAGGCCGAGGCCGCAGCGTTGGCCGCCAGCAGCGAGCAGGCGCAGCAATTGGGCGAGCAGTTGGAGGCCGCGCAGCGGGCTGTTGAGCAGCAGCAAGGGCAACTGGCTGATGTGACGGCTGAGCGGGATGAAATCCAGCAGCAACTGGCGCAGCAGGCCGCCCAGCATAACGCCGAGTGCCAAACACATGAGGCTGCCATTGATGAACTCAGGCAGGAGCTGGAAAGGCTCAATGGTTCACTGGGCGAGGCCAATAGCCGCTTGAGCGAGATGAAAATCCAGCTGTGGAGTGTGGAAGCCGAGCGCGAAGAATTGCACAAGGCCAACAATGATCTGGGTAGTCAGTTGCGTACCCAGGAGCAGCAGATGGCCGAACAGAGTCGTACCTTGCAGCAGCTCAATGAGCGCGAGCAGAAATCTTCCCTGTTGATCAGCGATGCCAAGGAAGTGCTGGCCGAGTCCAAGCAGAACATTGCCCGGCTGGAGGACAAATTGCGCGAGCTCAAGGGGGAAAACAACGACCTACGCATTCACCTGGCCAGTGCCAGGGCCGGGCAGCGCCAGGTCGATCAGGCCTGAGACGCGGCCCGGGGCTGTTTTCTAACCGCCGGCACCCAGCAGCTTGAGTGCCTCGCCCAATACCTTGACCGACTGGCCATGGTTGCCGGCCTTGTGCAGGGCTTCGCCTTCGGCGCGCAGTTGCTGCACCTGGGCCAGTACCGCGGCGTCACTGGGTGGGTTGGTTTTCAGCAGTTCGTCGATCCTGGCCATATCGGCCGGGCAGTGCATCGCCCAGAGCGAGGTGCTGAGCAGGGCGGTGGCGAGAAAAAGGGCAAGGCGGGCCATGGCGGATCTCCCGGTAAGGGTGGAGGCTTTCAGTATAGAAAGCCGCCGCCACGCCATCGGGCCGTTGGTCTGGCGCCAGGGTAGGGTGCACCGCGCGCACCGGCCTTATGCGCAACTGCCGTGCCGCTTGGTGCGCATGGCACACCCTACGCCGTTTTGGCCTGGCTTACCCGATCCAGCAGATAGACCAGGCCGTGGTAGTCGATACCGCCGTGCTGGCTCAGGCCGATTTCGCAGGTGCGGCTGGTGCTGATGCCTTCGTCGCAGTGCTGCACGGCGTCCTTGAGGCTGCGCAGGGCGTGGCTGTTCAGCTGCGGGGTGGTAAAGCCCTTGTCCCCGGCAAAGCCGCAGCAGTGGATACCTTCGGGAATGACCAGCTCGGAGGTGCAGCGCCGCACGATATCGATCAGGCCCTGGGCCTCACCCAGGTGCTGGGTGCTGCAGGTGATATGCACCGCCACCGGCTTGTCCTGGGGGGTGATCGTCAACCTGTCGAGCAGCTGCTCGCGGATAAATTTCACCGGGTCATGCAGCTTGAGCCGTGAATCCAGACCGTCCTGCAGCAGGCGCAGGGTGCAGGGGCTGGTGTCGCAGTAGATGGGGTCGAGGCCGCCACGGCTGGCCTGGAACAGGGCGTCGATCAGCTGCTGTTTCTTGCGCTCGGCCTGCTCGACATAGCCCTTGGAGGCAAAGGGCTGGCCGCAGCACAGGTTGTCCAGATCCTCCGGGAATATCACCTGGAAGCCACCTTTCTCCAGCAGCGCGCGGGTCTTGTCCAGCAGGCTGACCTGTTCCCGCTCGCCGGCCGCCGGGCCCATTACCCGGGACACGCAGGCGGCCAGATAAACCACCCGTGGCCGCGTATCGCCGTTGGCATCGGTATTGGTCATGGGTAGGTGCAGTTGCAGGCGCTGCACGGCTTGCGGCAGGGCCGGCGTCCACTGTGGCAGCTTGCCCTGGCTGGCCTTGCTCAGCGCCGCCGAGGTGCGGCCAAGCAGCGGTGCGCCCAGCAGCCGGCGCGCGCCGTTGGCTACCTGCAGCATTAGCCTTGCGCCCTGCAGGGTGCGCTGGAAGTTGTTGGCCAGCCAGTCGGCGCTGCGCTGGCTGTTGGCATCGCGGGCGCGCAGCTGGCGCACCAGATCACCGGTATTGATGCCCACCGGGCAGCGCTGGGCGCACAGGCCGGTGGCGGCGCAGGTGTCGATGCCCTGGTACTGATAGGCCGTTTCCAGCTCGCGGGTGTCGATGCCGGCGCGTTTTTTCGCCTGGATATCGCGCCAGATCACGATGCGCTGGCGCGGGCTCAGGGTCAGCCCTTTGGACGGACAGACCGGCTCGCAGAAACCGCACTCGATGCACTTGTCGACGATGGCGTCGGCGGCCGGCAGCGGCTTGAGGTTTTTCAGGTGGATATCGCGATCCTCGGAGAGGATCACATCGGGGTTAAGGATGCCCTGGGGGTCGAGCAGGCGCTTGATCTGCCACATCAGTTGGTAGGCGTCCGCGCCCCATTCCAGTTCGACAAAGGGCGCCATATTGCGCCCGGTGCCGTGCTCGGCCTTGAGCGAGCCGCCGAACTCCACGGCCACCAGTTGCGCCACATCCTGCATAAAGGCTTCGTAGCGGGCCTTTTCCGCCTCGCTGTCAAAACCCTGGGTAAACACAAAGTGCAGATTGCCTTCCAGGGCATGGCCGAAAATGATCGCCTCGGCATAGCCGTGTTTGTCGAACAGGGCGAGCAGGCGGTTGACCCCTTCGGCCAGTTGCTCGATGGGGAAGGTGACGTCCTCGATGATCACCGTGGTGCCGGTGCGGCGCACCGCGCCGACGGCGGGGAAGGTGTCCTTGCGGATCTTCCACAGCAGGTTGTAGACGACCGGGTCTGCACTGAAGTCCACCTGCTTTTCCAGGGGGAAGTGGGCGATAGACGCCATGATCAGCTGCAGCTGTTCCTGCAGCAGGCTCTGGCTGGCGGCGCGGGATTCCACCAGCAGGGCGCAGGCGCTGGCGGACAGGTCCCTGACCCACGCCGGCATGCCCGGCTTGTCCTGCACCGAGCGCAGGCTGCGCCGGTCCAGCAGCTCCACGGCAGACACCGGCTGCTGCTTGAGCACGGTCACCGCGCGGCAGCAGCTCTCCACATCGGGGAATACCAGCAGGGCGCTGGCCTTGTGCGGGTGCTCGGGCACGGTGTGGTAGGTCACCGCGCTGATAAAGCCCAGGGTGCCTTCGCTGCCGACCAGCAGGTGGCTAAGGATATCCAGGGGCTGGTCAAAATCCACCAGAGCGTTCAGAGACAGGCCGGTGGTGTTCTTCAGCCGGTACTTGTGACGGATCTTGGCGGCCAGGGCGACATTGGCGCGGGTCTGCCGGCCCAGCTCGGCCAACTGCTGCAGCAGTACGGCGTGGCTGGCCCGGAAGGCCTGCACGCTGAGCGGGTCTTCGGTGTCCAGCACCGTGCCGTCGGCCAGTACCAGGCGCATGCCGGCCAGGGTGTGGTAGGTATTGTGCGCGGTGCCGCAGCACATGCCGCTGGAGTTGTTGGCGACTATGCCGCCGATCTTGGCCGCGGCGATCGAGGCCGGGTCCGGGCCGATCTTGCGCCCCAGGGGCGCCAGCACCGCGTTGGCCGCCGCGCCGATTACCCCCGGCTGCAGGCGTATCTGCGCGCCCTGGTCGCGGATTTCCCGGCCGTTCCAGTTATCCCCCAGCACGATCAGCACCGAGTCGCTGATGGCCTGGCCGGACAGGCTGGTGCCGGCGGCGCGAAAGGTCACCGCCACGCGGTGCTGGCTGGCCAGCTTAAGCAGCGTCACCACCTCGGCTTCCGCCTCGACCCGCAGCACCAGCTTGGGGATCAGCCGGTAGAAGCTGGCATCGGTGCCAAAGGCCAGTGTGGACAGCGGGTCGTCGAAGCGCCGCTCCCGGGGGATCAGGCGCTGGACTTCGGCAAGAAAGGCGGCGGGCAGGCTCATACAGGCTCCGGGGGCGGAAGTTATCTTCTATATGTAGGAGCCAGCTTGCTGGCGATTAGCATGCTGCGAGGGCATCGCCAGCAAGCTGGCTCCTACAAGAGCGGTGCAGTGATCTGCTTAGCGCCCCAACTCGCGCACCAGCGAATCGGCGCTGATATCGCGAATGCTCTTGGCCCCGGTCAGCACCATGGCCACGCGCATTTCCTTGTCGATCAGCTCCAGCAGGTTGCTCACCCCGGCGCCACCGGCGGCGGCCAAGGCGTAGACGAAGGCGCGGCCGAGCATTACGCAGTCGGCGCCGAGGGCGAGCATGCGCACCACGTCCAGGCCGGTGCGGATGCCCGAGTCGGCCAGCAGGGTCAGCTCGCCCTTCACCGCATCGGCGATGGCCGGCATGGCCCGGGCGCTGGACAGCACGCCATCGAGCTGGCGCCCGCCGTGGTTGGACACGACGATGCCGTCGGCGCCGAAGCGCACCGCATCCCTGGCGTCTTCCGGGTCGAGAATGCCCTTGATGATCATCGGGCCGTCCCAGAAGTCGCGAATCCACTCCAGGTCCTTCCAGGAAATCGAGGGGTCGAAATTGTTGCCCAGCCAGCCGATATAGTCGGCCAGGCCCGTGGGGTTGCCACGGTAGGCGGAGATATTGCCCAGGTCATGGGGCTTGCCCAGCAGGCCCACATCCCAGGCCCAGCTCGGGTGGGTCATGGCCTGCAGGATGCGCCGCAGCGGCGCGTTGGGGCCGCTCATACCGGAGTGGGCATCGCGGTAGCGCGCACCCGGCACCGGCATGTCCACGGTGAATACCAGGGTGGTGACGCCGGCGGCCTTGGCCCGCTCCAGGGCGTTCTTCATAAAGCCGCGGTCCTTCAGCACATAGAGCTGGAACCACATGGGCCGGTCGATGGCCGGCGCCACTTCCTCGATCGGGCAGACCGACACGGTGGACAGGGTGAAGGGAATGCCCTTGGCCGCCGCTGCCTTGGCCGCCTGCACCTCACCGCGCCGGGCGTACATGCCGGTCAGGCCGACCGGGGCCAGAGCCACCGGCATGGCCAGGGTCTCGCCCAGTACCTGGGTTTCCAGACTCAGCTCGGACATATCGCGCAGCACCCGCTGGCGCAGGGCGATCTCGGCCAGGTCGGCGACGTTGCGCCCCAGGGTGTACTCGGCGTAGGCGCCGCCATCGATATAGTGGAACAGGAAGGGCGGCAGCTTGCGCCGGGCGGCTTCGCGGTAGTCGGTAGAGGCGGAAATAATCATGGAGTCACCGGAGAAAAAAGGTTGCTGCAATGGGGGCGCGTTGTTTAGCGCGCCCCCGGCATGCCGTGGAAAAACGTTGGCGAGGCAGCCAGCGCAAGGCGCTACGTTAGTAACAGCCTCCGGCTGGTCAAAACGGCGAAAAAGCGGAGTTTACGAGTGTAAATGAGCATTTTGAGCCTGTTTTTAACGCCGCGATGGCAACGCAGGTAGTTTTTCATCAGCCGGCCATCAGCGGGTCACTGACGCCCATTACATAGACGGCGAACAGGGCGATCAGGCCGGTGAAGAGCACGTAGTACAGGGTAGGCCAGATGGTCTTGCGCAGGATGCTGCCTTCGCGGCCCAGCAGGCCGACGGTGGCCGAAGCCGCGACTACGTTGTGGATCGCCACCATATTGCCGGCGGCGGCGCCAATGGCCTGCACCGCCACGATCAGCGCGCTGGAGATGCCCAGGCTGCTGGCCACGCCAAACTGGAACTGGCTGAACATCATGTTGCTCACCGTGTTGGAGCCGGCGATAAAGGCGCCCAGGGCGCCGATGCTCGGCGCCAGCAGCGGGTAGATGGCACCGACGCTATCGGCCACCCAGCGCGCCATCAGGATCGGCATGCTGGCCAGCTCGGCACCATTGACCCCGGAGTTGATCAGGATGCGCACCATGGGCACGGTAAACAGCAACACGAAACCGGCGCTGAGCAGCACGCCCGAGGATTCCTTCACCGCACTACCCAGGTCGCGCAGCTTCATGCCATGCAGGAAGAAGGTGGCGATGACCACGGCCACCAGAATCCCGCCCGGCAGGTACAGGGGCATAAAGTTGGCGCTGACGCCGGTTTCGCCCAACAGATCGGGGAAGTTCAGCACCACGGCCTTGAGCGCGTTGCCCACCTCCGGCACCACCCGGCTGATCACCAGCAGGGCGCCCACCAACACATAGGGCAACCAGGCACGCAGGGTGCTCATGGGCTTGGCGGTGAGATCTTCCAGCTTCATTTCCACAGTGCCCAGCCACTCGCTCGGCCACTTGTCCGCCGGGGCGAAGTCCCAGGCCTTTTTCGGCACCAGAAAGCCCAGGCGGGCGGCGCTGGTGACGATGGCCAGGCCGATCAGGCCGCCTGCCAGGGAGGGGAACTCTGGGCCGAGGAATACGCCGGTGGCGGCATAGGGGATGACAAAGGCCAGCCCAGCGAAGATCGCAAAGGGCAACACTTCCAGGCCGGCCTTCCAGCTTTTCTCGGCGCCGAAGAAGCGCGTCAGCATCATTGCCATCACCAGCGGCATGACCACACCAACGCAGGCATGGATGATCGCCACTTCACTGGTGATCAGCTGCAGGAACTGCGCCCAGGACGAACCCTGCTCCACCAGCTGCGCGCCGATGGTGGCGGTATCCAGGCCGCTGTTGACGCCGACGATGATCGGTGTACCCACCGCGCCGAAGGACACCGGGGTGCTCTGCACCAGCATGCCCATCAGCACCGCGGCCATGGCCGGGAAGCCGATGGCCACCAGCAGCGGCGCGGCGATGGCTGCCGGGGTGCCGAAACCGGAGGCACCCTCGATAAAGCAGCCGAACAGCCAGGCGATGATGATGGCCTGGATGCGCCGATCCGGGCTGATGGTGGTGAAGCCGGCACGGATCGCGGTGATGCCGCCGGAATGTTTGAGGGTGTTGAGCAGCAGGATGGCGCCGAAGATGATCCACAGCAGGCCCAGGGTGATCAGCAGCCCCTGCACGGTGGAGGCCAGCACCCGGTTGAAGCTCATGTCCCAGGCGAACAGGCCGACGCCGGCGGTGAGCAGATAGACCAGCGGCATGGCGCGTTTGGCCGGCCAGCGCAGGCCGACCAGGAGGATGGCGGCGAGCAGAATGGGCGAGAAGGCGAGCAGGGCGAGCAGTCCGGTAGACATGGCGGCTTCTCCTTAGCGATGCGCGCAGCGCATGGGAATGGATGGACGCAGCGGGGGACGGGTAAGGCAGGGTTGAGCCGGCATGTCGGGAACCTCGTGAGCTTCTTGGAATTGTTTTTGTCAGGTATATTGGTAAGACCAATTTACAAAACAGCCTGCTCAGGGTAGAAGTGCAGTTGCCGGCCTGTCAATTGCCAGGCTTACGACTTTGGTCGAGTGATCTTGTGTTGTAAGGGCTGCAGGCGCCCTATAGGCTTGCTCGGCAGGGCCTGAAAAGGCCCGGGATAGGTGGTCAAACCAGTGGAGTGTGGAGTATGGAAGTGGGCCAGGTGCGCCAGCGCCGTTTGTCGGACGATATCGTCAGCCAGCTGGAGACCATGATTCTCGAAGGCACGCTGAAGGCCGGTGAGCGGCTGCCGGCCGAGCGGGTGCTGGCCGAGCAGTTTGGCGTGTCACGCCCCTCCTTGCGTGAGGCGATCCAGAAGCTGGCGGCCCGTGGCCTGCTGGTCAGTCGCCAGGGCGGCGGCAATTATGTGGCCGAAACCCTGGGCTCGACCTTTAGCGACCCGCTTTTGCACCTGCTGGAAAGCAACCCCGAGGCCCAGCGCGATCTGCTGGAGTTTCGCCATACCCTGGAAGGCTCCTGCGCCTACTATGCGGCCCAGCGCGCCACCGAGCCGGATCGTCAGCGCCTCAGTGAGGCCTTCGCCCGCCTGCAGGACTGCTACAGCCGCGGTGGCAAGGTGACCCGGGCCGAGGAAGGGGTGGCCGATGCCAACTTCCACCTGGCCATCGCCGAGGCCAGCCACAACGCGGTGCTGCTGCACACCATCCGCGGGCTGTTCGACCTGCTCAAACGCAATGTGGTGACCAATATCGGCGGCATGTACGCCCAGCGCGACGAAACCCGCGACCGTCTGATCGAACAGCACCGTGCGCTCTATGAGGCGATCATGGACGGCCGCGCCGAGGAAGCCCGGGCCCTGTCCAACCGGCATATCGACTATGTGCAGGAGGTGCTGGCGGAGGTGCAGCAGCAGGCACGACGGGAAGAGCGGGCGCAGCGCAGGGGCGTGATCAGATCGTAGGGTGCGCTATGCGCACCGCTGTGGCGGTTCCGGTATTTAGGTGCGCACGGCGCACCCTACCCAGGTATCAGTCGTCTTTGCCCTTACTACGCATGGCCCGCTGTACTTCACGGTTGGCGTCGCGTTCCTTCTCGACATGGCGCTTGTCGAAGTCCTTCTTGCCCTTGGCCAGGGCGATCTCGCACTTGACCAGGTGGGCCTTCCAGTACAGCGACAGGGCCACGCAGGTGTAGCCCTTCTGCTGCACGGCACCGAACAGTTTTTCCAGCTCGCGACGGTTGAGCAGCAGTTTGCGGGTGCGCGTGGGGTCGGCGATGACGTGGGTGCTGGCGGTCTTCAATGGGGTGATATGGCAGCCCATCAGCCAGGCTTCGTCGTCCTTGAGCAGGACGTAGCTGTCCACCAGCTGCGCCTTGCCGGCGCGCAGGCTTTTCACTTCCCAGCCGGACAGGGCCAGGCCCGCCTCGAACTTGGATTCGACGAAATAGTCGTGCAGCGCCTTCTTGTTCAGCGCGATATTGCCTTGGGGGTGTTTCTTTTGCTTAGCCATAGGGCGCGCATTATAGGGAGTCGCGTCGGCGGACGCCATGCGCGCGGCCTGCTAAAAACGCGACCAGTGGCGGGATTGCGGTTGAGCCGCTGCGGCGAATCTTCGACAATGCGCGATCTTTTTTCTGCAGATGAGCGAGCCAGCATGGCGAACGACAAGGTCTCGATTCACGGCGCCTGGGCCAGCCGTTGGGTGTTTATCCTGGCGGCCACCGGCTCGGCGGTGGGCCTGGGCAATATCTGGAAGTTCCCCTATATGACCGGGGTCTATGGCGGGGGTGCCTTTGTTGCCATGTACCTGCTGTGCATCGCCCTGGTCGGGGTGCCGATCATGCTGGCGGAAACCCTGATCGGCCGTCGCGGCCGGCAGAGCCCGGTCAATGCCATGAAGAGCCTGGCCATTGAGGCCGGGGCCTCCAAACACTGGTCCCTGGCCGCGCTGATGGGGATGGTCGCGGCGCTGCTGATCCTGTCTTTCTATAGTGTGGTGGCCGGCTGGTCGCTGGACTATATCCTCGGTATGGGCCGCGGCGACTTTACCGGGGTGACGGCCGACGGCGCCGGCGCCGCCTTTGGCGGGCTGACCTCGGACCCCTGGCGCCTGACCCTGTGGCACAGCCTGTTTATGCTGGTCACCGCGTTCGTCATCGCCAAGGGCGTGGTGGCCGGCCTTGAGCGCAGCCTGCGCATCATGATGCCGCTGCTGTTTGTCCTGCTGCTGGTGCTGCTGGGCTACAGCCTGAGCACTGGCTACTTTATGCAGGGCTTCGACTTCCTCTTTCATTTCGATCCGAGCAAGGTGCAGGACGGCATCCTGGCCGCCATGGGTCATGCCTTCTTTACCCTGAGCGTGGGCGTCGGTTCGATCATGGTCTACGGCGCCTATATGCCGAAAAAGGCCTCCATTGGCGCCACCGTGCTCACCGTCGGCTTGCTTGACACCCTGGTGGCGCTGACCGCCGGTCTGGCGCTGTTCCCCATTGTCTTTGCCGCCGGCCTGGAGCCGGGTGGTGGCCCGGGGCTGATGTTCGTCACCCTGCCGATCGCCTTCGGCAATATCGCCTTCGGCCAGGTCATGGGGCTGATCTTCTTTGTGCTGGTGGCGGTGGCGGCCTGGAGTTCATCGATCTCCATGCTGGAGCCGGCGGTGGCCTATTTCGTCGAGAAGAGCGGGCGCAGCCGGGTGCTGGTGACCGCCGTGCTGGCGCTGCTGTGCTGGCTGGTGGGCATGGGCACGGTGCTGTCCTTCAACCTGTGGGCCGAGGCCAAGTTCTTCGTCTTCGCCGAGGATGGTTTCCACTTGCTGCAGTGGGGTGCCGAGGGCGGCAAGACCTTCTTCGACAGCGTGGACTACCTGACCAGCCGCATCATGCTGCCCCTGGGCGGCCTGGCCTTCGCCCTGTTCGCCGGCTGGGTGATGGGCCGCGACAGCGTGCGCGAAGAACTGTCGATCAAGAGCCCGCTGCTGTTCAATCTGGTTTACTGGCTGGTGCGGGTGGTGGCGCCGGTGGGCGTGCTGATCGTGTTTATTGCCGAGGTGAGCAAGTGAGGGCGGTGGTTGGAGTGATAAGCCGATGAGTACCCATATTCAGCGTTCGGCCCTGCTGCCCTATCCGGCCCAGGCGTTGTTCGACCTGGTCAATGATGTGGCCAGCTACCCGGACTTTCTGCCCTGGTGCGCGGCCAGCGAAGTGCTGGAGGCGAGTGAAACCCATATGCGCGCCAGCCTGTCGGTGGCCAAGGGTGGCCTGCGTCAGCGCTTTGTCACCCGCAATACCCTGGTGCCAGGCGAGATGATTCGCCTGAGCCTGGAGGAGGGGCCCTTTACCCAGCTGTCCGGGCATTGGGAATTCAAGGCCCTGGGTGATAAGGCTTGCAAGATCAGCCTGGACCTGACCTTCGACTATGCCGGGCCGCTGGTGCGCGCCACCCTTGGTCCTTTGTTCAACCAGGCCACCAACACCCTGGTGGACGCCTTCTGTCAGCGGGCGAGGCAACTCTATGGATAAGCAGCCGATCGTGGTCGAAGTGGTCTATGCCCTGGCCGACAAGCAGAAGCTGTTGCGCCTGTCCGTGCCCCATGGCACCACGCTGCGCCAGGCCGCCCAATTGTCCGGTATGCAGCAGCACTTCCCTGGCCTGGATCTGGACAACAGCCCTCTGGGCATCTTTGGCAAGGCCGTGGCCAAGCCCGAGGAGCGGGTGCTGGAAGATGGCGAGCGGGTGGAAATCTACCGGCCGCTGATCGCCGACCCCAAGGAAGTGCGCAAGCAGCGTGCGGCCAAGGCCAAGGCGCGGGCGGAGGATGAGGCCGGCGTGTAGCGCGGTTGTTGTCGCGCGTAACGAAAAAGCCCGACTCGCGTCGGGCTTTTTCGTATCGGCTTACTGCGGCTGGGTATCCAGCGGCTCGGGCACCGGTACCGGCACCACTTCCACCTGGTCCACCTCGCGCTGGATCTGCTCCAGCAGGGAGCCGGGGGCGGGGCGCTGCTCGACCGGCTGCGGGGCGCTGATCACGCTGCTTTCGCCTTCGCCGAGGATGGCCTGATCGCGGCTGACGCCCGGCATAAAGTCACCGGAAAGACCCGCCAGTTGGTCGTTGCCATCGAACATCAGGCTGATGCGTTCCTGCAGGCGGGTGCCGCCGCCGGGCTGGATGCTGTACAGATAATCCCAGCGATTGGCGTGGAAGGTATCGGTCAGCAGCGGGTTGCCCATGATAAACCGCACTTGCCGACGGGTCATTCCCGGGCGCAACTGGTCTATCATGTCCTGCGTCACGACATTGCCCTGTTGAATGTCGATTTTATAAACCCCGGGGAACGAACAACCGGCGAGTGCGAGAAGCCCCGTAAGGGTGAGGCTGGTCAGCAAGAGCTTGGTGTTTTGCATCGGTGGGTGACTTCCACTATCTTGGCTGGGCAATGAGAACCCGGATCATACCCGCAATAAGGGAAGCTGCGAAGCCGCTTCCGTGAGAAAGCAGACCATGGAAAATAACGAATTACGCAAAGCTGGCCTGAAAGTAACTCTGCCCAGGGTCAAGATTTTGCAAATGCTCGACCACGCCGAGCAGCGCCATATGAGCGCCGAGGATGTCTACAAGTCCCTGATGGAGGCTGGTGACGACGTGGGATTGGCCACCGTTTACCGGGTCCTGACCCAGTTCGAGGCCGCCGGCCTGGTGGTGCGCCACAACTTCGACGGCGGGCATGCGGTATTCGAGCTGGCCGACAGCGGGCACCACGACCATATGGTCTGTGTCGATTCCGGCGAGGTCATCGAGTTCTGCGACCCGGAGATCGAGCGGCGCCAGAAGGAGATCGTCAAGGAGCACGGTTTCGAGCTGGTGGACCACAATCTGGTGCTTTATGTACGCAAGAAAAGCTGATTGATGCACCGATAAAGAAGGCGACCCGCGGGTCGCCTTTTTATTGTCTGTGTATCCATGATGCGCAGCGTGACAGGCAGGGCAGGCCCGGGCCTTCCTGTAGAGGCAGGCGCAGCCTACGGATCAGGCCTGGGCGCTGCTGACCATCTTGCGTGCATGGGCCAGGGATTCCTCGGTGAGGTCGACGCCGCCGAGCATGCGGGCGATTTCCTCGACCCGCTGCGCGGTTTGCAGCTTGCTGACCGCCGTGCGGGTGCTGTCCTGCTCGCGGATCTTGTGCACGAACAGGTGCTGATGGCCCTGGGCGGCCACCTGCGGCAGGTGGGTGACGGTCAACACCTGGCCACGTTCACCCAGGCGCCGCAGCAGCTGGCCGACCACTTCGGCGGTGGGGCCACCGATGCCCACGTCCACCTCGTCAAACACCAGGGTTGGCACCCGCGAGGTCTGCGCGGTGATCACCTGGATGGCCAGGCTGATGCGCGACAGCTCGCCGCCCGAGGCCACCTTGGCCAGGGACTTGAGCGGCTGGCCAGGGTTGGCGCTGACCAGGAACTCCAGCTGCTCCAGGCCGTGGGGGTGCGGCTCCTGGTTGGGGTTGGCGCGCAGTTCGATGCTGAAGCGCCCGCCCGGCATGCCCAGTTGCTGCATTTCCTGTTGCACGGCGGCGGCCAGGCGTTCGGCGGCCTGGCCGCGCAGGACACTGAGTTCGCTGGCCTTGTCCTGATAATGGCGGCCGTAGGCTTCCAGCTCTTCGCTCAGGCGTTCGGCGGCCTGGTCGTCGGCGTTCAGGCTCTCCAGCTCGTCGAACAGTTGCTGTTGCATGGCGCCCAGCTCGCTCGGCTGGATGCGGTGCTTGCGCGCCAGGGTGTAGATGGCGTCCAGGCGTTCTTCCATCTGCTGCAGGCGCTCGGGGTCGGCGTCGAAGTGGTCGATAAAGCGGTTCAGCTCGCCTACCGCTTCTTCGACCTGGATCTGTGCGCTGGCCAGCAGGTTGATCGCTTCGTTCAATGCGCCGGGCTGGCCCTGGAAGGCGCTCAGGCGGTTGAGGCTATGGCCGAGGGCCGACAGCACGTTGCCGGCATCGCTCTCGCTGCACTGGTCCAGCACCAGGCGGCAGGCGCTGAGCAGGCTTTCGGCGTTGGTCAGGTTCTTGTGTTCCTGTTCCAGCTGCTGCAGCTCATCTTCACCCAGGGCCAGGTTGTCCAGCTCCTCCAGCTGGTAGCTGAGCAGCTGGTGGCGGGCGCGCTGCTCGTCGCCCAGGCTGGACACTCGCTCCAGTTCGCTGCGGGTCTGCTTCCAGCGTTGCGCCGCCAGTTGCACCTGGCGCGCCAGTTCCTGGCTGCCGGCGTATTCGTCGAGCAGGCGGCGGTGGGTGTCGGGCTTGAGCAGGGACTGGTGTTCGTGCTGGCTGTGGATATCGATCAGCAGCTCGCCCAGGGCCTTGAGGTCGCCCTGGGGGCAGGGCGAGCCATTGATATAGCCGCGCGAGCGGCCCTCGGCGGTGATCACCCGGCGCAGGATGCAGGGGCCATCGTTGTCCAGGTCGCGCTCGGCCAGCCAGGCGCGGGCCTCGGGAATCTCGCTCAGATCGAAGCTGGCGAGAATGTCCGCCTTGTCCGCCCCCGGGCGTACCACGCCGCTGTCGGCGCGATCCCCCAGGCACAGGCCCAGGGCGTCGAGCATGATCGACTTGCCAGCGCCGGTTTCGCCGCTGATCACGCTCATGCCGGCGTCCAGCTCAAGGTCGAGGTGTTCAACGATGGCGTAGTTGTGTACGGACAGATGCACCAGCATGGGGAGGCCTCCCGATCTTTGATGTGGATATTTATACAGTAGTCTGCTGGCGCGCTTCAAGCCTCGGACAAATAGCCCTTGAATTCAGTGCAGGTATCCCCAAATAGAGGGGCAAGCGCGCAGGCCAAGGCTTGCGCTGGCATTTTTTCGAGGAGACCCGCATGGCTGACGAACAGACCCTGGATACGCAGATTCCCGAGGCCCCAGCAGCAGAGGCGGCCAGTGATGACCTGGCTGCCCGCGTGCAAACGCTGGAAGAGCAGCTGGCCGCTGCGCAGGATCAGTCGCTGCGCATGGCCGCCGACCTGCAGAATGTGCGCCGCCGCGCCGAGCAGGACGTGGAGAAGGCACACAAGTTCGCCCTGGAAAAGTTCGCCAACGACCTGCTGCCGGTGGTCGACAGCCTGGAGCGCGGTCTGGAGCTGTCCAGCCCGGATGACGAGGCAATCAAGGCCGTTCGCGAAGGCATGGAGCTGACCCTCAAGCTGTTCCAGGACACCCTCAAGCGTCATCAGTTGGAAGTGCTCGACCCCCATGGCGCGCCGTTCAACCCCGAGCACCATCAGGCCATGGCCATGCAGGAAAGCACCCATGTCGAGCCGAACTCGGTGCTCAAGGTGTTCCAGAAGGGTTACCTGATCAATGGCCGCCTGCTGCGCCCGGCCATGGTGGTGGTGAGCAAGGCGCCGGCAGAGGTGCCGCCTTCGATTGATGAGCAGGCTTGAAATTTTTCAGCCAGCCCCCATTAAGCAGTCAAGCGTTTTAGTGCTACCGCGACAGGCCTAGGGCGGTCGTGGAATTTTCAAGTTTTGGGAGAGTGAAGATGGGCAAAATTATCGGTATCGACCTGGGGACTACCAACTCCTGCGTCTCTATTCTGGAAAACGGCAACGTCAAGGTAATCGAGAACGCCGAAGGCGCTCGCACCACCCCTTCGATCATCGCCTACGCCAATGATGGCGAGATCCTTGTCGGTCAGTCGGCCAAGCGTCAGGCCGTGACCAACCCGCACAACACCCTGTACGCGGTGAAGCGCCTGATCGGCCGTCGCTTCGAAGAAGACGTGGTGCAGAAAGACATTCAGATGGTGCCGTACAAGATCGCCAAGGCCGACAACGGTGACGCCTGGGTGGAAGTCAACGGCCAGAAGATGGCGCCGCCGCAGATCAGCGCCGAAGTGCTGAAGAAGATGAAGAAGACCGCCGAGGACTACCTGGGCGAGCCGGTGACCGAGGCGGTGATCACCGTTCCGGCCTACTTCAACGACAGCCAGCGCCAGGCTACCAAGGATGCCGGTCGCATCGCCGGTCTGGACGTCAAGCGCATCATCAACGAGCCGACCGCGGCTGCGCTGGCCTATGGCATGGACAAGGCCAAGGGCGACCACACCATCATCGTCTACGACCTGGGTGGCGGTACCTTCGACGTCTCGGTGATCGAGATCGCCGAGGTCGACGGCGAGCACCAGTTCGAGGTGCTGGCCACCAACGGTGACACCTTCCTGGGTGGCGAGGACTTCGACATTCGCCTGATCGACTACCTGGTCGACGAATTCAAGAAGGAAAGCGGCATCAACCTCAAGGGTGACCCGCTGGCCATGCAGCGCCTGAAGGAAGCGGCCGAGAAGGCGAAGATCGAGCTGTCCTCCAGCCAGCAGACCGACGTCAACCTGCCGTACATCACCGCAGACGCGAGCGGTCCCAAGCACCTGAACGTGAAGATCTCCCGCGCCAAGCTGGAGTCGCTGGTCGAAGATCTGGTCGAGCGCACCATCGAGCCCTGCCGGATCGCCCTCAAGGACGCCGGCGTCGACGTCGGCAAGATCGACGACGTGATCCTGGTCGGCGGCCAGACCCGCATGCCGCTGGTGCAGCAGAAGGTCGCGGCCTTCTTCGGCAAGGAAGCGCGCAAGGACGTCAACCCGGACGAGGCGGTTGCCATGGGCGCTGCCATCCAGGGCGCGGTGCTGGCCGGCGACGTCAAGGACGTGCTGCTGCTCGACGTCTCGCCGCTGACCCTGGGTATCGAGACCATGGGTGGCGTGATGACGCCGCTGATCGAGAAGAACACCACCATCCCGACCAAGAAGTCGCAGGTGTTCTCGACCGCCGACGACAACCAGGCCGCGGTGACCATCCACGTGCTGCAGGGCGAGCGCAAGCAGGCGGCGCAGAACAAGTCGCTGGGCAAGTTCGACCTGGCCGACATTCCGCCGGCGCCGCGCGGCGTACCGCAGATCGAGGTCACCTTCGACATCGACGCCAACGGCATCCTGCACGTGTCCGCCAAGGACAAGGCCACCGGCAAGTCGCAGTCGATCGTGATCAAGGCCAACTCCGGCCTGTCCGACGACGAGATCGAGAAGATGATTCGCGACGCCGAGGCCAACGCCGAGGAAGACCGCAAGTTCGAGGAGCTGGCCACCGCGCGCAACCAGGGCGATGCGCTGGTGCACTCGACCCGCAAGATGCTGGCCGAGGCCGGTGACAAGGCCAGCGCCGACGAGAAGGCGGCGATCGAGAAGGCGCTGGGCGAGCTGGAAGCGGCGGTCAAGGGCGACGACAAGGCCGCCATCGAGGCCGGCATCAATGCGCTGTCGCAGGCCACCACTCCGCTGGCGCAGAAGATGTACGCCGAGCAGGGGCAGGCGGCCGATGCGGCCCAGTCGGCCGACGCGACCAAGGACGCCGGCGACGACGTGGTCGACGCCGAGTTCGAGGAAGTGAAGGACAACAAGTAAGCCAGGCTTGCGCTTCCCACCATCGATCGTCGATGGACGTTGTACGCCACGCGGGAGCCGGTCTCCCGCGTCGGCGTATCTGGAAGAGATGAATTTTAGAGTGCAGCAGAACGATGGCTAAACGTGACTATTACGAGGTGCTCGGCGTTGAGCGCGGCGCCGACGAGGCGGCCCTGAAGAAGGCCTACCGCCGCCTGGCGATGAAGTATCACCCCGACCGCAATCCCGACGACAAGGCGGCCGAGGAGAAATTCAAGGAAGCCAACGAGGCCTACGAGGTGCTCTCCGACGCCAGCAAGCGCGCGGCCTACGATCAGTACGGCCATGCCGGTGTGGATCCGTCGATGGGCGCCGGCGGCGGGGCCGGCTTTGCGGGCGGAGCGAACTTCTCCGACATTTTCGGCGACGTCTTCAGCGACTTCTTCGGCGGCGCCCGGGGCGGTTCGCGGGGTGGGCCGCAGCGCGGCAGCGACCTGCGCTACACGCTGGAGCTGGACCTGGAGGAGGCGGTGCGCGGCACCACCGTCACCATCCGCGTGCCGACCCTGGTCTCGTGCAAGACCTGCGATGGTACCGGCGCCAAGAAGGGCACCAGCCCGACCACCTGTACCACCTGTGGCGGTATCGGCCAGGTGCGCATGCAGCAGGGCTTCTTCTCGGTACAGCAGACCTGCCCGCGCTGCCATGGCAG
>OGCL01001103.1_pt1 | contig 24760 bp, 29 predicted proteins | sample 1570041 | NCBI WGS metagenome assembly OGCL01 (sample SAMN06266162, study PRJEB24511) | hot springs metagenome | isolation source: Hot spring water | place: South Africa: Limpopo | collected 2015-06-22 | reverse complement strand
GGACGATTAGCTGTCAGTGGTGGCGATTTGCTGCTGTTGCCAAAAGGCGTGACGCACGCCTACGGCGCGGACGCGGATAAGCCCTGGACGCTGTACTGGGTGCATTTTGACGGCGAGCTGGTAGCGGACTTTCTCAAGCCCCTGGGCAAGGGGCCGCTGTGGCGCATCGGCGTGCAGCCGCGCCTGTTGGCCGAGTTCGACGCCTTACTCAACCTGCGCAAACAGGGCTTGAACCTGGCGCATTTCGTCCATGCTGCGCACCAGTTGCAGGTGCTGTTGACCTCCCTGGCGGTGCTGCCGGCACGGGCCACCTTGAAATCCGGGCGGGTGCTGGATGTGGACGCGGTGCAGGCGGTGATGCGCGCCCATCTGCATGACAGTCTGAACCTGGATGAGCTGGCGGCGCAGTTCAAACTGTCGCGTTTTCACTTCGCCAAAACCTACCGCGCCCTGACTGGGCATGCGCCGATCCAGGACTTTATCCAACTGAAAATGGCCCACGCCTGCCGCCTGCTCGACGAAGGCGAGCAGGGTATCCGCCAGGTGGCTGAACAGCTGGGCTATGAGGATATGTATTACTTCTCGCGGCTATTTCGCAAAGTTGTGGGCATGGCGCCCAGTCATTACCGGGCGTTGCATCAGGGGTAAAGGTGGCCGCTTCCGGCCAAAAGCGGCCAATTGCGAAGCTCACAAAACTGGAGCTCGAGTGCTGGATTATGGGCATCATCAGTCAGGTGAACCAAACTCAAGCTCTACTACAGAGTGACGGTTTACAAGAGCTTAGCTATGAGCCTGTATCAGTGAAGCTAGGCACGATGTTTATGCAATATCGTTTGCTCAATCGATTTGTAATGTCACGCTCTTAAAGATCGGTTCGCTGTGCACTATCCGAATGCCCTCCGGGCCACTGTCCAGCAGGCGGCGTTCGCTGTCGGCGACAAGGAGTTCAAAGCTGTAGTTGGCGTCGGTGAGGCAGCGCGCAATCTCATGCACGGCATCCTGCGCCCATGGGGCGGCGGATTCGAAATGTCCCAGCAGCTTGGTATCTCTGCGAACCATAAGTCGGTATCTAGTCATTGTGTCCTCTCGGTAGCGGAGCGCCACTGTTCTTTGTTGCAGCGGCGCTCGGTGATAATTGCAGCGGTGGGTCACAACTGATGCAGCAGGCAAGATTCCAGCCAGCGGCTAATGACTCGCTGCGCGGCGTTGGTCAGATAGGGCTGCGCCTCACGTGCCTTTGCGCGTAGCGTGCGCGGGTCAATGCCGACCTGCTGCAGTTCGCTGGCGTGGCCAACCAGCCAGCGTTCTATCCGCGTGGGATCGGCCACCAGATGAAACTGCACACCCAGCACCTGAGAGCCGAGGGCGAAGGCCTGATTGGTACCGATTGCGGTAGCGGCCAGGTGAACTGCACCAGCTGGTATGTCGAACTGGTCTCCATGCCGGTGCAGCACGGCCACGTCTTCTAACGCAGCGATGGGCGAGGACCGTCCGGCGTCGGTCAATGTCAGTGGCACAAGCCAATTTCCTTTCTGCCCAGGGGATAGACGTTGGCCCCAAGGGCTCGAGCGATCAGTTGGGCTCCGAGGCAGATACCTAGTAGCGGTCGAGCGCTAGCCAGTCGTCGGCGCAGCAGTTGCTGTTCGGTGGCTAGAAAGGGATAGAGGACGTCGTCGTAAGCGCCAATTGGCCCGCCTAGTACGACTAGCAGGTCTGGGTTTTCCACGTCCAGCGTGGCGAGGTCGTCTAGAGCGGCATCGACATAGCGCACCTGATAATTCATCTCGTGCAGCAGCGGCTCCAGCGTCCCCAGGTCCTCGAAATACAGATGGCGAATGGCAAGGGCAGTTTTCATCGTGAGCCTCTCGATCAATCAGGGGCGCAAATCAAGATTCAGAATGCACAGTAACTTCCGGCCAGTTCGATGCGGCTGAAACTGGCATTGGGGTCGAGTGGGGTGATGGCCAGCATCTGGTCGAGGCGTACCTCGAACTGGCCGTTGTCGTTCTGCAGCACAAAAAACTCTTCCTTGCTCGGCGCCGTGCGCGTAGTCAGCGCCCTGGCCGAGAAGCCTCGCCCGTCGATCATTTCGATCTGCAGGCCGTAACGGTGCATACAGGCGATCTCCAGGTAGTCGTGCAAATCGCAGTTCAGGGGCTGATACGCATTCATGGCAGGTCTCCTAGCAGCCTTGCAGCTTGATGATGTAGTAGCCCTGCCCGGTAACGGCAGCGGCGATTTCGGGGTGGGCCGGTTCGCTGTGGCAGAACTGGCAGCGGCTTTGCTCGATGTCGGCATCCTGCACGCCCTGCTCAGCCATCCACTCACGGGCATGCTGGGTGGCACGAGCCTGGTCAGTGCCTTCGATCAGCACATCAAAGTGCAGGTAGCGACCATCGCGGGTGCGTACATGGGTGTCGAATACGTTCACTTTCATCACTCGTTCTCCTTCCAGGTCGCCGGTAACGACAGATCACCGGAAGCCACATCCCATACGCTGGAAACGCACAGCAGCGGGTTGTGCAGGTCGGCGTTGACCTGTAGCGCGGCAGTTACACCGTCATAGTTGAAGCTGGCAGGGAAGCCGACTGCCGCCAGTGGCACGCGAATCTGCGCGGCATCGTTCTTTACGCTGAGGTCATAGCCGGGCGAATCGATATAGATCGGCGCGCCTGGCCAGGTGGCCGGCAGCTTGGGTTTGGCCCCTTCGGGGATGTCGCGCACTTTCAGGCCGCTGGGGCCGCAGCTGGCATCCTTGGTCAGTACGACCCAGTGCGAGTGCCACAGGCCGCCGTCGTTGCCCTTGTCGCCGTCACCGTTTTCGTCGAGCTGCGGCGTATCGTCGAAGTCCGGGTGTGAGGTCAGCGCTAGGGCGAGGATGCCCGAGTCGTCGGCAAAACCGACGGCACCGCTGTTCAGGCTGGTCGGCCAGACGTAGCTGTATACCTCGGCATTGGCAAAACTGCCTTTGGCAACGGGGGTGCGGCTACCAGCTTGGCCATCGACCAATTGTTCGAATACCAGATCACTGCCGTCCTTGAATACTCGGGTGTGAACCAAGTCGAAAGCGGCCTCGACCTGTGCGCTTTTCTCGCTGTGGATGCCGCCCGGGCCATGGGCCCAGGCAGTGCTGGCGATAAGCGCTGAGAGCGCGAAAGCAATAGGGGTTTTCATGCCTGGCTCCTTACTTCAGATCGTCGATGGAAGCACCGAAGTTCAGGTGCAGCACCTGGTCCTGGTAGACAAACGCAGGGACCGACTTGACCCCGGCCAGTTCGGCTTCAGCCACTCGTTGCGGCTGTTCGCCAAGGTGGACAACCTCGACCTTGAGGGATGGGTCCAGCAGGGTGAGCAGGGTTTGTTCGGCTGAAATACAGACAGGGCAGCCGGCGTGGTAGAAGCGTGCATTGGACATTTCGAGTCTCCGTCAATTTATTTGGTATCGATTCGATACTGAATCAAAGGCTACGCTCCTTTTGCTCTTTGTCAATATGGTATTTAATCGATACTATGTTTCGACAGGAGTGATATATGACCGACACAACTCTCTTCGATCTGCTTGAGCGACTTTCGAGTCTCAGCCGCATCTGGTTTCGCCAGCACCCGCTGCTGGCTGATCTGCAGCCCATCCAGCTGAGCGCGCTGATGTACCTGGCGCGTTGCAATCACTACTCCAATACCCCGCTCGGGGTGACCGACTACCTGGGCCTGACCAAGGGTACGGTGTCGCAGTCGCTCAAGGCGCTGGAAGCCAAGGCGTTGATCGTCAAAACCCAGGATGCGCGTGACAAACGCAGTGTTCACCTGCAGTTGACCGATGCTGCGCGCACGTTATTGGAGGCCCTGTTGCCGCCAGCCTTCCTCGCCGAAGGTGAAGCGCGGATGGGCGCGCGGGGTGTTCAACTGGAGACCCTGCTGGGCGAACTGTTGCGTGAAGTGCAGCGCAGTGCCGATGTGCCGAGTTTCGGCCTTTGCGGTACCTGCCGTTTTCATCAGCAGGTCGATGGCCTGCCGTTTTGCGGGCTGACCCAGGAGGCTCTGGCACCCAGCGATGCGGCCCTGATCTGTCGTGAACACCAGACCTGCGAGGACGCCGCATGAGCCTGTCCAGCATCCGCCTTGACGCGCTGCTTACCGGTCGCGCGCAGCCGTTTACCCGGCCTGGCTCACGCAGTGCCATCGTCAAGCAGCTGCAACAGGGCCCGCGCTCGGTAACTGCGCTTGGCCTGCAGGGTGATGAACAGGGCGATTTGCGTGTGCACGGCGGGGTGGAGAAGGCCATTCACCACTACCCGCGCGAGCATTACGCCGCCTGGGCTGAGGAGTTGGGCGCGCATCCGTTGCTGGCGCATCCGGGGGCTTTTGGCGAGAACTTCAGCACCAGCGGCTGGACTGAACATGAGGTCTGTTTGGGCGACCGCATTCGTGTGGGCACGGCGCTGCTGGAAGTGTCCCAGGGGCGCATGCCGTGCTGGAAGCTCAGCGACCGCTTCGGCGTTGCCGAGTTGGCCCTGCGCGTACAGCAATCAGGGCGCACCGGTTGGTACTACCGGGTGCTGGAGGAGGGAGTGGTCAGCGCGGGCGACAGCCTGCAACTGGTCGAGCGACAGTTTGCCGGCTGGTCGCTTGCACGTTTGTCCGCGGTGCTGTTCGACAAACGGGTGGAGAGCGAATTGCTGCGTGAATGCCTGGCCCTGCCGTTGGTGCCGTCGTGGCGGCGCACTCTGGAGCGGCGCCTGGAAAAAGGCCAGGTTGAGGATTGGGCCCCTCGTCTGCAGGGCAGAAGTACAGCTGAATAGTGGGCACTATCCTTTGGTCGAAAGCGCGGTTAGCAGCATACGAATGCTTCTACACTGGATTCACGCGTTGATCTGCGGATGTCCAGTACCGGCGTAGAGCGCTTTTCTGGGGGAAGTATGAGCCGGCTGATCTGCGCTGACTTCGATGAGTTCGAAGAGGCCCTGTACGGAGTAGAGGGGCATTACGTGCTGCGCTCGCGGCAGCAGCGCGACTGGCGTTTGCGCGTGGTCGAGCTGGACGGCGTGGCCCTGATGTTCGGCCGCGAGGGCGCCGGCACCGTCTACAGCGGTGTTGGCCTGTCCGGTTTCTTCAATATCTTCCTGCCGCTCAGCCGCCACGAGTGCACCGTGCTGGGCGGCCAGCGTCTGGACCGGCGCTTGCTTGGCTGGATGGTGCCCGAAGCAATGTTCCATATCGACGCCAGCCAGCCGGCGAGCTGGATGACTGTGGCCATGTCCTGCGAACTGGTGCTGCGCTGGGCGCAGCAGCATGAAGACGAGTTCGATTCGTCGATTCTCACGCGTAACCTGATCTGCCGAGCCCAGCAGGATTTGGCACCGCTGGTCTGGCTGGCGCTGCGCTTGCTGCGTATCGATCACTGCGCCCCGCAGGAGCTGCATGCCCCAGCGGCCGAGAACGCAGCGCGCAACGAGCTGATGGCGTTGGTGTTCCGCAGCCTGTTGCCGGCGACCCCGGCGCAGCGCGGCGTGGCCGCCCAGCATAGCCATCAGCAGATTGTGCGCAGGGCCCTGGAACTGCTGGACGCCATGCCGGATGCCCCGCTGCATATGGCCGATCTGTGCCAGGCCTGCAATACCTCGGAACGCACGCTGCGCAACTTGTTCACCCGCTACCTGGGCATGAGCCCGCACCGCTACCTGATGCAGCATCGTCTGCATGCGATTCGCCGCGCCATTTTGCGCGCGGCACCGGGGGAGACTGTCACTGATATCTGCGCACGTTTTGGTGTGTGGGATTTCGGTCGTTTCGCCGCTTTCTACCGGCGCTATTTCGGCGAACTGCCATCACATTCGCTGCGCAGTCGGCGGCCGGTGTCAGAGGCTTTACCGATTAGTCGCCGCTGATTCCACGCTGCAGGGTCGTGCTGGGGTACTCGCCGAACAGGGCGTTGTAATCCGCCGCCATGCGCCCGCAATCGGTGTAGCCGAACCGTTGGGCGATAACGGCAACACTGGAGTGGCTCTGGTCGGCGAGCGCTAGAGCGGCGCGCAGTAGATGCAGGCGGCGCAGACGCAAATAACGTGCGGGTGCCATGCCTAGAGTGGCGATAAAGGCTTTGCGCAGCGTGCGTTCGCTGACCCCCGTAGCGCTGCATAACTCGGTAAGGCGCGGCGTGCGCCCAGTGGTGATCGGCAGCAGTTGCAAGACCTGGCTTAGCAGGTTCTCGTAGGTGGCCTGGCGAGCACGCTGGCGCGGCGTGATGCGTGGTGGCATGGCGGCGTCCTGGCTGTGGGTGATGGCCTCAGGCTGCACCGCACTGCGCAGCCTCGATACGTAAAACAGGCAAATCTAAGGGCTGAGCAGCTTTGCCGATTTTACGTAGCTGCCTGTTGCCTCGTGCTGCGAGCATCGACCCATCGCTCGCCATCCGCTGCCACGCATTCGGCGTCCTGACGAGCCCCCAGAAGCGTTCGAGCATCATCGACACGCGTGGAGGCTATATGAGTCTGTCGAAGCACAGTGTGGGCATTCTGTGCCTGGTTCTGGCTGGTGCATCTGCAGCTGTAGGGGCCGATTTGCAGGGGCCACAGCTGCTTGAGGTCGAGCCGTTCGCCGAGCTGCCAGCCGGCGTGCGCTACCCGGAAGGGCTCGCAGTCAATCCACATAATGGTGAAATCTACGTCGGCACCTTCGATGCGCGCGAACCCGCTAGCGCCCGCAATAACCAGCTGCTGCGCTATGCGGCGGATGGCCGGCTGCTGGCACAGCGCGCGTTTGATGTGACCCCGCTGACCGGCCTGGGTTATGCCGACGGGCAGATTTACATACTCAATTTTGGCGTTGGCAAGCTGCAACGCATCCCGGCGGAGTTCGCGGCGAGTACCCCAGTCGAGGATCTGCTCGACTTCCCGCAGCTGAAGCCCGCAGCACCCGCAGCGCGCGTGGTGACCAATCCAGATGGCAGCCAGGACAAGATCCATTTCGGCTCCAGCGGCATGCCTGCACCCAACGGTATGGTGTTCGCCGGTAATGGCGACCTCTATGTTTCTGACTCCTTTCAGGGCGCGCTGTATCGCATCGCCGACGCCACTCGTTGCAAACCCTGCGCGCTGGAGGTGCTGTCGCGCGATGCGTTATTGGCCACGGCAGGTTCTCTGCCTTTCGGTGCCAACGGCCTGGCCTTTAACGCCGACGAAAGTCAGCTGTATATCAACAACGCCGGTGACGGCCGCCTGCTGCGTATGCGCCTGCCGGCCGGCGAGTTGCAGGTGCTGGCCGAGAGCTTGCCAGGGGCCGACGGCTTGTTGTTTCACAACGGCCTGCTGTGGCTGTTGGCCAATCAGATCGACCAACTGCTAGGACTCGACGAACAGGGCTTGATTCGTATGCGCGCAGGCGGCTTTCAGGGCATCGCCAGCAATGGTGCGCCGCGCGGCTTGCTGTTTCCCGCCAGCAGTGTGGTGCAGGGCGAGTGGATGGTGGTCAGCAACCTGGCCCTGCCATTGACGCCTGCCGAGGGCGATGAGTGGGAAGAGCAGGTGAGCACCTGGAACCTGATGCGTGTACGCCTGCCGCAATCGCCAACCAAGGGAGAGTCCGCCGATGCCGAATAATCCTGAACAACCGCTGAATAAAGGCCGTCGCCAGTTACTGCTTGGCTCGGCCGTACTCGCTACGACGATGTTGTTACCCCTGGGCGGCTGTATGCGCGGCAATGGCTCCGCAGCAACTGCTCTGCAACCTGAGAATGGAGAGCGTAAGACCATGGGCACTATTACCACTCGCGACGGCACAGAGATTTATTACAAGGACTGGGGTACCGGCCCGGTTGTGGTCCTCAGCCACGGCTGGCCACTCAATTCCGATAGCTGGGAAGCGCAGATGTTCTTCCTGGCCAGTAATGGCTACCGGGTGATCGCTCACGACCGCCGTGGTCACGGCCGTTCCAGCCAACCCTGGAGCGGCAACGAGATGAATACCTACGCCGATGATCTGGCCCAGTTGCTCGATCATCTGGATGTGCGCGGTGCTGCGCTGTTTGGCTTTTCCACCGGCGGCGGTGAGGTGGCGCGTTATATCGGCAGACACGGTACCGCCAGAGTAGCCAAGGCTGGGCTGATCTCGGCAGTGCCGCCGCTGATGCTGCAGACCGAGGCCAACCCCGGTGGCTTGCCGCTTTCGGTGTTTGATGGCATTCGAGCTGCCTCGGTAGCTGACCGCTCGCAACTGTACAAAGACGTCGCCAGTGGTCCGTTCTTTGGCTACAACCGCCCCGGCGCCAAACCCTCCCAAGGCGTGATCGACGCCTTCTGGATGCAGGGCATGCTGGCCGGGCACAAGAATGCCTACGACTGCATCAAGGCCTTCTCCGAAACCGACTTCACTGAAGATCTGAAGAAGTTCTCCATTCCCACGCTGATCCTGCATGGTGACGACGATCAGATCGTCCCGGTGGATGCCGCTGCGCGTGCCTCGGCCAAGCTGGTGCCGCACGCCAAGCTGGTGATCTACCCCGGCGCCCCGCACGGCATCACCGACACCCACAAGGAAAAACTCGGTGCCGACATGCTGGCCTTTCTGCGCAGCTAAACGGCCGGTTCACACACCTATTGAGAGGACAGAGACATGAGCAGCAAGACAGCCCTGATTGTGGTGGATATCCAGAACGACTACTTCCCCGGTGGCCTGTGGACCCTGAGCAAGGTCGAGGCTGCCGCGGCCAAGGCGGCGCAGTTGATCGCCGTGTTCCGTGAGCGCGGCGATCTGGTCGTGCATATCCGCCATGAGTTCACCAGTGTCGACGCGCCGTTCTTCCGCCCCGGCAGTGAAGGCGCGCAGCTGCACCCCAGCGTGATAAACCGACCTGACGAGCCTGTGGTGCTAAAGCACTACATCAACTCGTTTCGCGAAACCGAGCTCAAGACCGTGCTGGATAAGCACGCCATCGAGGCCGTGGTGGTGGTGGGCAATATGAGCCATATGTGCGTGGACGGCATCACCCGCGCCGCTGTGGATTTCGGTTACGCCACCACCGTGCTGCACGACGCCTGCGCCACCCTCGACCTGGAGTTCAACGGCGTCAAAGTGCCCGCCGAGCAGGTACACGCGGCCTTTATGGCGGCGCTCAGCTTCGGCTACGCGCCGGTGATATCCACGGCCGAGTACCTGCAGGCGCTCTAGGAATTCTTATGAAACCCATGATAACTGCAGCATTGGCAGCGCTCTTGGCCAATTCTGTCTCGGCGCATGAGGCAGGCGGTATCCATAGCGAGAAAAGTACTCAGGTTGAAGCAGCCTTCGACCTGGTACATACCCGAGTGTTCAAAGACGACCAGGATCTGGTGTTCGAGCAACTGGTCGACGGTCAGGCCGGCAGTCGCCTACCTACGGCCAAGGGCAGTTTCCCTAGCGCCGAGGTGTACAGCTACGTCTGGCCCACCAGCCTGAACAGCGGCGCGGTCGGTTTCGCGGACGACTCGGGCATCCTCGCCTTGGCGCTGACTTCACACCCGGATTTCGACGATACGCCGCAGCTTGATGAGAACGGTGATGGGGACAAAACCAACGACGGTGGTCTGTGGCACTCACACTGGGTGGTACTGACCAAGGAGCCCGGCTGCGGCCCCAGCGGCCTCAAAGTGCGCGATATCCCTGAGGGTGCCAAGCCCAAGCTGCCCCCCACCTGGCCCGGCGTGCCGATCTATATCGACTCGCCCGGCTACGACCTCAGTGTAAAGAGCGATGCCGCGCAGATTCGCGTACCGCTGTCGGCAGTCGGTTTCCCGGCAAGCTTCAACTATGACGGGGTAACCGCTGCGCTGCAGGTCAATGCCGATCTGCATGATCCTTTGCTATGCGTTTCCAGCGTCTGGGACGTGGCTTCCGGCGACCTGTCGCTGCCGGCAACCTGGAACTCTACGGACTAAATCATTTCGCGGTCTGTCTTTGGTCATCATCACTGGCGCTAGTTTGGCGTACCCGTTTGAGGAACACTTGTCATGAAGAACAAACTAACCCATGCCACCGGTGCGCCGGTGGTCGATAACCTTAATATCCAGACCGCCGGGCCACGCGGGCCGGCGCTACTGCAGGATATCTGGCTGATCGAGAAGCTCGCGCATTTCGACCGTGAGGTGATCCCAGAGCGGCGCATGCATGCCAAGGGCGCTGGCGCATACGGCACCTTCACCGTGACGGGTGACATCAGCCGTTACAGTCGCGCCAGTCTGTTTGCTCAAGTTGGCAAGCAGACGCCGCTGTTTGTGCGCTTTTCCACCGTGGCCGGTGAGCGCGGTGCGGCGGATGCCGAGCGCGATATTCGCGGCTTTGCCGTGAAGTTCTACACCGATGAAGGCAACTGGGACCTGGTCGGCAACAATACCCCGGTGTTCTTCTTTCGCGACCCGATGCGCTTTCCAGATCTCAATCATGCGGTCAAGCGCGATCCGCGCAGCGGCCTACGCAGTGCGAGCAATAACTGGGATTTCTGGAGCCTACTGCCCGAGGCGCTGCACCAGGTCACCATCACCATGAGTGAGCGCGGCATTCCGCGTAGCTACCGGCATATGCACGGTTTTGGCAGCCATACCTTCAGCCTGATCAGCGGCGACAACCAGCGGGTCTGGGTCAAGTTTCACCTGCGCTGTCAGCAGGGCATCGAGAACCTCAGCGATGCCGAGGCCGGCGCGGTGATTGGCGGTGACCGCGAAAGCCATCTACGCGATCTCTACCAGAGCATCGAGCGTGGCGACTTCCCGCGCTGGACACTTTGCATTCAGGTGATGAGCGAAGATCAGGCGCAGCGTCATCCGCACAACCCGTTCGACCTGACCAAGGTCTGGCCGCATGGTGGCTACCCATTGATTGAGGTTGGCGTGCTGGAGCTAAACCGCAATCCGGACAACCACTTTGCTGAAGTGGAGCAGGCGGCCTTTTCGCCAGCCAACATCGTGCCCGGTATCGGTTTTTCGCCGGACAAGATGCTCCAGGCGCGGCTGTTTTCCTACGGCGATGCCCAGCGCTACCGGCTGGGCGTGAACTTCAATCAGATCCCGGTTAACGCTCCGCGCTGTCCTTATCACAGCTACCACCGCGACGGCGCCATGCGCACCGATGGCAACCAGGGTTCGACCATCGCCCATTACCCCAATAGCCAGGGTGTTTGGGAGGATCAGCAAGAGCTGCGCGAGCCGCCATTGCCGCTTGACGGCAGTGCGACCAACTGGGATCACCGCATCGACGAAGATCATTACCAGCAACCCGGCGACTTGTTCCGCCTGATGACCCCGGCGCAACAGCAGACGCTATTCGATAATACGGCCAGAGCGCTTTGTGATGCGCCCGACGCGGTCAAGCAGCGCCATATTGGTAACTGCAGCAAGGCTGACCCGGCCTACGGCGCTGGCGTGGCGCAGGCTCTCGGGCTGGCGAATCAGAACATCCTTTGAGCTGGAGCGAGCAATCATGAGCCTTTCCACTTCCGCCGTAGCAGTACCCAATCAGTTCGTTGAGGTTGGTGGGCGACGTCTGGCTTATCGCGTAATCGGCGAGGGTACGCCGCTGGTTCTGTGCCTGCGCTTCAGGGGCACTATGGACGATTGGGACCCTGCCTTCCTTGATACGCTCGCCGCGCGGGGCTTGCAGGTTTACATCTTCGACTACAGTGGTCTGGGCCGGTCCACAGGCCAGCCGAGCTATGACCCAGCTTCATTGGCCAAGGACGCCATTGATCTCATCGGCGCGCTGCAGCTGGGGCGGGTAGTGCTGGGTGGTTGGTCAATTGGCGGCGTCGCTGCGCAACTGGTGTTGTTGCAAACGCCACAACTGCTCAGTCATCTGCTGCTGATTGCCACCACACCGCCTGGCCCGCTGGTCAAAACCGGCGAACCACAGTTCTACCAGCTGGCCGCTCGCGAAAACGATTTCGAGGATTTCGTCAGCCTGTTCTTCGAACCGGCCTCGGCGAGCAGTCGTGAGGCGGCGCTGCGTTCGGCCGAGCGTATTGCACTACGCAGTGAAGGGCGCTGCTCGCCGGTGCCTTATGCCTGGGCTGCGCAGTCTCTGGGCGATGGGCCACGCAACCCGATGTTCCCGGTGCAGGCGGCGCTGGATGCCCTCAGACAAACGCAAACGCCAGTGCTGCACCTCGGAGGCGATCACGACATCGTTTTCCCCGTGGAGAACTGGTACGCGCTCAATCGCGCCTTGCCGACTTTGCATCTGCTGACCCTGCCTAGCACTGGGCATGGGCCACAGAATCAGTATCCCGACGCCAGTGCGGCACATATTGCGGCATTTGTTCATGGGTAACGAACGTCCTCCCTCAGTCGCCTCATTACCTGAATACATGAGGGATGGAGCGCCTTTTAGGCCAGCGTAGGTAGTCAGCGGGATCAGTTCTGTCTGCGCGCCTTCAATCTGAAGCCAGACTCAGAGGCGGAATCTGGCCGCTTTTGGCCGGTTAGCGACGGCCTGACTTCGACCGTCGCTATACATGGTCAAACCTCGGTCTGCTCTGCCATTTCCAAGGCGTCGTCGACCTCAATCCCAAGATATCGAACGGTGCTCTCCAGCTTCGTATGGCCGAGCAGAAGTTGAACGGCCCGCAAGTTCTTTGTCCTGCGATAGATCAGTGATGCCTTTGTACGTCTCATTGTGTGAGTGCCATACATGGCCGGATCAAGGCCAATGGCTTGCACCCAGCCTTTGACGATACGAGCGTATTGACGAGTGGATAGATGGTCTGAGGTGTGCAGCCTGCTCGGGAAAAGGCAGTCCTGGCTACGGAGCTGGGCTTGGTGTATCCAGGCCGCGAGAGCAGACCGTGTTTGCTCAGTAATTTCGAACTGCACTGGTCGCTTCGTTTTCTGCTGCATAACCATTGCTCGTGATGACACATGGTCGCCATGAGCAACGTCGCATACACGGAGCTTGGTTAAGTCGCAGGCTCGAAGCTTGCTGTCGATGGCCAGATCGAACAGAGCCAGATCCCGGGTTCGTTCTGCAAGTTGAAGCCTTACTCGGATGGCCCAGATATCTCTCAGCCGGAGCGGGGTTTTCTGCCCGACCAACTTTCCTTTGTTCCAGGGCCGGCGGCTGCAGGTAGCAATGATGTTCATGGCAAGTCCTCCACATGTGGGAGGACAAGCATGGCTAGCCAGAGAAGTGGTCGCTAACCGGCCAAAGGCGGACGCTCAGAGTTCGCTTGCAACCAGTATCCAGTAGGCTTTCTACCTATCGACCTTCAGCGCTAAGTTGTCTAATTTCCTGAGGCGTCTTCCCGTTCCACTCTTTGAAAGCCCGCGTAAAAGCGCTGTGCTCTGAGTAACCCAATAGCATGGCAATGTCGACGATCTGTAGGCGAGGGTCGCGCAGATAGGCCTGGGCAAGTTCATAGCGAACCAGGTTCAGCTCGACACGAAAACGGGTACCGGCTTCCTGTAGACGGCGTTGCAACGTGCGAGATGAACTGCCCAGCTGCGTGCTGATGCTTTCGATGCTCGGCTCACCGTCGCGTAAGGTGCGGCTGATTGCTTTGCGCACCTGTTCCACGATCTCTTCCTGTTGCGGCAGTTGGTCCAGCAAACGATCCGCGTGTTGTTCCAGCAATGAGATCAGAACCGGGTCGGGACTTTTGAGTGGAAGTTGGAGTAAATCCGAAGGGAAACGGATGACCGCCTCGCGCTGTTCAAATCGCACCGGGCAGCCGAAGAAAGCCTCGTACGGCTCAATGTCATCAGGGCTCGCGTGATAGAAATCGACCCGTAATGGTATTGCCGGGCCACGCACCAGATCGCGGCAAAACTGCATCATCGCCACCGTGCCGGTTTCACTCATCAGCGGGCCAGGCCGGTACTGGCTCACATCCCACACCAACTCGATCCAACCCTCGCCATTGCGGAGCATCAAGGGCACGACGTCGAACACCAAACGCAGGTAGCGCTCCAGGCGTTGCAGGGCAGCGGCCAGATTTTCACAAGCCAGCATCACCGAGCCAAAGACACCGAAATGCCTGGCGCTGATGGTGCGCCCTACATGCAGGCTCAGTAGTGGGTCGTTCAATGCATGGGAGGCTGTGGTCAACAAGCGCTCCCAGCGCTCCACATTGACACCGTTACTTCCTGGTGTTGGCTGCGGCCAGGGCTCACCGAGCAGGGCCTCAGGCTCGTGCCCAAGCCCCTGCACATAGTCGTAAAGCAGTTGCACGTAAGTCTCTGGCACCACGCGCCGGTGCAATGGCTGACTCATCGAAAGCGCTCTTGTTGTTTGGCGTGAAGTGTCAAGCCGCTAGACGGATACCGTCAAGCCATGCGGCCGAAAGGTGCCGAGAATGGCACCACTCCAGCCATTCCACGGATGCCATCGATGAACAGCAGCACCGACCTGTTGGCCCCGACGCCAAACCGGTTTCTTTCCAACGGCGCGTATTGCGCAGCCGATCTTTATCGCCCGCGGGGCACCGGCCCGTTTCCGGTTGTTGTTATGGCTCACGGGCTGGGTGGCACGCGGGTGATGCGTCTGCCGGCGTTCGCCGAGCGATTTGTCGCCGCCGGTTATGCCTGCCTGGTTTTCGACTACCGCCATTTTGGTGACAGCGAGGGTGAACCGCGCCAACTGCTGGATATCAGTCGCCAACTGGAGGACTGGAAAGCTGCCTTGAGCTACGTGCGCGGTCTAGCTGATGTAGACGCACAGCGCATCGCTATCTGGGGAACCTCATTCGGCGGTGGGCATGTGCTGGCCACCGCTGCCGAGGATGCCGGCGTAGCTGCCGTGATTTCTCAATGCCCGTTCACCGATGGCTTGGCTTCCAGCCTCGCCACCGAGCCGCTGGTGTCACTCAAGCTCACCGTGCTGGCACTGGTTGATCGCATTGGTGCTCTGTTCGGTGCCCCGCCTCGTACGGTGCCTGTCGCTGGCCGCCCAGGTGAAACAGCGCTGATGACCGCGCCCGATGCCTATGACGGCTACTTCAATCTGGTGCCGCCTGGTGGCGTTATCCATAACCACGCCGCCGCGCGTTTCGCCCTGGACATCATTCGCTATTACCCAGGGTACCGGACACCTCGTATCCAGGCACCTGTGCTGTTCTGCGTGTGCGACCCCGACACGGTGGCACCCTCCAAGCGCACCCTGCACCACGCCAGTCGCGCACCGCTCGGCGAGATCAAGCGTTATCCCTACGGACACTTCGATATCTATGTGAAGGAGCCCTTCGAACACGTCGTCCGCGACCAGCTCGACTTCCTTCAGCGCCACCTGCCGGTCACCACAACAACGAGAACAGACGCATGACCTACAACCTGAAAGACAAAGTGGTACTTATCACTGGCGCGGCGGGCGGCATCGGCAGCGCGACGGCACGCGAGCTTTATGCCCTCGGAGCCAACCTGGTACTGACCGATATGCAGCAGCCAGCCGTCGACGCACTGGCCAAAGAGTTCGACGCGCAACGGGTGCTGCCACTCGCGCTCGACGTTACCGACGCCGTTGCTACGAAGTCGGTCGTGCAGCAAACAGTCAAACGCTTCGGCCGACTCGATGTGGCGTATGCCAACGCTGGCATTTCCTGGCGCAAGGGGGCGTCGACCATCGCCAGTTGTGATGAAGCGGAATTCGAAAAGATCGTGGAAGTCGACTTGCTCGGCGTATGGCGCACCATCCGCGCGGCGTTACCGGAGATCATCCGCAACCGTGGGCAAATCCTTGTGACCTCTTCCACCTATGCCTATCTCAATGGCATGGCGAACGCCCCCTACGCTGCATCTAAGGCTGGCGTTGAAATGCTCGCTCGCTCGCTGCGCACTGAGTTCGCCTACACCGGCGCGACTGCCTGCGTGGTCTATCCCGGTTGGACCGCGACAGCCATCGCCAAGGTGGCCTTCGGCGGCGACGCGATCGTGACGCAAATGAATGAGGTCGGGCTGCCAGGGTGGCTACGCCGCCCGATATCGCCTGAACAAATGGCGAGTGCCATCGCCAAAGGCATTCAGGCGCGCCAACCGCGCATCTTTGCCCCGAAGCGCTGGATACCGTTCTCCCTGTTCCGTGGAATCTTCGCCGTGATCACCGACGCCATTATGGGACGTCATGCGAAATTGCAGGACCTGATTCAGCAACTCGAAGCGCAATCCCGACGCGCCCAAAAGTAACTTCACATCAAAAAACAAGGAATACCCCATGAAACGCTATGACCTCAACTGGCGGGTCGTTGCCATCACCGGCGCCACCGGTGGCCTGGGCCGTGCAGCCAGCCATGCCTTGCGCGCCAAAGGTGCCAGGCTGGCCTTGTTTGACCTAGACCAGAGCGCGCTGGACAGCATGGTGACCGAGTTGGGTGGGCCAGAAGTGGCCGGCGGCTGGGTAGCCGATGTGCGCTCGCTCACTAGCATGGAGGACGCCCTGCAAGAAGCGACACAGCACTTCGGCGGGATCGACGTCGTGATCGCTGGTGCCGGCATTAGCTCAGTAGTCGCCCTGGAGCACATAGACCTTGGCGCATTCGAGCGGGTCATCGACATCAATCTGAACGGTGTAGCACGCACCTTCCGCGCGGCACTGCCGTATGTAAAGGCGCGCCACGGCTATCTGCTGGCGATCTCGTCCATGGCGGCGTTTGTCCATTCGCCCTTGAATACGGCCTACACCGCCAGCAAGGCTGGAGTTTGGGCCTTGTGCGACAGCTTGCGACTGGAGCTGAAGCAGCATCGCGTTGGTGTTGGTTCGCTGCATCCGACCTTCTTCCAGACGCCGATGATGGAGGCCGTCATCGACGGGCCCTCCTCCACCTTGGTGTGGAACCAGCATCAAGGCATCTGGAAATTCGTAGCTCTGGAAGAGGTTGTGGCGGGCTTGGTGGACTGCCTGGAACAACGACGCGACCTGATGACCGTACCGCGTAACCAATGGTTACCGGCGAGGGCTCCCGGTCTCCTGCGACGGCTCATCGAGCGGATCGGCTTCGACGATAAAAGGGTTGCGGAAGCGGTGAGGCTTTCCAATGGACAAGAAGCCTGATGAGCGGACGTAATCGTTCCTTTCTTCTGTAGGAGCGGCGCTGATGCCAAGTCTGCGCAGCCAGTTGGTCAAACCGACTCACAGGCATCTTTGATACTTGCCTTGGAGATTGAGCATTTGCCTCTGGCCGGAAAAAGACGCTGGCGGCAAGTTGCTATCGGCCAGAGGTTGTCACTCTGGAACATTCGCTACCGTAAGCTGCGGCTGTAAGATGACGTAATTGCTACCGCATAAATGTATGCAGGCCTTATACGTAAGCTTATCTGAAAGGCCAGTCAGAGATTTCAAATTGCTGTCTGAGCGGATTTGGAATCACCCCGTAGCAGAGCTTAGGGGCGATTCATGACTATGGCCTTAGCTGGGCAAGCTTAGGTGTAGCAAGGGGAAGGGGCGGCCCTCACCATCAAGTGGAGACCGACCTGTTTGAACAAATCCGTAATGTAAATAGAACCCTACCGCTTCGGGGTTCTGCTCATTCACGTCAACACTAATCTGAGTGTGCAAACTCCGAGCATGATCCAACAGTGCGCGGCCAATACCTTTCCCTCGCAGATCAGGCTCGATGAAGAGCATCTCTACGTGGTTTCCACTGAGGCCAATAAAGCCTAGCGGCGAGTCGTCGGCATCTATCGCAACCCATAACTCAACAGCAGGTAGATAGTTATCGCGGAGCTGAGGGAGCAATGCCTCGATATCAGACTCTTGCAGGAAGTGGTGAGTGGCGCGAACGGAGCGGAGCCAAATGTTCAGCAGCAGCGGATGGTCGGCGTTAGTAGCCTGACGAATGATCATGGAATCATCCTTTACACTTGATATCGGAAATGAGTCGCGCTGGTTAGATAGCGACCGTATAAGTGTCGGCAACTTGTATGACCGCTTCGCGAGTTAACGCCTGGGCGGTTCACGGCAGAGGTAGCCGGAAAGGAGGGAGCGCGGACACTACTGAGAGGCTTTTGGTATGTCAATAAAGACCGATGGAATGCTACCGAAAGCGATGAATCTACCTGTTCCCTCTCGCAGGTCGGGATACCGATGGTTGATTGGCTGCTTTTGGCCGGTTAGCGACGGCCTGACTTCGACCGACGCTATACATGGTCAAACCTCGGTCTGCTCTGCCATTTCCAAGGCGTCGTCGACCTCAATCCCAAGATATCGAACGGTGCTCTCCAGCTTCGTATGGCCGAGCAGAAGTTGAACGGCCCGCAAGTTCTTTGTCCTGCGATAGATCAGTGATGCCTTTGTACGTCTCATTGTGTGAGTGCCATACATGGCCGGATCAAGGCCAATGGCTTGCACCCAGCCTTTGACGATACGAGCGTATTGACGAGTGGATAGATGGTCTGAGGTGTGCAGCCTGCTCGGGAAAAGGCAGTCCTGGCTACGGAGCTGGGCTTGGTGTATCCAGGCCGCGAGAGCAGACCGTGTTTGCTCAGTAATTTCGAACTGCACTGGTCGCTTCGTTTTCTGCTGCATAACCATTGCTCGTGATGACACATGGTCGCCATGAGCAACGTCGCATACACGGAGCTTGGTTAAGTCGCAGGCTCGAAGCTTGCTGTCGATGGCCAGATCGAACAGAGCCAGATCCCGGGTTCGTTCTGCAAGTTGAAGCCTTACTCGGATGGCCCAGATATCTCTCAGCCGGAGCGGGGTTTTCTGCCCGACCAACTTTCCTTTGTTCCAGGGCCGGCGGCTGCAGGTAGCAATGATGTTCATGGCAAGTCCTCCACATGTGGGAGGACAAGCATGGCTAGCCAGAGAAGTGGTCGCTAACCGGCCAAAAGCGGTCTTTGAGGGCCTTCGAAGGTAGAGGCAGTTCGGCTGCATGGTTCAAACAGAGACATCCACTTGTGTCCATCACCGGGGGCGTGTCCTGGGCTAGGCGGGAATATGCGCAAGCTTGGTTGTGCGTCACTCTATCCGCATTGGCCCCGATCCGGGCAGGCTAGTCACCAGGTCGGCCCCCAGCAGCTTGGCTGGGGTATAGGCCCCTCCGACCGGTCGCATCTGCATCAGGTATCCAATCACCGCCAATGCGCCGGTGACGGTTAGGCTATAGACATTGGCGGTGTGCACCCGGGCTATCTTGTGCTCGCCACGAGCGTTACGGGCTTCTCCCCAGACCCATGTGCCAAGCTCGGCGCGCTTGCCATCATCCGGCCCGGCCACTTTCTTGTCGATGTGGGCCTTCAATATCTTCTGTACCCATGACAGTCCCAGCAGTGGTCGAATCAAATTCGCGAACTTGGCTCCACGGATCATGCCCAGGGACCCTGGAACGAAAACCTCAATGTTAGGGATTCCTGTGGTGTGGTAGGCAGTGGAGACATCGCCCCAGGGAATGGTCATAGCAGGCTTCTCGCCATCACCGAAGTCGATGCTGCGGACCCGATAGGCTAACGGTACCGAAATTATCTTACCGTCACGGCGTACCTTCCCGCCCTGCGCTAGCCCTTCGATAGAGGTCTTGGCCGTGCCGGGAGACATGCTGGAACGGGTATCGAAGCCCAGCGTGAGATGCGTCGCATCGGGTAAGGCCACCTTGAGCGCGGCAGCCACGCAGTCGGTAGGAATCACATCGAACCCGACGCCAGGGCAAACCACCACGCCGGCGGATCGAGCACGCTCGTTCAACGATTGAGCGTGCTCGAACACCGAGATCTCGCCGGTGATATCCAGGTAATGGGCTCGGACACGCAGGCAAGCTTCCATCATCGGCGCAGCCGTAGCGGAGAACGGGCCGGCGCAATGCATAACCAGCTCGCAATCCTTTATCTGGGTGACCAGTTGATTCTCATCATCGAGGTCGAAGTGGCGCGCTTCAAGGCCTAGCTCATCGGCCAACGCCTCGACCTTTGCACGACTTCGGCCGGCCAGCACCGGCTTATATCCGCGCAGCACCGCTTCGCGGGCGATCAGCTCGCCCGTGTAACCGTATGCGCCATAGATAATCCAGTTCATCTGCTTTTCCATCGGAAGCTCCTGCATTTACGGAGGGCGTACTGCTGCCCGACCAGTTATGCGCCGAACCGTAACTTTAAAGTTATGTTTAATGTCAAGGTTGTTATCGAGACCTGCAGACACTTGACCTTGAAGTGATGTTCAAGGTGAGCATGCTTCGCGAAACCTCAACTGCGGGAACCCAAGATGATGCTGAAGACTATTGGTACCTCGTTGCTGTCATTGCTATGCGGCGTTTCCGCTACACCCGCACACGCGGACCTGGCTGCACATTCCGGCAAGCAGAACGGCCGGCAGATCCTCATCGTCATGACCAATCACTCCACCTACCCGTCGCGTTCAGACACCACAGGCCTCTGGCTGACGGAACTGACGCACTTCACCGATATTGTCGAGGCAGCCGGTCATAAAACCGTATTTGCCAGCCCCCATGGCGGCAAGGTACCCCTAGATGAGCGTAGTCTGGGCTGGTTATATATGGATGAAGCCGCCCACCAGCATCTGCAATCACCGGCATTTCGCGCGCGCCTCGAAAATACGCTGCCGATCGCGAAGATTGATCCTTCCCAGTACGACGTCATCTATTTCACCGGCGGTCATGGGGTGATGTGGGACTTTCCCGGCAATCTGGAGCTTCGTCGTGTCGCGGCGGGGATCTATTCGCAGGGTGGCATCGTGTCGGCTGTTTGCCATGGTGTTGCCGGTTTGCTGGATATCCAGGACGAGCAAGGGGACGGAATCATCAAGGGCCGGAAGGTGACTGGATTTTCGAATCGTGAAGAGTTCTTCTCGGGTATGAAAAGCCAGGTCCCCTTCTTTTTAGAGGACCGGCTTCTTGAGCAAGGCGCGCTCTATCAGAAACCCTGGATGCCCTTCACCGCTTATGCCGTGACTGATGGAAGACTTGTGACGGGCCAGAATCCTCAGTCGGCCAAGGTTGTGGCCAAGGCTGTCATAGCCTTGCTCGTTTCCCGGCCTTCGAATTAGTCGCGACTGATGCCGCACGTAGCTAAAGGCTCCACTGACGTCTCATCGTGACCACCACAGCGCCGATGCCTCTCTCGGGTACCGCCGTCACCCCGATCATTTCTGACACGAATCGCAATAAATAAAGCCCTAGGAGGTTATGTCGACAAGCTTGACCTTAAAGTTAAGTTGAGGGTTAGTGTGCGTGCAGCTGGCCTTTCGAGGCATGCCAAAGCGATGCAGAGAATCTGATTTTTGCTCGCACGTATCAGCCATAGCCCTAGCGGAGATAAAAATGAAATTCGGAAATATTGCGGTAATCACAGGCGTGCTCCTGAGCGCTGTTGCAACGTCCTCATGGGCGGAGGGTTCTCGTGAGGCTGCGCAGTTCGACGGCAAGACTAACCTTGGTGGTCGTGAAGTGAGTGTGGCTGCGGGTGGGCTATATGACCGCTATGAATCTAACCCGCCGCTGTCAGTGATCGCCGCCGAGGCCCCGGACATCGACCTGAGCTGGTTCAAGCAACTGAAGAAAACCAAGGTTGATATGGGCTTCGAGTCGTATTCGCCCAACTTTTACTACAAGAACAACCGGGTGACGGCGGTGTTCACTGCGGACATAGACAGGCTGAGGGAGCTCATGCCCGCCAAGGTTCTAGAAGAAGTCCAGCCACTTCAGGTATGGCCGGGCCGCGGACTGGTGGCGTTCACCGCCTACGCCTATGAATACTGCGATAACGACACTTACAACGAGATCGCGCTGTCGATTGTCACCAACAAGCCCGGCAGCTCAAACCTGGGACCTGTCACGCTGGTTGGTCAGTCAATGTCCAAAGACTTTTGGGGTTATGTACTCAAGCTTCCTGTGAATACGGAGCTTGCCGAAGTCAGGGGCGTCGTTGGCTACAACCTGCCTAAATGGCTGACCGAGATCAATTTCAGGGAAACCGACAAATCGGTTGTCTTTGAAATCCTCGACAAGAAATCAGGGAAAGTGGACGTCACGTTCGAGGGCGAGAAGCTCAGCGAGCTATCGCATGAGATCGACCTGGTCACCAACAGTTTCACCAATATTGGCCACGACGGGGAGCTGGCCCATGGTTATGCTATTTCGCGCCAACAAAGCCATGCTTCCAGTTCGAGCGAGGAATCTGTGAAGCTCACGCTAGGCGACGGAAGCCTATCAGCCTTCATCGAATCTCTGGATTTGGGGAAAATGATGAAGTACGAATATGTACCCGAATTCCAGAGCGCCCTTTATGCCCCCGAGCCCCTGAAGGCCATGCTCGAACGTGATTGAGCCCAGCCGGATTTGAGGAAAGAAGTCGGGCCGTGACAGCCTGACTTCTTTTTTACCTAGGATGGATGCCTGCGCTCATCGCACATGGCAGACCCATTTCAAGCAAGAACAGAACTTCCGGTCGTCGCTTTTTCCTCTTGCCCGTCTTCGCGAAAGCGATTCAGGAGCCTTTGCGCGTTCTCGGCGCATTGCATTCCTTCGGGCTTGCTTTCGATAGCTTCGATGACAACGAGCAATTGCGCCTTGTTCTGTTCCAAGCGCTTCTGCAGGAGTTCGATTTCGGACACCTTGCGTTTGAGGCCCGCCAGAAGTTCATCATGCCGCCAGGCATCGGAGTTCGCCGGTAGCAGACTCCGAATCTCCTCCAACGAGAAGCCAGCATTCTGAGCGCCTGTAATAATCTCCAAGATCGACACCGCTTCAGGGCCGTAATCACGGTAACCGTTTGCCTTGCGCTCCACCGACTTGATCAGACCGATAGACTCGTAGAAGCGGATGCGCGAAGCCGCCAGACCGCTGAGCTTCGCCAGTTCTCCGATTTTCATATACCGTACTCTCGAAAGGCATCTACATTAAAGTTAACTTTAATCTCGCACCCACAGAACGTCCAGGCACGATATGCGTCGGATAGCTTGAATGGCCCAAGCGCTCGGGGGGATCGCCGAAGCGGGCTTCATTCGAGACAACGTGAAGGAGGCGGGGGCATCGAAGCACCCTTTTCGCAAACTTAAGTGCTGCTCGATTCGGCCAGAATCTGCTCAAGTCCCTGACGATAAGTCGTCACTTCGAACTCTGGGAATCGCTCCTTGAATTTGGAGGAGTCGAACAGGTTGTCGTACTCGTATCGTGGCAGCAGTTCCCGAAGCTCCCATACCTGTTTGGACACCAGGCCAGATAACGTCAACGTCCATTTGCCGAGCACTTTATAGGAAGGATCTCTGCCAAAGAGCTCGGATGCTAGTGCTACGAACTGCCTGTAGGTCAGACGGTTGTCGTCGCATGGAAGATGCCAGGTTTGCCCATACGCATCCGCTGCGTTCCCCAGGGCTGCCAGCGCTCGGCTCGCGTCGGGCGTCCAGATAAGCGTGCGCTTGGTGTCGTCCCGAACAGGCACACGCGGCGGTTTTCCAGCTTTGAGATTGTCTACGATCAACCTATTAGTGATGCTCTGCGTACTGCCTGGACCATAGAACTCAGGGGCCCGGCCAATGACGACGGGAATATCACCTCGCTCCATCTCCTGCAGCACCATAGACGCCATCGCCGCACGTACTTTCCCCTTGCGGCCGACTGGCTCGAAGGGGGCGTCCTCGTGCAACACGCTATCGTATCTGCGGATACATGTAGGTGTTGTCGAAATAGACAAACTTTGCGTTAGCCGTGCGAGTCGCATCGAGGACATTTTTCAGCATCACCGGAAACTGTGTTTCCCACTGCTCTGTATCCGGCGGCAGGCCGGCAGTGAAGTAAACGATGCTGCTGCCCTTGACGGCCTTAGTTGCCTGGTCGGCATCCAGCAGGTCCGCCGGCAATAGGGTATCGGAATCATTGATCTTGCGAGGGTTTCGGCTCACCAGCCGTAAGACTTCCGTATGCGTGCGGGCCAGTTCTCGCGCCAGTTCCACGGCAATCTGGCCGGTAGCACCTAGGATAGTTTGCATGCTGCGCCCTTAAGTCGTTGGAGAAAAATAAGTCCGAACGTCGCCACGGTGAGGTCCAGACCCCAAAGTAATTGGCAACATCGCAACCTTAACTTTAAAGCAAGCTTTAATGTCAAGGCTGTTGGTTAGGACCCCCATCAAGCACTGTAGCTGCGAACATGTGGAGCTAGGCAGCTTGGCCACGGTGAGGATCGGACTTTATCGACAGCACGTGGCGTCGGTGCAGGCGATTGGAGCCGACTGTAGAGCGTGTCTTTAGTGGCCACTGCAGCTTCTTGATACCGAAGAATCTGTCCGGTTATAGGAGTACCTGGCAGAGTGAAGTCGAGAGCACCACCAGCATATGACCGCTTTTGGCCGATAGCGGCCAAAAGTCCTTTAGTAAGCCGCATGCCCTGAGCTCGCCTTGACTTGCCTGGGCGGCTTCCTTAGCGTGCCGACTTCGTTCGAATAAGCAGGACACAAGCATGAGCGCTGCCGATAACGTCAAACTCGAAGCTGGCTGGAAGGCCGCGCTGCATGCAGAGTTCGAGAAGCCCTATATGCGTGAGCTGGGGGATTTTCTGCGCAGCGAGAAGGCCGCAGGCAAGCAGATTTATCCGCCTGGTTCGCTGATCTTCAATGCGCTGAATTCCACGCCGTTGGCGCAGACCAAAGTGGTGATAATCGGCCAGGACCCTTACCACGGGCCCGGCCAGGCCCATGGTCTGTGCTTCTCGGTGCAGCCTGGGGTGAAAACGCCGCCGTCGCTGGTGAATATCTATAAAGAGCTCAAGCGCGACCTGAATATCGATATTCCCGACCACGGCAACCTGCAGCATTGGGCGGAGCAGGGCGTGCTGCTGCTTAACACTTCATTGACGGTGGAGCATGG
>OGCL01001102.1_pt1 | contig 24761 bp, 18 predicted proteins | sample 1570041 | NCBI WGS metagenome assembly OGCL01 (sample SAMN06266162, study PRJEB24511) | hot springs metagenome | isolation source: Hot spring water | place: South Africa: Limpopo | collected 2015-06-22 | reverse complement strand
GCTGAGCCTCAGGGCGAAGCCTGAGCCTGTCGAAGGGGGCCGGGGGTGAGGACCACCCAGCGCATCCCAACGCCATAACACCCGTCGGCGCCCATATGTTCTGTCCGCCCTAAACCCCTTTCCCCCTGTCCATTCCGGTAGCGTTACGGCGCCTCTGCCGTGATACTACGCGGTGGTACGCCTCCGGTGGTATACTCCTGACGAAAGGTAATCTGTGGACCTGACTGGCCAGCGTTGACAATTATCTCAGCCATCGAACGTTCATCTTCGTGTGCGATTGTGGCCGAAGAGCCGTGCTACCACCGCGCCCCGGGACGGAGCGCGCGTTTTCAAAGTGAGCAGAAGGGAGGCTTATGCGTCCGCAGCGGTTACCCACCGGTCCACTGGCGTTCGTCTGGTTGCTGGTCGTCACCCTCACCCTGCTGAGCGCCTGTGGGCCAACCACGACGCAGCAACCGACTCCCGTGCCTACGGCTACGCCCCCTCCAGAGCCGACCGTAGCGCCAACCACGGCCCCGACGCCCACCAGTCTGGCGATTCGCGCGCTGGACGATGTGCGGAAGGCGGTCGTGCAGATCGAAGCCGAGGGCACCTTTGTCTCGCCCAGCGAAGGTACGGTATTCAACGTTGCCGGGCGGGGTTCCGGCTTTATTATTGACGAGAGCGGCATCGCCGTAACTAACAACCACGTGGTTACCGGCTCGGCACTGCTCAGAGTCTTTGTTAACGGCGAGAGCCGCCCGCGCAACGCCCGCATCCTGGGCGTCTCTGAGTGCTCCGACCTGGCGGTTATTGATATCGAGGGCGACGGCTATCCGTTCCTCGAATGGTACGATGGCGAAATCAAAGTCGGTCTTGACGTATTCGCTGCCGGTTATCCGCTGGGCGACCCGGAATTCACGCTGACCCGCGGGATCATTTCCAAGGCCCGCGCCGACGGCGAGACAAGCTGGGCTTCGGTGGATCGCGTGGTTGAGCACGATGCCACGATCAATCCCGGCAATTCCGGCGGCCCCCTGGTGACAAGCGATGGACGGGTGGTAGGGATAAACTACTCTGGTCGTTCGGATACCGAGCAGTACTTCGCCATCGCCCGCGACGAGGCCCAACCGCTGATCGAGCAACTGCGCGGCGGCCAGGACGTGACATCCCTGGGCATCAACGGCGAGGCCTTTGCGCTCGATGACGGCTCGCTCTCGGGCATCTGGGTGTGGTCGGTCAAATCTGGCTCGCCCGCTGATAAGGCCGGCGTGCGCCCGGGCGACATCGTGACCCAGCTCGAGCGACTGGTGCTGGCAACCGATGGCACGATGACCAGCTACTGTGACATCCTGCGCAGCCGCACAGCGAGCGACACGTTGCAGATCGCCGTGCTGCGCAGCGAAACCGAGCAGGTGCTGGAGGGGCAGATCAACGGGCGCGAACTGGAAGAGACGATCTCCTTTGCGCGAAACGAGGACGTGCCCGATGTGCCCGATACCGGCACAGCCTATGAAGAATACTACACCTTCGAGAACGATGCGCGAACGATACGCGTCGACCTACCGCGGGCCTGGAGTGATGTCTCGACCGGTTCCTGGCGACGGGGCGACAGGGAGCTTTCTCAGAGCATCGCCCTGGTAGCCGCGCCCGATATTAGCGGCTTCCAGAATACCTGGACCACGCCCGGTATGTTTCTGGGCGCCTCGCGCCAACTGGCCCGGGAGTTGACGCCCGACCAGTTGCTCGATGAGACGTCGTTCAGCGGCGAATGTACTTACGATGGCCGGAGCGACTACAGCGATCCCCTGTATACCGGCAAATACGACGTGTGGCTCAATTGTGGCGGCCAGGAAACGGCGCTGCTGGTCGTCGCCTTCGTCCCCGAGGATGGGTCGTTCCTGGGGATGGTTCAGGTCCAGGTTGTCTCCGAAGCTGACCTGGAGGCGCTGGATCGCATTCTAGACACCTTCGTTGTCGAGCGGACTTTCTGAGGAGCGCCGCCGGGAACGGAGTATAATAATCACCGGTCGGAGAGCTTGGGAGGGCCTGGCCCTCCCAAGTTTGCGTCAGACACCCATGCGGCTGCGCCGTACACTGCCAGGATGAAAATGGGTTTTTCCCGCCGGGCAGGAGGTTGGGAAAACCTGGTTTCCCCCTGGTCGCCTCGGCGATGGTGCAGACCTGGCCTTCGCCTGGTGGTCTGTCACGGTGATAGTGAGGGATGCGACGAAAAGGGACGTGGGAGGGGGCAAAGCTCTCGCCGCAAAAAACCACCCATCACAACCAGGTTGACAAGTCACGAGAGAGAGGATCGGAATGGAATGGTACGAGGACGAGGTGCGGGCTATCGAACGGGCGCACGCTCTGAACCCGCCTCCTCCCGGAGCGACGGTATTCTACGGCAGTTCGTCGCTCCGCCTCTGGTCAACTCTGGAAGAGGACCTGGCGCCCTGGCCAGTCGTGAACCGGGCCTTTGGCGGCTCAACCCTGGCGGCCTGCAATCACTTTTTCGAGCGCCTGGTGCCGCCATGCGCGCCCGGCAGCCTGGTGCTCTACGCTGGCGACAACGACCTGGGCGATGGCCAGCCGGCCAGTTCGGTTATTGGCTCACTGCACCGCTTGCTGGATAAAGTAGACAAGGTTTGTGGCAACATTCCGGTGGCGTTCATGGCCATCAAACCCAGTCCGGCTCGCTGGCGCCTGCGCTATGCCATTCGCCAGGTCAACGATGCCGCGCGCCAGGCGCTCACGGCCCGGCCAAAGGGGTACTTCATTGATGTGTACCAGCCTATGCTCCAGCGCAATGGCGAGCCTGTGGCGGCACTCTTCGCCGACGACGGTCTGCATCTGAGCGCCGAGGGCTATCGCCTCTGGGCGGCGATCCTCCGGACTTTTCAGTTTCCCCTCTTCGATCCCTGAAGGTGGACACAGGATTCCCCGGGGTTCCCTGCGCCCCGGGCCGCGCTGGAGGCACGCTGCTCAACGCCGGCAGGGATAGGGAGAAACCGGATTTACCTGTACCCCTGACGGATAGGCGCTGGCAAGGGCGCCGCTGCACCCCGCCCCTGCTCCCGGGGTTTGACAGGAAAATAGCGAAGCCGGGGTTCTCTCTGTGGAGGTGTCGAGCTGTAGGGCTGTGGAGCAAGTGCAAAGGTTAGAGCGTGTGCTGTTGAACTTTGCCTGAGGTAAAACAAGCAGCGAGAGTCGCCCTCGCCCCAACCCGGCAGTCGGCGCAGCGGGCCGGGGCGCCAGTTGCGGCACTGCCGCGCGTCAGAAGAGCGTTAACCTGTTTATTGCCGAACTCATGGCAGAACTTAATACTGGGATAACATTTCCGCTCTACCGTGTTTATGCGCCGGGCGCGCCCCCCGGTTCGGAACCGGGCGGGGTGATGGGCGGGTCCGGGAGGGCAAAGCTCCGCTGAAGACTGCCTGCCCGGCAACACCCGTGGTGTCCTGGTCGCCGTGCTGCGCCCTCGCAGATGAACAATCGCTCCGGGCCGCCGGAGCTTTTGGCGCCGCCTGGAGGAGTGTGGGGTAGCCGGGGCGCCTTACGCTCCTGCCCGTCACCGGGGCGCTTGTTCGCTATCTGTCCGTGGTGGCCGGGCCGACCCGAATCGGGCCAGTTAGAATCTTGCGCTTGTCATACCAGCGTCAGGGACCGCCGATGCGCCGGGAGTACTATGCGTGGCGGAGTCCACGCTTGCAGCGAACGATGGAATTGCTGGTGTTCGGGCACGCGGGGGCGCGGGTGCTGGTTTTTCCGACCCGTGGCGGGCGGTTCTACGATTACGAGAATTGGGGCCTGGTTGACGCACTGCGACACACCATTGAGGCCGGTAACATCCAGCTCTTCTGCGTTGACAGTGTGGACTACGAAAGCCTCTACGCCCGCCATCGCCCACCCCGGGAGCGGCTCGCGCGCCATCAGCAATTCGAGGCCTATATCCTGGAAGAAGTGGCGCCCTTTTCTCAGCAACTCAATCCCAACCCCCATCTGATTACCCACGGGTGCAGCCTGGGAGCCTATCACGCGGTCGCCCTGGCATTTCGCCATCCCCAGCGCTTCCGCAAGGTAGTGGCCCTGAGCGGCCGTTACGATTTGACCACGCCGATGGGGTCCTTCCGTGACCTCTTCGACGGCCACTACGATGAGACGGTCTACTTCTACAACCCCTGTCACTTCCTGCCGCAACTGAACGACCCGACGCTGCTTGAAGCACTGCGGCGACTGGAGATCATTCTGGCCGTGGGTGAAGAGGATGTGTTCCTGGCTAACAACCAGTCGCTCAGCGCCATTCTGTGGCAGAAAGGCATCTGGCACGCCCTGCACATCTGGCCCGGCGAGGCTCACTGCGCCCTCGTCTGGCGCCAGATGGTACCGTGGTATCTGTAATACCTTATACCAATTACCGTTGATGATGCCGCATTGCCTGAAGCGATTTCAGGCGTTGTGCTGCCCAGCGTGGCAATCCACAATCCAAAATCTAAAATCCAAAATGGTATTAGCTGGTTTCGTTTTTTGCGGAGAGGGCCAGGCCCTCTCCCATCCTCCCGCTGGCTGGGGGTAGGCTGAACCCCGGGTTCCTCTCCGCCCCTCCCAGGGAGGCCCGGAAGGGCGCAGCCCTCCCAAACCCTCCCCGCAGTGAGGGGGTTGGGGAAACCCGCTTTCCCCATATCCCAACCGCTGGTGGGAGCGGCTGGCGCCCCCACCGGCAGGGGGATGGGGAAACCCGCTTTCCCCGTTTCCCAACCGCCGTTGGGAGCGGCTGGCGCCCCCACCGGCAGGGGGATGGGGAAACCCGCTTTCCCCATGTCCCAACCGCTGGTGGGAGCGGCTGGCGCCCCCACCGGCAGGGGGATGGGGAAACCCGCTTTCCCCGTATGTTCACCTCAGATCATAGAAAACTGTTGTTGACAAGCTGATTACGCTTTCTCGAGCGGCACGCGGTTCACATAGGGATGGGCCAGCGCCTCGACGCCGTGTTGCAGCACGTGTTCGGGCTTCAACCAGCCAAAGGTCTGGATCAAGCGCGCCACCACACCGGTCCAGCCAGTCTGATGACTGGCGCCCAGGCCGGCGCCGTTATCGCCGTGGAAGTACTCGTAGAACAGGATGTGGTCGCGCCAGTGGGGATCGCGCTGGAACTTCTCGGCCCCGCCAAAGACCGGGCGCTGTCCCGTTTCGTCGCGTAAGAAGATCCGCGCCAGGCGTTCGGCGATCTCTTTGGCAACCTCGAACAGGGTCGCCTGTCTCCCCGAGCCGGTAGGCAACTCGACGGTAAAATCATCGCCGTAGTACGAGTAGAATTGCAACAGCGCGCGGATCAAGAGGACGTTCACCGGGAACCAGACCGGGCCGCGCCAGTTCGAGTTGCCGCCGAACATGCCGCTGTCCGACTCGGCGGGCAGATACTGGACGCGGTACTCTTGACCATTTACGTGCACGACGTAGGGATGCTCGAGGTGATAGCGCGAGAGCGAGCGGATGCCGTGGGGGCTGAGGAAGCGGTCCTCGTCGAGCATGCGGGCGAGGATGCGACGCAGTTTCTGCTCGTTAACCACCGCCAGCATGCGGCGGCCGTTCACGCCGGGCTGTTCGGGCGGGTGGATATTAGCAGTAAGCTCGGCGTGCCGGGAGAGAAAGGCTCTGATGCGCTCCAGCACAGCCGGAAAGCGCTCGAGGGTCGCCGCAGGTATCACCGTGGTTGCGGTGAGGGGCAGCAACCCCACCATCGAGCGCACCTTGATCCGCTCGGCGTGTCCGTCGGGAAAAACCAGCACATCGTAGAAGAAGCCGTCCTCCTCGTCCCACAACTCGTCGCCATGAACCCCCACACGGTCCATCGCTCCGGCAATGAACAGGAAATGGCGGGTGAACTTGAGGATAAAATCCTCATAGGCTGGATCGTAGCGGGCCAGTTCGATCGCCAGTTGAAGCATGTTCTGGCTGTAGAAGGCCATCCAGGCCGTTCCGTCGGCCTGTTCGAGGCGCCCTCCTGTCGGGAGCGGCGCGCTGCGGTCGAAGACGCCGATATTGTCCAGTCCCAGGAAGCCCCCGCTGAACAGGTTGCGTCCCTGTGGGTCCTTGCGGTTGACCCACCAGTTAAAGTTGAGCAGGAGCCGGGTAAAGGTCTCCTTGAGGAAGTTCAGATCCGCCTCGCCGCTGATTTTGTCAAGGGCGTAGTTGAACAGGGTGGCCCAGGCGTGTACCGGCGGGTTGACGTCGTTGAAGTTCCACTCGTACGCCGGGATCTGCCCGTTGGGATGCAGGTAGTCGGGGTGCAGCATCAGCCGCAGTTGATACTCGGAAAAATCCGGGTCAACCATCGAGAGGGCCAGGGTGTGGAAGGCCAGATCCCAGGCGGCGTACCAGGGATACTCCCATTTATCGGGCATCGAAATGATGTTCCCGTTAACCATATGCACCCATTCGCGGTTGCGCGAGGGGCGCAGGCCGCCGGTGAGGGGATTGGCGCCCCGCTCGTCGAGCCACCGATCGAGGTCGAAGAAGTAGTACTGCTTGGTCCAGAGCATACCGGCCAGGGCCTGGCGCATCACAAGAGCGCGGTCGGCGTCGAGCGCCGGGGGGGTCAGCGCAGCGTAAAAGGCGTCAGCCTCAGCCTGACGCTCCGTGAGAACCCTGGCATAGTCGGCGCCGAAGGGACGGAAGTTTTTCTGGCCCGGCGCGGTGGTCGTCAACCGCAGGCGGATGCTGGCAGTGGCGCCCGGCGCAATGGCGCGCACGTAGTGAGCGGCGCTCCTGGTGCCGGTATGGGCAGGATTGATCGCCTCAGTCCGCCCGTAGATGACGTAGCGGTGGAAGGCGTCTTTCACGTAGGGTTGGGGGTTGGGCTGGCCCCAGAGCTGCTCGCGGTTGGTCTCGTTCTCGGTGAAGAGTAAGGGGGGCGCGCCCTCGGCGTAGAGGTAATAGGTACCCAGGTCCGGAACAACCGCCTCGATGGTTGCCACCCCTTCGGGTCCGTCAACGGCGCGCAGGACGGGGCGCGGCGCCGCAGGGTTCAGCCACCAGGTATCGCGGAACCAGAGGTGGGGGAGGATGTGCAGAGTCGCCGTCTCAGAGCCGCGATTGATGGCCTCGATCTGGATCAGAATGTCTTCTGGCTCAGCCTTGGCGTAATTGACAAAGACATCGAAGTAGCGATCGTCGTCGAAGATCCCCGTGTCGAGCAGCTCGTACTCCAGGTCGGTATACCCACGGGCCGCGTTGGTCCTGACAAGGTCGGCGTAAGGATAGGCCTGCTGTGGATACTTGTACAGGAAGCGCATCCATGAGTGGGTTGGCGTGCTGTCGAGGTAGAAGTAATATTCCTTGACGTCCTCGCCATGGTTGCCCTCGGCATTGGTGAGGCCAAAGAGGCGCTCCTTGAGAATGGGATCGTTCCCGTTCCAGAGGGCCAGCCCCCAGCACAGGCGCTGCTGGTCGTCGCAAAGGCCGGCGAGACCGTCTTCGCCCCACTTGTAGGCCCGCGAGCGGGCCTGGTCATGGGTAAAGTAGTTCCAGGCGTTGCCATCGTCACTGTAATCCTCACGGACCGTGCCCCACTGGCGTTCGCTCAGGTAGGGCCCCCAGCGCTTCCACGGCGTACCGGTGCGGGCTTCGAGGAGCCGTTGCTGTTCCGCCCCTGCTTTGGGCGCCTTAGCAGTCCTGGACTTTGGCATACTGGCCTTTCCTTTGCATTAGTTACCCGTGTGGCTGCGCCGCACACTGCCGGGATGAACCACGTAGCGGCGCAGCGCGGCTCCTGCGCCCTCCCGAATCCTCCCCGCGGGGCAGGGGGGTGCGGAGAGCCTGTGGAGGTGTCCCCACCGTTCACCTCACTCTTGTGAGGGCTTTTCGGACAACCTCATGAGCGTCACCCAGTATATGCCAGGGGCGCGATCGGTGCAATCCGCCCTGTTGAAGTACGTGTTCACACTTCTCCTGGGAGCGCGGGCATCTTGCCCGCATCCAGGCCCTTGCGGGCGGGACGCCCGCGCTCCCGGGGTGACGCCTTACCCCAACTGTGAACACGTACCTGGTGAGGACGGAGATGCTCCGCGGCGATTCTGGCAGTATAATCAAAAGGCCGCACGCTGCCCGGTTGACGCCGGGCCGACCGATGGAGGACCTGCGTTGGCACGCCCCGCTCGCCCTGTCCGGTCCTTCTCCTGGACCCTGGTTGGTTTGGGAACGCTGCTGGTGGTGGCGCTCCTGAGCATCGGCGCGGTGGCCCAGGTGTTCGAGGTCCGCCGCAACCTGGCGGCGCTCCAGATCACGCCGGCGCCAGCGCCCGCCGATCCCGCGAGCGCCCCGCTGCTCCTGCTCCCCACCCTGGCGCCAACCCGCCCCGGTGCTCCGGCGCCGGTCACCGTGCTGCTCCTCGGCACCGACCGGCGCCCGGGTGAGGAGGTTACGCCACGGAGCGATGCGGTGCTGGTGGCACGTATTGACCCGGCGCGTGAGCGTGTGGCGCTGCTGTCGCTGCCCCGCGATCTGTGGGTGGCTATTCCCGGTCATGGCAACAACCGGCTCAATGCCGCCTACCTGTGGGGCGAACGCGACGGCCCCCGCGGCGGCGGGCTGGCCCTGGCGCGGGCCACTGTCAGCAATGCTCTGGGGATCGCGATTGACTATGCGATCGTGGCCGACTTTCGTGGTTTCGCCGGGATCATTGACGCCCTTGGCGGCATCAGCGTGGACGTGCCGCGACCGCTTGTGGATCACCAGTTCCCAACTGCCGATTATCGGGTAACGACCGTGCGCTTCGCCGCGGGTCGGCAACGTATGGACGGGATGACGGCGCTCTCCTATGCCCGCATTCGCCATCCCGACAGCGACTTCGAGCGCGGGTTGCGCCAGCAGGCCGTGCTGATCGCCATCGCCGAGCGCCTGCGTGAGCGCGGCGATCTGTCCACCTGGTTCGCCGCCCGGCGCGCCAGCGCCGCCCTGGTTGGTTACGTGCACACCGATATGCCGGTCGAGCGGATGCTGGAACTGGCCTGGGCGCTGCGCAACCTCGATCCGGCGCGGGTGGAACGCTACGCCTTCACCGAAGCCGATGTGCGCTTCGGGGTGGACAACGACCGCGTCGCCCAGGTGCCCCGTCCTGGCGTGATAGAGCGCTACGTGCGTTTGTTGTTCTATGGACCGGGCGGGAGGTAACGCTTGAGAGGTCTCCCTTCCCTCCAACCGGGTTTAAGGGCGGACAGAACATCCGAGCCAGCGTGGCTTGGACTGCATTGGAACGCCCCCGCGCGCGGCTCTGGTCTCCCCGCTTCGACAGGCTCAGCGCGGGCTCTCCAGCGAAGCTGGAGCGGGGGAGGGGGTGAGGACTAACCAGCGCATCCCAGCGCCATCACACCCGTCGGCGCCCATATGTTCTGTCCGACCATGAACTCCAACCGGGGCGGGGACGCCTCTCAGGACCCGGCGGAAATGCGTATGCGGTTTGTTCAGTTCCAGGGGGAGGTTTTGGGAGGGTACTGCGGTGATTGAGATCAAAATGCCCCAACTGGGCGAGAGCGTTACTGAAGGAACCATTGGTCGCTGGCTCAAGCGACCGGGCGAGACAGTGGCGAAGTACGAGCCACTGCTGGAAGTCATCACCGATAAGGTTGACACCGAGGTGCCCGCGCCGGAAGGCGGGACGGTGCTGGAGATCCTGGTGGGTGAGGGTGAGACGGTGCGCGTAGGCACGGTGATCGCTCGCATCGGCGCGCCTGAGGAAGCGGCGGTCTCCGTCCAGCCAGCGGCCCCCGCGCTGGTCACCGCCGGGCAGGCTGCCGCGGCGACCGCGCCCGGAGCGGCGCCCCCCGCGCCGGCCCAACCCGCCCCGGCAACCCCCGCGGCCGACGGCACGCTACGCAGCGGGTTCATCTCGCCAGTGGTGGCGCGCCTGGTCGCCGAACACGGCCTCGACCTGACGCGCATCACCGGGACCGGTCAGGGCGGGCGCGTCACCAAGCAGGACGTGCTGCGCTACCTCGAGGCGCGTGAGGCCCCGGCGCCGGTTGCGCCGCCGGCGACGCCCCCGGCGCCCTCCCAGCCGCCGGTCGTGGCGCCGCCCGTCCCGGCGCCCGCGCCCGCGGCGCCCCTGCCCGAAGACGCCGAACTGGTTCCCCTGACACCCATGCGCCGCTCGATTGCCGAACACATGGAGCGCTCGGTGCGAACGGCCCCGCACGTCACCACGGTGATGGAGGCCGATCTGAGCCGGGTCGTGGCCCATCGCGAAGCCAACAAGGCGGCCTTCGAGCGCCAGGGCGCGCGGCTCACCTTCACCCCCTACTTCGTGCAGGCCGTTGTCGCCGGCTTACAGCAAGTACCGGTTATGAACGGCCGCTTCACTGATGCGGGGATCGTGCTCAACCGGCGCATACACATCGGCGTGGCCGTGGCCCTCGACGAAGGTCTGCTCGTGCCAGTGGTGCGCGATGCCGACGAGAAGAACCTGCTCGGCCTGGCGCGCATCATCAATGACCTGGCCGAGCGGGCGCGCACCCGGCGTCTGACGCCCGATGAGACCCAGGGCGGCACCTTCACCATCTCCAACCACGGCGTAAGCGGCAGCCTCTTCGCCACGCCGATCATCAATCAGCCCCAGGCGGCCATCCTCGGCGTAGGGGCCATTGTCAAACGCCCGGTGGTGGTAACACAGCACGGCGTGGACGCGATAGCGATCAAGCCGATGTGCTACCTCTCCCTCACCTTTGACCACCGCATCGCCGACGGAGCCACAGCCGACGCTTTCCTGGCAGCGGTGAAGGCCACCCTTGAGCGTGTGTGATGCCAGCAGAACCCCGGGCTCCCGCATGCGCCCTCATATCCTATCCATCCCTGAATCGGGAGGGGCGTGGGGAAACCGGGTTTCCCCACGGTCACCCCGGAACAGCGCCACGCGCGGATTCGCGCGCTCCACGCGCCCTACCACTGCGGCACTGGCGTAAAGATGTACCCATCGCGCAAATTGCCGAAGGTGCGACAGCGCGCCGCCCCCCAGCGATGGGCATAGAGGGCGATATAGGCGCACATGAGCGCATCAACCCGGTCCTCGTAAGCCTTGAGAGCGCGCCCGCGCAGCGCAGCCACATCAGTTTGCACCAGCGCCTCGTGGCCGCGCAGGGGCGGGTCAGCATTGCTCAGGGCAGCGAGGTGGGCCTGGTAGCGCCGCCACGCCTCGAGACGCACCCCGGCGGAGCGCCCCGGACGGGCCTTGTACTTGAGCGTGCGCTCCAGCCCAAAGATGGCGATCATTGCCGGATGGGGAAAGACTTCGGTGACCAGGCGCCCGCCGGCTTCGGCATCGATCCGCTCGACGTGACGGAAGCCCCTGGCGATCAGCAACTCGACCAGCCGTTCGCCGCGCACCACCCCGTCACGGGCGAGCAGACGCCGGTTGGCAGGGTGCGCCCCGGCCTCGTAGCGCCGAAAGGCCGCGCTGAGCGCCGCGTCAGCCGGCCGGCGCCCGGTGAGGTTGGGCACGACCAGGGGGGCATCCACAGCGACAATCGCCGGACAGGTCGCGGCGTAGCCTTCCACACGGGCCACAATCGCCTCCAGGTCGTCCAGCAGCGCTGGCGGCCCGACCAGCGCTGCGCCGGTTGGATCGCCCAGCAGGCACGCCACACCGCTCTGATTGCGATCCGACCAGGCCAGGTCTATGCCGATGTATACGGTTGAAGAGGTTGCGCTGGCATCCATTGCGCCGTGCCGAGGGGCAGGAGTCAGCCAGGAGCATGTTCCTGGCGCATCGGGCCATAGCCCTGCGTTGTCAGTTGCCGTATCTACACCGGCGCCCATACCGGGGAGGGGCGTGCATTCCCGCTCGACGGCGCCAGCTCGGCATACTACCTCCGGTGGTTACAACACAGTAACGATCAAACGCGCGGTCGAAATCTGGACTACGCTTGTCTGGGCGCTGCGCCACCCGATAGGTGGTGGCTGGATTTCGACGATATGACCAGTTTCGAGCAGCCGACGATCCTGGTGCGCGGCGACACCAGTGTCTGGCACATCTATATCAGCGGCATCCCTTCGGGTCGCCGGGATCGTGTGGGAACGCCGATTTCATACACCCTTGTCGCCAGTGGCAGGTGCGATGAATGGCACGATGGAATCCTGGGCTTGATCAGCACCTGCCTCGCAGAGGGCACAGGGGAAGCCCCGCCCGGAAACATGCAACATCGGTTTGACGCTGTATTTCCTGAAGCCGATGTTGAACGGTTGTTGCAGATTCGTGATACCACCGTGAATGAAGAGGTTCAAAGCAAGGTTCACACTGTGCTCGATCAACTCCCCGGCGTTCCACACGGAGATCACGAACGTATGCGTGGGTCCTGGATCGGCGCTGTCGCTGAGCCTGAGGCTCGTCAAGAGTTCGCCATCCGCGTCTCCAGGATCTTGCAGGGCAGCCACGCTGGAATTGCCGGGTTCCTCAATTTGATTGGCACCCCGGAAGAGGCGGTCCCCCTGCTCGATCGCTACGAGTCCGCAGCGATACTGATCGAAGGGAGCGCCGCTTCTCTCGGCGCATCTGTGGTTCCACTCAAAAAAAAAGCCATCAAACAGCCATGCCAGGCAACGGGCAGAACAACAACACACCGACGGATACTGTTGACATTGCAGGCCAATCTACGAGTAGTGATCCCAGGGCTGGTCATAGCGCTGGTCATAGCGCTGGTCATAGCGATATTTCTGCTAATCATGCCTCGAAGGGTATAGCAAGCGTTTTCGTTTCAGGTAGCTGGTCGCCTCTGGGAAAACAGCTTCCTGGAGGTGAACTGCGTTTTAGAATTACGCGCTATCAGAGAAAACCCTTTACGCCTACAGTGGAGATCGCAGGAATGATTTCCATCGATCCATTCATAGTTAACTCTCAATTTTCAGGGATTATGAAAAGAGAGGGTTTAGGCTATCATTTAGATATTACTTTTGAAGACAAAAACGACATTAAATACAGGTTGACCTCGGATGCCAATAATTTTCATGAAACTTTAAGAAATGTATTCCGTGGAGCAAGAGGCAAAATCTACAAAGAAAATCATGTCATTGGAGCTGTATTAATAGATTTGCGTGATGGTAAACTGCTCTGGAACATCCTAACACACGTTGGTTAATGCCTGTCGGCGGAGGGCTGCGCCCTCCCGGACCCTCCCGCGCCCGGCCTGTGTACTGTTCACACTTCGCCTGGCTGCGCGGGCATCGTGCCCGCATCCAGGCTATTGCGGGCGGGACGCCCGCGCGCCCGGGGTGACGCCTTGCCCCACATGTGAACACGTACCCCGGCCTGAGTTTTTGACACATCCCCCGAGTCGTGGTATAAAAACCTTTACTTTTTTCCGGATAGACTCGCTGCGACGGCACCCCGACTGTGCCGCGAGGAGTTCCACGTGTCCCGCACCCAACGCGCCCTGCTCGCGCTGGTGGCAATCGCAGGCTTTGCGCTTCTGACCGTCCTGATGGGCGCCGCGCTGCCCCCGCGCGCCGCGCCCGCAAGCCAGCCAATCGCCGCCGCTCAACTCGCTCCCTCGGACGACCCCGCGCCTCCGCTGGCCACCGCCACGCCGCTGCCGCCGACCCCAACCCTCGCGCGCCGTGAGTTTCACTCCGACTACAGCGTCAAGGTTGCCCCCACGAGCTTCTTGCCGGGGCGCGGCCCCGAGCTGCCCGGCGAGTTTGTCTACGCCGGACGCCGGCTCGATTTCTACGTAGGCCGGGGCTCCTTCTCTCCCGAGGAGGTTACCGAACTGGCCGTCAAAGCCGAGCACGCCCTGAGCTATCTCCAGAAGCGCTTCGCCGTGGCGCTGAGCGAGCGGGTCTCGGTAGGAGTGTACGCAGCCAGCCAGGCGCCGGGCAAGGGCACCCGCGGTATCGCCTACACCCACGGCGACACCAATGTGCGCATTTACTACCGCCCCGGCGAGGATCAGCACCATGCGCTGGTCGTGCTCGCGCACGAGCTGGCCCATGCCCTCCAGGCCGAGGCCTATGGCAAAGATGCCCAGCGCCGCGCTGATACCGTGCTGCTCGAGGGCCTGGCCTGCTGGATCTCCGGCGAGTACTGGTTGAGCCTCTCCGGGTCGCCCTCGTTCCACGCCCGCGCCCGCGAGTTGTACCAGGCCGGTTACCGCGGCAACCTCGGCGCCCTGGGCCAGGGCAATCTCAATATCGCCTACGATATGTGGGCTGGCTTCGTTGATTATCTCACCCGCACCTATGGGTGGGAGGCCTTCAATGCGCTCTACGCCAACGGGCGGGGCCGCGGCGCCGGCTCCGCCGATTACCGTGGAATGTATGGCAAGAGCTTTCAGGAGCTGCAAGCAGAGTTTTATGCCACGCTCAGGTAGCGCCCCTCCCTTCGCGCCAGCGTAGCGCCGCTTCAACCGGCGCAAAGTCCCAGGGTTCGCCCATCCCGAAGATGAAGTGGGTCACACCGGCTGCCACATAGGCCTCCAGGCTCTCGCCGGGTCGCGGTGAGACGCTGCGTTCGATCTCCTGCGGATCGCGCCCGACCCGGGCGCACCACTGGTCGAGCACCGCGCTCTTGTGCCCGATAGTAGCCAGACTGCTGAAGCTGTGCCACATCTGCGCATACTGGGCGACGAGCCGCAGCGTCACCTGCTCGCCGCCGCCGCCGATGAGGATGGGGATGGGGCGGGTTGGCGGGGGCACATCCACCTCCCAGCGACGCTTGATGATCGGCAGGGCCTCTTTCAACGCCCGCAGCCGCTCCGGCGCTGTGCCGAAGGGGTAGCCGTACTCTTTGTAATCACGCTCGAACCAGCCCGCGCCCATCCCCAGTATCAGGCGCCCACCCGAGATGTGATCCACCGTTTTGGCCATGTTCGAGAGCAGGGCCGGGTTGCGGTAGCTGTTGCACGTCACCAGACAGCCGATCTCCACGCGAGTGGTGATCATGGCCATGGCCGTGAGCAGCGTCCAGGCTTCGAAGTGGTTGCCCTGCGGATCGCCGTAGAGCGGAAAGAAGTGGTCCCAGTTCCAGACCGTGTCAACGCCCAGCGCTTCGGCGTGGCGCACGGCTGCGGCGAATGACTCCCACGTGGTGTGCTGCGGGTGTAACTGCACCCCGATGCGAATGCGCGGCATGCGCCTTCCTTTCTAGACTGTCATCTTCGAGTGGTATCATACCATTTTAGGGAGCAGCCGCGCCGACGCGCCGCTGCCCGGGGACCGGGGGACACCCCGTTTCCCCTACGTTCACGTTAGGCCCCATGCGCGGAGCGCACAACGCGGAATGAAAATACGTGTTCTTGGGAGGGCGCAGCCCTCCCAAACCCTCCCGGTGGGGAGGGCTTGCCGCCCCCACAGGCAGGGGCGCGGTTCGACAAGCTCACCACAGGTGGGGAAACCCGGTTTCCCCGTATTTTCACATCAGGCCCCATTCGCGAGGCGCACAGCGCCAGAATATTAAATTGTTCTTGGGAGGGCTACACCCTCCCAAACCCTCCCCTCAGGGAGGGATGTGGGGAAACCCGGTTTCCCCATGGTCATATTAGAGCTAGAGGAACACCTCTCATCAACCAGAGTTGTATCGCGTTCACTGGAGCAGTTCGACCATGTTCGCGCGAATCTGGGGAACCCGTGGCTCGTATCCGGTGGCGCGGGCCGATGTATTGCGCTACGGGGGGAACACCACCTGTGTGGAGGTGCGCGCTGCGAACCATTGCATCATTCTCGACGCCGGAACGGGGATGCGTCTGCTGGGCGAGGCGCTGCTACGCGAACCCGGCGCGCCACGCCAGCTTGACCTGCTGATCACGCACACCCACTGGGATCATATCATCGGGTTTCCGTTCTTCGCCCCCATCTACGCGGCGGGCTGGCGCCTGAACATCTATGGCCTGAGCCGCACCCGGGCCAGCCTGCGGGCAACCATCGCCAATGCGCTTGGCGACCCGCTCTTTCCGGTGGGTCTGGAGGATCTGCGCGCCGAGTTGCACTTTCACGAGATCCAGGTGGGCAGCGCGTTCGAGCTTGGCCCGCTACGGGTGCGTACCGCCCAGGCCAATCACCCCTATCGCGCCCTGGCCTACCGGCTGGAGAGCGACTCTGATGTGCTCGTGTTCGTTCCCGATACCGGCCCGTTCCATACTGTGCTGTTCGGCGACGAACGCATTGAGTGGACCGGCGCGCCCGGCGCGGGCAATGGGGCGGAGGCGCGCGCCCTGGCCGAGATGCGCGCGCAGGTGATCGAACTGGCCCGGGGCGCCGACTGGCTGCTCTACGATGCACAGTTCACCGAGCAGGAGTACGTCCGTTTTCCCCACTGGGGGCACGGTACCGCCGATCAGGCCCGCGAGATCGCCGAGGCAGCCGGGGTACGGGAGTTGCTGCTCTTTCACCACGATCCGCGTCGGAGCGACGCCGAACTCGACGCGATTGTGGCCGCGCAGCGGGCAGCGGCCAGGCCCGGGCTGCTGGTGAGCGCGGCGTCGGAGGGTCGCCTGTTGTTGAAAGGGGGGACCTGATGAAGGCGCAGTTCTGGGGTGTGCGGGGCTATGTGCCTACACCCGGCGCAGCCTTCCTGCGCTACGGCGGCAATACTTGCTGTGTGTCGCTGCGCGGCGCGGACGGTGAGTTGCTGGTACTCGACAGCGGCACCGGGTTTTGTCAGTTGGGCGCCGCGCTGATGGCCGATGACTTCCAGGCCGGGCGCGGTGAGTTGACCCTGCTGATCACGCATACCTACTGGGATCACTTCCTCGGTCTGCCCTTTCCCGGAATCGTGCATATTCCTGGCAACCAGTTGCGGATCTATGGCCCCGACAGCGCCCGCGGGCCGCTGGAAATGATCTACGACAATATGCTCGCTCCAGTCTACTCGCCGGTGTTTGGCCTGGCCCATATCGCCGCTACCCATAGCTTCCACCCTATCTCAAGCGAGCCGTTCCAGGTCGGCCAGTTGACGGTGCGGGGCATGCCGCTGTCACGGCGCGCCCAGTCGCCGATCTGGGCCTATCGGGTCGAGGAGGCGGGACGCGCGCTGGTCTACATCACCGATGCGCGCTACACCGACGATGCCATCTGGCGCGAGGCGGTGCATTTTGCCCGCGACGCCGAGGTGCTCATCCACAGCGCGCCCTACCTGCGCGGCGAGGCCGTGCGCGACTACGGGCACAGTCGGGTGGAAGACGCTATTGAACTGGCGCTGGAGGCCGGGGTCCGGCGATTGTACCTCTACCATCACGCGCCAACCCGCACCGACGATGACCTGGACGCCCTGGTGGCGCGCTGCCGCGGCGAACTGGCGGCGGACGGGCAACGCCTCGATCTCGACGCGGCTCGCGAAGGGGAGATCGTGGAGGTGTAGGAGCAGGCCAGGCGCCCGCGCCTGAGGGAAAATACGGGGAAACCGGGTTTCCCCACCTGTGGTGAGCTTGTCGAACCGCGCCCCTGCCTGTGGGGATGCCAGCCGCTCCCAACAGCGGTTGGGACATGGGGAAACCGGGTTTCCCCAACCCCCTCCCTCCGGGGAGGGTTTGGGAGGGCTGCGCCCTCCCAGGAACACATATCATTCCGGCGTTGTGCGGCGCAGCCGCATGGAGGTCTATCGCTCCTCCCGTAGCCGCACATAGCTCTCGTACCGCTCTGGACTGATGGCGCCCGCTGCGACGGCGCTGCGCACCGCGCAGTCAGGCTCGTGGACGTGAGTGCACCCGGCGAAAAAACAGTGACCGAGATAGGGCCGCAACTCGCGAAAGCACCAGTCCAGATCTTCGGGAGACAACTGCCACAGGCCGATCTCGCGGATGCCCGGCGTATCGGCTACATAGCCTCCGCCAGGGGTCGTCAGGGGGATCAGTTCGGCGACAGTGGTGGTGTGGCGGCCCTTGTTCAACTGAGCGCTCACCGCCCCGGTCGCCAGGTTCAGGCCCGGCTGTACGGCGTTCAACAGACTCGACTTGCCCACTCCCGACTTGCCGGTGACGACGCTGATCTTTCCGTCGAGGACCGCGCGGACCTGGTCAATGCCCAGGCCGCTCACGGTTGAGGCATAGATCACCGGGTAGCCGATGCGGGCGTAAGGAGCGAACAGCGCATGCGCCCGCTCCATGCCCACCAGATCGACCTTGGTGGCGACGATCAGCGCCTCCAGACCGCTGTGCTCGCAGATCACCAGGTAGCGGTCGAGCATGCGCGGGGTGAAGGGCGGGGCGTCACAGGCGAAGATCAGCAGCACCTGATCGACATTGGCGACCAGCACATCCTCTTTGTAGGCCCCGCGTGTGCCCGCGGCGCGCCGGGCCAGGCGGGTGCGCCGCGGCAACACCTCCTCGATGGCGCCCCGCCCTGGACTAACCAGGCTGATCTCCACCTGATCGCCGATCACTACGATGTCCGTGTTGCGGCGCTCCTTTTTCAAGCGGCCACGCAGGGTACACTCCACAGGGCCACGTTCGGTTTGCACCCGGAAGAAGCCGCTCTGAGCGCGAAGCACGGTGCCGACCAGCCGGTCGGGACGACCGGGCAGGGGCGGGACGCGATCCTCCTGCGGCTGCGCTTCGGCCTCCGTCGGGGCTGCGCCACTTACCACCAGGGCGCGCGCGCGCGCCTCCGGGAGGATTGCCCCTTCCCTGTCGGGCTGCGGCTCGGGAATATCCGGTTTGCCTGTTTTCACATCAGACTCCCATGCGGCTGCGCCGCACAACGACAAGATGAACATGGGTTTTTCTTGGGAGGGCGTAGAGGCGCGGCGGCGCCGCGCCTCTACGTCCAAACCCTCCCCACAGGCAGGGGTGCGGTTCGACAGGCTCACCGCAGGTGGGGAAACCCGGTTTCCCCGATGTTCGCATCAGCGTTCCGGGCGCTCATAGACACGGATCTCCAGATTGTTCACGCGGAGCACATCGAACGCGAAGTGGATCAGCCGGTCCAGCAGACCGGGGTGGGCCTCAGGCTCGTGGAGGGTCACCTGCGCCCCCTCGGCCTCCTCGGCGGAGCGTTCGGGCGCGTAGTGGTACAATGAGCCGTCACGGTCAAGCATAATCACAGTTGCTCTCCCCTTGCGGGTCGCGGCTGGGCCGCGCGCAGTGGTTGGTACGGCTTCCGGCGGCGTTCGTGCAGTTCCAGTTTCGCGCTGGGTCATAGCAACGTTCCTTACCTGGTCAAGCGACGCTTCCGTCATCTGGCGTACCCCGCCGTCTGCGCTTGAAGGGGAGGCAACCAGCGATACAAAGAGGCCGTGGTCGCTGCGCGCCACGGCCCCGAAAAACTGAAGAGGCTGTGGGCGCTTGTTCAGCTACCCACAGCCCTGTGCTCGCATATCTGGAGCGCTGGTTAGCTCCTGAGCAGGCAGAATGTGGGCAGGCTGACTCCCCGGACGCAGGCGCGGGCGGCGATCCTGATTCGAGCCGGGAGGCTCGCGTCGGCAAGGCCGACGTGTGTGCTGGTGATGACGCGGATCATTGCTAGCCTGCACTTTCGCGGAAGTCGCGCTTCCACATCGCTCCGACCATGCGGCCGGTACACTGAACTGTGGCAAGGATAGCACGGCCCCCGGCGGTTGTCAACCACGCACGCCTCGGACCTTCGACCGAAATGGAGGAACCCGGGGTTCCCCACGGTCCCTGCCCATCAGGGTTGGGGCTCGCTCCAACGACCTGGCATCAGTTCTGGAGGAAGCCGCCGTACGTGTTCACGCTTCTCCTGGGAGCGCGGGCATCTTGCCCGCATCCAGGCCCTTACGGGCGGGACGCCCGCGCTCCCGGGGTGACGTCTTACCCCACATGTGAACACGCACGAAGCCGCCGCCCGCTTGCGCCATCCGGCGCTGATGTGCTACAATCGCCTTGCAATAGAAAGCATCCTCACGCAACTGAGAGCTTCTCCCGCATCGTCCCCGCCCGTTCACGCTGCTATTGCGCTTCTATTCCTCGCAGGTAGATCAATCAGGCTTAACAGGTATCCTTTCCACTGCTCCCAGAAGTCACAGGGCTGGTATAATTCGGGCAGACAAACTCGTTCCAGAAATCACAAACTATCGCGTTGACGCCTGCCCTCACCGTGTCTAGTCTGGCTGCTGCCGATGAGTGACATCACCCTCCACGCGACCGAGCCCGAGCTTCGCGCCGTCCGCGCTCGACTGCAAGCTGCCCGTGGAAAGCAGCTCTGGCGCTCGCTCGACGAACTGGCCGATACGCCCGCGTTTCAGGAACTGCTCCGGCGTGAGTTTCCCGCCGGAGCCGCTGAATTGCCAGCCGATCCGCTGACCCGGCGCACCTTTCTCAAGCTGATGGGCGCGTCGCTGGCGCTGGCAGGCCTCTCCGGGTGCACCTTCGCCATCAAGCAACCCCAGGAGCTGGTGGCTCCCTTTGCCCGCGCGCCACACAATCAGGAGCCGGGTATTCCCCTCTACTACGCGACAGCCGCCAACTTCGAGGGCTTCGGCCTCGGTGTCGCGGTCAAGAACTACGATGGGCGCCCGATCAAGATCGAGGGCAATCCCAACCATCCCGCGAGCCTCGGCGCTACCGACCTGTTTGCCCAGGCCGAGATCCTCCAGCTTTATGACCCCGACCGGCCCGAGACGGCGCTCAACAGCGGGCGCATCAGCACCTGGGAACAGTTTCTCCTCGCTTTCAGCCAGGTGATGCAGTTGCAACGCGGCCTTCAGGGTCAGGGCCTGCGCGTGCTGACACCGACGATCACCTCGCCAACCCTCGTCGCCCAGTTCGAGGAGTTGCTCGCCACCTATCCCGGCGCGAAGTGGGTGCAGTACGATCCGGTTGGTCGCTCCAACACCTACGAGGGCGCCCGGCTGGCCTTTGGCGAGGTGGTGGAGACCCGCTACCGCCTCAACCAGGCCCGGGTGATTGTCTCTCTCGATAGCGACGTTTTGCAGGACCCGGCAGCGCGCGCGCGCTACGCCCGCGACTGGATCAGCCGCCGGCGCGTGCTCAAGGATACGACCGCGATCAGTCGCCTCTACGCCATCGAGCCGGTGTTCTCCAACACCGGCGTGGTCGCCGATCATCGCCTGCGGCTCAAGGCTGGCGAGGTTGGCGCGGCTGCCGCATACATCGCCGCGGCCCTGGGCGTGCCTAACGCGCCCCGCGCGACTGTGCCCGAGGAGGCCCGCCCCTTCCTCGATGCGCTGATCGCCGACCTGCGGACGACCGGCCCCGAGGGGGTGGTCGTGGTTGGCGAATGGCAGCCGCCAGTGGTGCACGCCCTGGGGCACGCCATCAATGCCACCCTCGGCGCTGTCGGCGTGACCGTGGAGCACACCGATGCGGTGGCGGCCCGCCCTGGCGACCAGATCGCCGCCCTTCGCGACCTGGTGAACGACCTCAATGCCGGCGCGGTCGAAGTGCTGGTGATCATCGACTCCAACCCGGTCTTTACCGCCCCGGCGGACCTGAACTTCGCCCAGGCCCTGGGGAAGGCGCGCTTTAAGGCCGCCCTCAACTACTACAACGACGAAACCGCGGCGCTGGCCGACTGGTTCATCCCCCTCTGCCACACGCTGGAGAGCTGGGGCGACATCCGCGCCTACGACGGAACCGCGACGATTATTCAGCCCCTCATCCTGCCCCTCTATGGCGGGCGCACCGCCCACGAACTGCTGGCAGTGATGCTCGGCCAGAGCGGCCAGACCTCCTACGACCTGGTGCGCGCCTACTGGCAGCAGCAGAGCGGCTTTGAGGGCGCGGAGTTCGACAATTTCTTCCGCGGCAGCCTGAACAACGGCGTCGTGCCCGGTACCGCCCTGCCTGCTCGCCCCGTCGCCCTGCGCGCCGATCTGAGCTTCACCCTGCCACCCGCCAGCGAGGGCCTGGAGCTGATCTTCCGCCCCGACCCGGCGATCTGGGATGGGCGCTACGCCAACAACGGCTGGCTCCAGGAGCTGCCGCGCCCTATGACCAAGCTCACCTGGGACAATGCCGCTCTGGTCAGCCCCGGTACGGCCATCCGCCTGCTGAACCTGCCCTTCACTCTCGAAGACCTGGCCTCGCCCGACAACGCCGCTAGCCAGTGGGCCCTGGAACGGTTGAGCCGCGCCAATGGCACGTTGATCGAATTGCGCCATCAGGGACAGTCCCTCACCATACCGATCTGGATCGTGCCGGGCCACGCCGAGAATACTATCACCGTTACCCTGGGCTATGGCCGCGGCGAAGAGGCCGGTCGCGTGGCAGCCAGCACCGGCTTCAACACCTACACGCTGCGCACCAGCGCCGCGCCCTGGTTCAGCAGCCAGGTAGAGGTGAGCGTGCCCGGCGGGACCTATCCCCTGGTCAGCACTCAGGACCACTGGACGCTCGAGGGGCGCGATATTGTGCGCGCTGGCGAGTTCGAGCGCTTCAAGGCCGACCCCAAGCACATCTCCCGCGAGGTCTACCTGGAGGAGTACGGTAAGGAGACCCCCGGCCCGGGTACCGACGGCTATGTGAGCCTGCTGCCCGGCAACCTGCCCGGTTTTGACTACTCGGTAGGGAACCAGTGGGGCATGACCATTGACCTGACCGCCTGCATCGGTTGCAATGCCTGCGTGGTTGCCTGTCAGGCCGAAAACAACATCCCCATTGTGGGCAAGAGCGAAGTTGCCCGTGGCCGCGAAATGCACTGGATCCGCATTGACCGCTACTTCGCCGGGACCAACTTCGATAACCCCGACACCTACATGATGCCCATGACCTGCCAGCACTGCGAGCAGGCGCCCTGCGAACTGGTCTGCCCCGTGGCCGCAACCGTCCACGACGCCGAGGGCCTCAACAACATGGTCTACAACCGCTGCGTGGGCACCAAGTACTGCTCCAACAACTGCCCCTACAAGGTGCGCCGCTTCAACTTCTTCCAGTACCAGGATCTGGAGGAGCCAAGCCTGAAGCTGATGCGTAACCCCGACGTGACGGTGCGCAACCGCGGCGTGATGGAGAAGTGTAGCTACTGTATCCAGCGCATCGTTGAGGTGCGAACGAAGGCCAAGGTCCAGGGCAATCGCCCGATTGAGGATGGCGAAGTGGTCACGGCCTGCCAGCAGGCCTGCCCCACCCAGGCGATCATTTTCGGCGACATCAACAATCCAGAGAGCAAGGTGAGCAAGTTCAAAGCGCAGCCGCACAACTACACGGTGCTCGGCCTGCTCAACACACTGCCGCGCACGAGTTACCTGGCGCGGGTATGGAACCCCAATCCGGCTCTGGCGCCTGCGCATGGTGAAGAGTAACTGGAAAGTGCAGCCATGGCACAACCCTCCCGCACATGGATCGGCTCACGGCTGGCGCGGATGGCCTGGTTGCCCCTGTGCCTGCTGCTGGTGGCCTGCCACGTTGACATGTACGACCAGCCCCGCTACCAGCCCAACCAGACCAGCGCCTTCTTTAGCGATGGGCGCGCCATGCGCCCCCCGGTAGAGAACACGGTGGCGATGGGGAGTTTTGACCCGAACTCACCCCTGCTGACCGGCAAGGTGAACGGCGAGCTGACTGCCGAACTGCCGGTGGAACTGACCGCCGAGCTGCTCGAGCACGGGCGAACGCGCTACAACGCCTACTGCGCACCCTGTCACGGCCTCGCCGGCGACGGCAACGGCGTCATTGCCTACCGCGGTGATATGCAGGTGCCCAGCCTGCACCAGGACCGGCTGCGCACCGTGGCGATCGGGTACTTCTTCGATGTGATCACCAACGGCATCAACCGGATGTACAGCTACGCCGCGCGCATCCCGCCCGAGGATCGCTGGGCCGTGGCCGCCTACGTGCGGGCGCTCCAGTTGAGCCAGTTCGCCAACGTGAACGACCTGAGCGCCGAGGAGCGGCAGCAACTGGGAGTGACCGGCCGTGTTGAGTAGTCTATGAGCCTGTGAGTAGTCTATGAGTAGTCTGTGAGCGAGGTTTCCGGCTAAGGCAAGGTTCAGCAGCGGGCGTTTTTAAGGTTACAGTCGCTCCACATCTCCGCAGCTCTACACCTGCACAGAGCAGCCCTGCGGGGAGCCGTGGAGCAACCGTCGGGCCGGAACGCCCGGGGCCGAACCACGACCTGGTTTACAGACTATCGAGAGAGCTGGCCCATGTCTGCACAGATCTTCCCGCGGAACGCCAATGCGTTCGTCTGGGTGAGCATTATCGGTCTGGTGGCGCTGATCGGCGCAACCGTTGCCGCCTTGATCGGGCTGTACCTCTCACCCTGGTACACGGACGTCGGGGTGCCCAAGGCTCAGCCCGTGCCGTTCAGCCACAAGCACCACGTTGACCAGTTAAAGATTGATTGCCGCTACTGCCACGCAACGGTCGAGCGCGCGGCCCACGCGGGATTCCCCTCGACAGATACATGCATGTCGTGTCACTCGCAGGTGTGGACGAACAGCCCCCTGTTGCAGCCGGTGCGCGATAGCTATCGCACCGGCGATCCTATTCTCTGGCGGCGGATCTACGATCTGCCCGATTTTGTCTATTTCAACCACAGTGTCCACGTGGCCAAGGGCATTGGCTGCGCCTCGTGCCACGGGCGCATCGATCAGCAGCACCTGGCCGCCAAGGCCCAGCCGCTGTTTATGGGCTGGTGCCTGGGGTGCCACCGCAACCCTGAAGAGAATGTGCGCCCCCGCGATGAGGTCTTCAACATGGCCTTCGATCCTCTCTCGCTTCCGCTGGAGGAGCGTGTGCAACTGGTGGAAGCCTATCAGATCCCGACCGATGGGCGGCTGACCAACTGTTATGTCTGTCATCGCTGAACATTTCTGATGTGAACATACGGGGAAACCGGGTTTCCCCACCTGCGGTGAGCCTGTCGAACCGCACCCCTGCCTGTGGGGG
>OGCL01001100.1_pt1 | contig 24777 bp, 16 predicted proteins | sample 1570041 | NCBI WGS metagenome assembly OGCL01 (sample SAMN06266162, study PRJEB24511) | hot springs metagenome | isolation source: Hot spring water | place: South Africa: Limpopo | collected 2015-06-22 | reverse complement strand
CGGGCCTTAACCTCGGATTCTCCGAGGTTAGCCTGCACCGCAACATCGCCAGCGATGTTGTGGCTCCGGCCGGCCCTGCGGGCCTTAACCTCGGATTCTCCGAGGTTAGCCTGCACCGCAACATCGCCAGCGTTGTTGTGGCTCCGGCCGGCCCTGCGGGCCTTAACCTCGGATTCTCCGAGGTTAGCCTGCACCGCAACATCGCCAGCGAAGTCGTGACTCCTGCCGGCCTCGCGCTTGAGCTCGCGCTCGGCGATGCTGGCGAGAGGCTGGATTTTACCGCCTCGCGTTGCATCCCCCTCGCTGCTTTCCTCAGCGTATCCCAAGCTCTTTCCGAAGCGCGATTTCGTCTTCTTCGCGATAACGACGGTTGCCGCACTTGGCCTTCCATGCCTCGACTCTGGCTTGCAGCGGTTCGACGCGGTCGTTGACGGTTCTGCTTTTTGCGTTGATCGCATCGATGCGCACGTTCAGTGCGTCCACTCGCGCGGCGTGCTCGCGTTGCGCTTGCCCAAGTTGTTCCCGCGCGTTGTCGTTCTGCCGGCGACGAGCGAGCAACTCTTGCCGTTCCTGCTCGTAGCGGGCTTTGTCCTCGTCCGACTTGGCGCCTGCGAGCAAGGGTTGCAGTTCAGCCAGTCGCGCGTTCACGGTCGCGTATTCGCTGCGGAGCCCCTGCGAGCGCGCACGAATGGCTTCGCCCTGACCGGCGACGTCGGCCTGCTCGGCGCGCACAGCATCGAAGTCTCGCGCGAAGGCTTGCTGGTCGGCACGCAGGGTCTGGGCGTCGCGATCATTGTCGAGTTTCTCCAGCAGGCAGGCTCGCAGTTCTTCCTTGCTCATGATGCGGTCAGCACGCGCGGCGGGATCGTCGGCCAGCGGCTGTGCCGTTTGCGCCTTGGCCTTCGTGCCGGCGGGTGTCCCTGCGCCAGCCTTCGCCGCCGCCTGGGAGCGATGGGGCTCACGCGCCGAAGGACTCTGCGCCACAGCGGATGCCGCACAGTAGAACGAACCAAGGCAGACCAAAACGACAGAGAACGCGCAAAGTTTCATTTTGGATTCCCTAAAGGGTCGGCGGTCATGGCTCGGTAGGCCGCAGCTGGAGCAAGCGGTACGTGCGCGCGGTCTACGACTTCTCGATGTTAAGGAGACTTTGAGAAATTGCTGCGCGGGCGAATCGCTGCGTTGCGTCGGGTTTTCTCGCCGATCGACTTGACAGGTCTTTGGTCGCTGCGCTCCGCGCGCCTTGCGCTTCATCCTGCTCGCTGCTTTCCTCAACGTTTCCTTAGTCGAGCTTCATTAAAAAGGGAACTTCTATTTCCTGCGGCACGTCCGATTTTTCGGTGCGACAGGCGCCGCTGGTAAGCGGGCCGCTGAATGTTCGCTGGACGGCACTGCGCATGTTGCCCGGGGTGACTTCCTTGACGCGAACGTTGGTGAAGGTTCCGTCCGGGTTGAGGGTGACCAGTACAGTCCCCTCGATTCGGTCAACACCGGCCTTGTTCATGTCGCGCACTGGCGGTGCATCCGGACGGCAGGCTTGCGGCAATGACCCCAGGGACAACCGGCTGATCGCCGGGCGCGCCGGCGGTGGGGGCGGGGCGGGCGGCGCAGGTGGTGCCGGCGGCGCGGGTGGCACGGGTGGCGCAATCTTGTATTCAACCTTGGGCGGCTCGGGGGAAGGCGCCACGGTGATGGCTGGCGCGGGCGGCGCCTGCACCTGGACCTCGACCTGCGGCACGAACGGAGGCGGCGGCGCCGTCGGCGGTGGAGGCGGCAGGTTTTGCAACTTCGGTGGTGGCGGCGGCGGGGGCGGTGGAGGCGGCGGCGGAGGCTTGACCTCTTCGATGATCTTGGCCTCGATTGGCTTCTTGATCACTTCGATGGCCTTCTTGCCTAGCCCTGTGACGAGCGCATAGACGATCAGCGCATGCAGGCCGAGCACGACCATGATGGTGATCGTTCGCTTATTGGATCCACCCGGGTTGTAGGTGTATTGCATCAGCGCGGCTCCTAGGGAAACACTGAATAAATTGCTGCGCGGGCAAATCGCTGCGTTGCGCGGTGTTGGCTCCGGCCGCTTCGCTTCACATCGGCTGCGCCGATGTGAGCCTTCGCCGAAACTTCGTTTTCGCTCCCTCGCCTAACTCATTGTTATGTAGCTCCGGCATAACCTGAAGGTTAGCCTTCGCTGAAACTCGCTTCGCTCGTTTTCTCGGTCGCTGCGCTCCGTGCGCCTTGCGCTTCATCCCGCTCGCTGCTTCCTTCAGTGTTTCCTTAAGCCTACGCAGCAACTGCGTTGTCGCTCCCTCGCCTATCTATTTGATGGGTCTTCGGTCGCTGCGCTCCGTGCGCCGCGCATCTGGCCATCCTCGCTACGTTCTTCAACAACCTGCTAGAGGAACTGCTCGTGGCCAAGAATGCCCATCTTGACCAGCCCCAGGCGCTGCGACGTCGCCATCACGAAAGCGACGGTGGCGTAGTTCGCGTTCTTGTCGGGCCGGATGTGGACCTCCGGCTGGACGGCTTGCTGAGCAGCCGCCGTCATCTTTGCGACCAGTTCATTGCGGTCTGCCACCAGAACGCCGTTCCAGTAGACCTGGCTTTGCCCATCGATGTCGATCTTGACGACCTCGGGCTCCACTGGAGGCTTGATCTGGCTGGGGGGCGGCATGTTCATGTTGATCGAGTGCAGTTGCACCGGAATCGTGATGATGAACATGATCAGGAGGACGAGCATGACGTCGATCAGCGGCGTCGTGTTCATCTCGACCATTGGTTCCGGCTCGCTGCCGGAGGAGTTGCCGACTGACATTCCCATGGCGATACCCTCTCCTGCTTACTTGCCCTTGGGCGCGGGTTCGGTCAGAAACGCGACCTTCTGGATGCCCGCCTGACGCACAGCCAGCACCACCGGGCCAACGCCGCTCCATGCACCACCCATGTCACCGCGGATGTGAACCTCCGGCTGTTCCGGCAGCACGGCAAATTTTTTCAGTCGTTCGGTCAAGTCTCGTTGATCCCGTATGGGCGTGTCCCACATGAAGATCTTCCCGCCGGGAGACACCGAAATGATGATGTTCTCCGGCTTTGACTCACGTACCTGGATCTCTTCCTTCGGAAGTTCGACCTTGACCGAGGTGGTGACGACAGGAATCGTGATGAGGAAGATGATCAGCAGCACCAGCATCACATCGACGAGCGGTGTGGTGTTGATCGTGCTGTTCATGGCGTCTTCGTCGCCATCGGCGGGGCCGACGTTCATTCCCATGATGTGCCTCTTTTGAAGTCAGAATGCGGACCCGGCCATCTCATGAATGCCAGGCCCGCGCCAGGGCGCGAGATGATGCCTGAATTACTTCTTGGCCGCAGAGGCGATCAGGACGGAGTGGAGGTCGGACCCGAAACCGCGCACCTTCTCCATCGTCGTCTTGTTCTTGCGAACAATGTAGTTGTAGGCCAGTACGGCAGGCACAGCAACGGCAAGACCGATCGCCGTCATGATCAGCGCCTCACCCACCGGACCGGCGACCTTGTCGATCGATGCCTGTCCGGACACGCCAATCTTCACCAGTGCGTGATAGATGCCCCACACGGTGCCGAACAGCCCGACGAACGGAGCGGTCGACCCGACCGAAGCCAGAAACGCCAGGCCATTCTGAAGGTTGCTCTGCACCGCATCCACGGCACGCTGGATCGATTGGGTGACCCAGTCGGAAAACCCGATCTGACCAAGCAGGCCCTGGTGCTTTTTCGTGGCCTCGACGCCGGCCTCGGCGATGAAACGGAACGGACTCTGTTCCTTCAGGGCTGCCATGCCCTGGTTGAGATCTGCGGCCCCCCAGAACTCCTGTTCGACCTGCTTGGCCTGACGGTTGATCTTGTTCAGTTCAACCAGCTTGAACCCGAGAATCGTCCAGGTGCCAATCGACATGAAGACCAGGATCAACAGCGTCGCCTTGGCAACAGCGTCCGACTGCTCCCACAACGCCTTGAGACCATATGGGTTGTCGACGGTGGCCGTATTGCCGGCGGCTCCGGCGGGCTTCGGCGTTTCCGCAGCAACTGCCGGCGGCGCAGGTGTGGCTGCAGCCGGTGCAGCAGCAGGAGCCTGGGCAACGGCGACAGTCGGCAACGATGCGGCCGACAAAAAGGTCGCGGCGGCCACCAAAGAGGCTAGGAAACGTTTCATGCGGGGTAGGCGAAAGTGAGGTTGAACGATGGAGACGCGGGTAGGTCTCCTCCTGACGGACGCGGTACGACGGATGGACGCCGCGTCGCATACACGAAATTATGTCCCAGTTCCGCGTTTCCTTACGTCTAGATGACAGCGCCACAAACAGTGTCAGCGCGTTCGAATGCGCTACTTTGGCACTCAAGCGGGTTATCCCGAAGGGGAAACGCTGGATGAATTGCCGGAGGAGCGAATCGCTGGGTTGCGCGGAGCCCGCTCCCTCGCCTATCCATTTGATAGGTCTTCGGTCGCTGTGCTCCGGACGCCTTGCGCTTTCTCCCGCTCGCTGCTTTTTTCAGCGTCTCCCTAGCGGAAGGAGTAGGTGATCGTTCCGTAGAAGAAGCGGCCGCGCGGGTCCACGTAGGTGGGATCGTAGCCAGACTGGAAGGCGCCGCCGCTCCCGTTCACGTACGGTGGGTCACGATCGAAGACATTCTTGATGCCAAAGGTCAAGCCGAGATTGCGGATGCCCGTGTACTTAAGCTGCACGTCCCAGGTCTCATAGGCGCCTGCCTTGCGCAGCGTGCCCGCGGGGCAGAGGCCAAACTCGTCCTGCAGCAGGTTTCCGCACTGATCCGTGTAGCTGTTTTGCCAGTTGTAGGCAAGCGTGCCAGTCCAGGGGCCGTTGGTCAGCCCGACCGCGGCGGTGTACTTTAGCCGGGGAATCACGCCGGTGATCGTGGCAGACGACTCGTTGATGGCGCTGTCGAATGTCCCATCGGGGTTCTGCGACCGCCACTTGTCGATGTAGGTGATGTTCAGATCCGCATTGACACGTCCGAGCGCCGACTGAACGCGGGTGCTGAAATCGAGATCGATACCGGAAACCTTCACCTTGCCCACGTTCTCGAGACGCTGGTCGATCGCGATGATCGAACCCGGCAGCCCCGGAATGGTTGGGCGCCCGCGGTTGATCCGGTCACGATAGGCGCTCTCGTTGGCCAGCATGAAGGATGCCGACAGGGTCGAGATCAGGTTGCGGACATCGATCGCGTAGTAGTCGATCGAAAGCGTGGTCTCCCGATCTGGCGTCCAAACCACGCCAGCGGTGAAGTTGGTCGACCGCTCGGGCTTCAGAGTGCTGCGGCCGCCGTTGTAGACATTGAACTGCGTCGCGCAGTCATCCGGATTGCCAGCATTTGCGCCCTTGCAGCGTGCTGGGTCGTTGATCACCGCCGACACGCCCGTTTGCAACGGGCCGAAGAGGTCGAGCAGAGATGGGGCACGGAAGCCGGTGCTGACCGTGCTACGCAGCGTCACCGCATTGGTGGCCTTGAAGCGCAGGCCGAGTTTTCCGGTCGCACGACCGAAAGACGGCGCGTTGCCGACCGACTCACTGGCAACACGGGTCACGACGCCTTCCGGCAGCCGGTCGCCGTCGACCGATTCGAAGGAGCGCATGACGGCCGCCCCGTCAGCCGCAGAGTTTGGGTTGTTCGATTTCGCGTACTGGTCGAAGCGCACCGCCGCATCGACCTGCAAGTCGCGCGACACCGGCATCGACGCCTCGGCGAAGGCGCTGGCGACGTTACGGCGCACGCGGGTGTCGGCGAAGTTGCCACCGTAGCCCGAGATGTTGCCGGTGCCCAACGCTTCGGCGGAGTCGAGCGTGAACTTCTCCCCGCGATACTCGGCACCCACGGCCCATCCGATCGGACCGCCACCAAGGCGCCCCCACTCCCGGCTGGCCTTGGCCTGCACGGCATTCAGACTGGTCTTTACACGATAGGCATCGCCGATGAAGTTGGTGGCAAAGGCTTCTGCCTCGACCGCTGCCGAGTTGGGGCCAAAGGGATTGACGCGACCGGAACTCAAGAGCGGGACGATACCCGGACCAGTCGAATCGGTGAAGATGCGAAAGTAGCCGCTGTTCAGGCGCTCGCCGACCCTGCTTTCGTTGAGCAGAATGTTGGCGTCCACATCCCAGCCGGCGAGCTCACCGGTGATCCCCGCAACCAGACGGGTGTTCTCTGCGGTGTTGGTGATGTCACGCAGCCCGGTGAAAAACGGTCGGTAGCGGACACTCACGTTCGGCGTCGCACCGCCGGTAAGCCCTTGAATGAAGGCGGTCGGGTAGAAAGGGCTGCTCGGTGTCAGGATGAAGGGGATACCGAAGGCGGCGTCGATCGGAGAGGGCTGAATGCTGGTGTTCGCGCTCTTTTTCGTGAAGTCGATGTTCGCGTAGGCTTCCCAGCCGCCACCCACGCGGAACCGCCCGGCGACCGAGGCGCCGATCCGCTCGATTTTGGGCAACAAGGTGACGAACGGCGCGGTGTCGAACAGGCAAATGTTCCGGTTGAACTCCGGCACGTAGACGCCAAACGGGCCGCAGTCGCCGCGGCCGCCGCTGACCCTCGGGTTGCGAACGCCTACACCGGGAATCGCGATGTTGCCTGGATTGGAGCGGCTGCTGCCGCCGAAGTTGTCCTGATCAAGGCGTACCGCGGTAGAAGCGAAATCCCGGTCCGCGCCAACGAGCTTGCCGTCCCTCTGATAGCTCAGCACCGCCATCACGTTGAAGCCGTCGCGGGCCAGATTGCCGTGCCCGGCGGTCAGGCTGGCCTTGGTGACATCCCCCTTGCCGTCCTCGGGACTGCCGTAGCCGACCGAAGCCTCCACCCCGCGGAAATCACGGCGCAGGATGAAATTGATCACCCCCGCAATGGCATCGCTGCCGTAGATGGCGGAAGCGCCATCTTTCAGCACCTCGATGCGCTCGATGGCCGCCAAAGGAATCGCGTCGACATCGACGGCGACGCTGCTGTTGGGTGCACCATAGGCCGTGATGCGCTTGCCGTTGAGCAGGATCAGGGTCCGCTCCGCGGTCAGCCCGCGCAGCGACGCCGTGGAAATGCCACCGGTCGTCGCACCCGACGCGCTGGCCGCCACGATGGCATTCGAGCTGTTCGACGCCGAGATCTGCCGGATCAACTGCTCCACACTGGTCGCCCCCGACCGCTCGATGTCCTCGCGGGTGATGACCTGGACCGGGGCCGCCGTTTCGCCCTGTAGGCGTTTGATCGAAGTGCCGGTAATCTCGATACGCTCGACCTGCTGCTGGGCTTGTACGCCCGCTGAGAGCGCCATCGCCGCGACGGCTTGCAGCACCGCCGCTGCCACATGGGTACGCTTGACTTGCATGGGTGACTCCATCAACCGGGAGAATCGGAAGACTGTCATTGTGCCGAAATATTCAGGCTTTTCGCATGGCGGGAAGCGCAGGCGGACGTTGTGGCACCCGAACCGTCGCGCAGTCGCCACGGCCAAACGGAACGCAACGGCAGACGATCGTCGCACCTCCCGTGCCGGGACTCGTCGCGTCCTACCGCGGTTGATCGCATCAAGGCCCTCCCGAGTGCCCACCCGGCGCAGATCCCGCTATGCTCCTGCCACCTAGAGCGAGTCCTGTCGGTACCCATGCGAAAAACAGTCGTTTGCTCCCTTTTGGTCGCGGTGGTCTTGGCCGCGGCGCCGCCCCGACCCTTGGTCGCGCAGCCGGTCTCCATCGAGGATTTTGTTCGGCTGCCGACGGTTTCGGGTGTCAACATGTCCCCCAACGGCAAATTCTTTGCTGCCACGGCGCCAGTGCGCGGACGCATGAACCTGATCGTCTTCGACATCGAGGCGCGCAAGGGGCAGGCGCTGACCTCGTTCGAGGAGTTCGATGTCCTTTCGCCGCGCTGGGTCGGCAACGACCGACTGGTGTTCACACTGGGGCAGTTCAATTCGCCCACAGGGCCCGGGCGCTTCGACGGTGGCGGGTTGTTCGTCGTCAACCGTGACGGGTCCGGGGCGCGTGTTCTGTCGCCGACCGTCCGGGAGGCCCGTAACCGCAACCAGTTCGTCTACCGCGGCCTATCCTTCTTCCGCACGATCCCCGGCAACACCGACGAGATCATCGCCCAGGGCAATCTCGACGACGCGCGCTCGAACGATCTCTACCGACTCAATCTGAACACGGGACGGACGACGTTGCTGACGGCTGGGCGACCCGCCGATTACACCTTCGACTGGATGCTCGACTCCAAGCTCGTGCCGCGTGTCGTCAATGCCTACGATCGCGACCGCCCGATCTACACGGTCTACTACCGCGCGAGCGCTGAAGCGCCCTGGACCGAACTTGCCAAGGTCGACCGCACCAAGCCCCCCGTTTTCGTGCCGCTCGCATTCGAGTCGGACGATGTGACCCTGCAGGTTGCGACAAATCAGGGGCGCGACACGGTGGCCATCTACCGTTACGACCCTGCGCGCAAGCAAGTCGGAGAACTGATTGCTCAGCACCCGCGATTCGACATGGGAGCCGACGCCAGCGGTGAACGCGTCGCGGGCGTCATCACCGAACCGAGAACGGATCGCATCCTCGGCTACACGGTCGACGGCGAAAGGCCAGAAACCGTTTGGATCGACGAAACCTACGGCCGCCTGCAGCGCATGCTCGACGGCGCCCTCCCCGGCACGAAGAACACGTTCCGCCGCACGCCCGACGGCAAGCGTTTTCTCGTCACGGCCTATTCCGACGTGAAACCGACGCGCTGGTATCTGTTCGACGAAGAAAAACGCACGCTCGAGGAGATTGCAGTCTCGCGCCCATGGCTCGACGGCAAATTGGTCGAGCAACGCCCGTTCGTGTTCAAGAGCCGGGATGGCATCACCATGACCGGCTATTACTTCCTTCCCAGGGACCACAAGCCGGGAACGCGCCTTCCCACCATCGTCCACATTCATGGCGGACCGACCGCCCGGGCCGATGTCTGGGCCAGCGGGTTTGGCGTTCGTGAGGGGCAGCTGCTCGCTTCACGCGGCTATGCCGTTGTCGTGCCGAACTTCCGCATCACCCCCGGCATGGGCGCCCGCAAATACTACTCCGGCTTCGGCACGATGGGTCGGGAGATGTCGGACGACCATGAGGATGCGCTCAAGTGGGCGGTCGAGCAGGGCTTTGCCGATCCTAGGCGGGCCTGCATCTCGGGCGCGAGCTACGGCGGCTATGCCGCGTTGTGGGCTCCAGTGCGCACACCCAACGCGTTCAAATGCGTCATCGCCGGTCTGCCAGTCACCGACCTGCCCTACCAGTTGACCTCGACCGAAACCGACTTTGTCTCGAGCGACTCCGCCCTCAATTTCTGGCGGGCGATCCTCGGAACGAACGATTTCAACTCACAGCTCGCGCGCGATCTCTCGCCGATCAACCACGCCGACAAGATCAAGGTGCCGGTATTCATGTATGCCGGTCGTGACGACGTGCGCACCCCAGCGCGTCAGGCCGACCGCATGGCCGCCGCATTGGAACGCGCGGGGAACAAGCCGAAGGCCTATTTCGTTGCCGATAAGGAAGGACATGGCTTCGGCCGGGTCGAGAATAACGTGACGCTCTACACCCAGATGCTGCGGTTTCTGGAAGAACATCTCAAGTAAGGGAATCGCTGAAGAAAGCAGCGAGCGGGATGAAGCGCAAGGCGCACGGAGCGCAGCGACCGAGACATAACAATAAGTTAGGTGAGGGAGCGACAACGCAGTTGCGGCGCAGGTTAACCTTGGCGAAGCCAAGGCTAGCCTGCCGAGAGGCAGGCGTGCTAGAGCCAACACCGCGCAACGCAGCGATTCGCCCGCGCAGCCATTCATTCACCGTTTCCTAAGCAAAACGTTGGGGTCGCTTCGCGGCCCAGCCCGGGCGACGCGTCCGCCGCAGGTTGCGGCCAAGGCCTGCCACCTTCCCGGCCGCGTACGGATGCGTCCCGCGCCGTCCGCTGCGCCGCGTGGCGACGACGCCACGATACCAGCACTCCGCCCGCGGCGTCCCTTGGCATCCGAATCGCGGGGCGTTTCACCCGACGCCGTCGTGCGACGTTCTTGCAAGCGGACGCTAACGGCGTATTCGATCCCGCGACCGTGTTGCGTCGCTGTGGCTTCTCCGGGATCATTGACCCACGGACAGGCCGAAAAAAGCCGCGAGCGGGATGAAGCGCAAGGCGCGGCTCCGTACCCTGCCCCGTTCCGCGCCCTGGTGGGGCACCGAAGGCGTGGAAAGCCGCTGGAAATAGAAACGGGCCCGAGGGCCCGTTTCGAAACGACGATCAGCAACCGCGATCAGCGGAAGTTGTAGCTCAGGTTCACGCGATACCGGCGGCCGCGCGGATCGTGCTGCGTGAAGTCGTACAGGAACGTTCCGGAAGCGCCCGGATCGTAAGGCGGCTTCGTGTTCAGCAAGTTGATGACCGAGCCGCTGACTTCGAGACGCGGGTTGATGCGGTAAGCGCCGAACAGATCGAAGTACGTCCGCGATCCGACCTTCGCGCCGTACACGCCGGTTTGGAAGCGCGGATCCTGCGGCGTGTAGTAGGACGCAGGCAGCAGCACCTGAACAAAGCGATGGATGTACCGCGTGGTCAGGGTTGCGCGCCACGGGCCCTGGTCGTAGTTCAGTGCCACGCTGCCACGAACCCGCGGCAGCGAGCCATAGCCATTCGTGCCGGCGACTTCGCTCCCCTCGACTTTGTAGCTGGTGATGTAGGAGAAGCCGACATTGACTCCAAAGCGGCCGAACGCGGTCGTCATGCGGTAGCGCGCATCGATATCCACCCCGCTCGTCGTAACCTCGGACAGGTTGACGTAGTTGGTTGCGACCGAAACGACCTGACCTGTATCCGGATCGCGGGTTACGACACCCACTGGCCGGCCGTTGATGATGCCGTTGTTGTTGACGATCGCCTGGAAGCCATAAGAAGAGACGATATCCCGCCACTTGATGTCATACCAATCCAGGCTCACGTTGAAGTCGCGTGTTGGTTCAAGGACGACACCAACCGTGGCGCTCTTCGACTTCTCGGGGCGCAGTAAGGGGTTACCGGCGAACACCCCCGAGATCTGGCGGGTCTGGCCGTCGAGTGGATCGATGACGCTGGTGAAGAAGGTCGCGACCGACGGCGAGATCTCAGGTAGCGTGGGCGCGCGGAATCCTTCGCCGTAGTTGGCACGGAAAAGGATCTCGCTGGTCGGTGTCCACTTGATTCCAGCCTTTGGCACCGTCGAGTTCCCGTAGTCGCTGTAGCGGTCGTGCCGCACCGCAAGCTGGGCTTCGAGCGTCCGGATGACCGGCACCGATGCTTCAGCAAACACGGCGAAGTTGTTGCGCGACCCGTCGGTCGCGGTGATGCCCTGCCCAAGGATCAGGCCCCGCCGAGCCAGGTCGGCCGGCACGTCCTGGATTTTCTCCGTCCGGTACTCGGCACCAACCGCGACACCCAGCGGTCCAGCCGGCAACTGCATCAGCTCGGTCGACAGCTTGGTGTCGATGAGGCTCAGCGTGGAGGTTGCATTGCGCGAGAAATTCGCGCGCATGCGATCGCGATCTGCCTGCGAGTTCCCGGCCACGTTGTTGAGGTTATAGGTGGTGCCGGTGGAGGTCGGAACCGGCGGCTGCGGGCCCGTTCCGACGCCGAACAATCCGCTGACGCCATCGATGCGCAGCCGATTCAGGGAGGCGGCTTCGACTTCGTTGCGCGAGTAGCCAACGGCCGTCTCCCCATCCCAGCCGCCGATCGTGTACTTGATACCCGCCAGCGCCCGCAGCGTGTCGGAGGTGATGTCCGTGTCGCGTGTACCCATGTCCTGCAAGACACCCACATATCGGGCCGGTGTGCTGAACGGATTTCCGGCAACGCCTGGTGCGAAGTTGATGTTGTAGGTGAACGGACGCAAGCCGACGGCCGTGTTGGTGAGGCCGGTGGTGCCGGCAAAGAACGGCGACTGGAACTTCTGGTAGCTGGACACGCGGGAGAAGCCGACCTCGGCGAACGCAGTCAGGTTCGGCGACAACTGCAGCGTCCCGCGGCCCATGGCTCCGATCCGCTCAGTGCTGGGCATGGCGGTGAACTGGCTATTGAAATCCTGTGTGCAGAAGGTATTTCCCGGTAGGTTGAACGCGTTGGAGGCCAGCATCAGTCCACGTTCGACCGCCTGCGCCGCGGTGATGATCTCACCGGGGCAGCTCGCGGTTGCACGGTGAACGTTGGTCAACGCGCCCGCCGCGGTAAGCTGCCGCCATGTGCCGCCTCCAGTCAGCGATTGGAAGTTGCGCCCGCCACCCTCTCCGCGGTAGTCACGCGTCTTGCCGAACGGCGTTTCGTTCAGCATGATGAGATCCCGCTTGAAGTACTCGAAGACGCCAAGGACATTGAAGCCGCTGCGCGCGATTGAACCGGTACCGAGAGTCGCCGTGGCGCGGTATTCACCGTTCTTGGCGCCGTGCCCGCCAGAGAGCAAGACTTCGGCGCCCTGGTAATCCTTGCGCAGGATGACGTTGACGACGCCTGCAATGGCGTCCGAACCGTAAATGGCCGAAGCGCCGTCCTTGAGGACTTCGATTCGCTCGATCGCTGATGCGGGGATCGAGTTCAGGTCGACGAAGGTGTCCTGTAAATTCTGCGCAAAGCCGTAGCCGGCCGTACGCCGACCGTTCAGCAAGACGAGGGTCGCTTTCTGGCCCAGTCCACGCAGCGAAATGCCTGATGCCCCCGGCGCGAAGCTGTTGGTGAAGCTTTCGCTGTAGCTGTTGCCTGAGTTGATGGAAATCTCACGCAGCACCTCGGCAACCGTTGCCTGGCCTGAGCGCTCGATCTGCTCCCGGGTGATGATCTCGATCGGAGCCACCGTCTCGGTGTCGGTTCGCTTGATGTTGGTACCGGTCACCTCGACCTTTTCGACGCGCTGCGCTTGCTGCTGCGCGAATGCGCCGGTCGCAACGAGAGCAGCGGCCACTGCGATCGCAACTTGAGTTCGTTTCATCATGTGAGCATTCCCGAATCGAAGATTGAAGAGCTTAAGCCCGGAAGCGTTAATTGTGACAGGCTGCTGACGATTACGGTCACGGTGATGCAACGTCGTCGTCGTGCGTCGTCGTGTAATGACAGAAAACACGCCCCCGAGGCAGACAGACCACGGCGCTGGCCAAACGGATAAGTCCCTGATTCACAAGGTGTATCAATCCGGTCGGAGCGATGAGGGCGTATGGCTTTGCGCGCTCCTGCCAGCAGTGCCGATACGGGAGCGACTTCCAGCTTTTGCTCGCAAGCGGCATCAGCCATGGGCTTCCGGCGACGATTTGCACACTCCCGACTTTGCCTCAATTCAGCCATGGAAGGCCATTCCAACGGGCCTTTGGACTTTGCGTTGCTGCAACTCGTTGCGACGATGCAACAGTCCGCTCTTCTCTGCCGCGGGCTTAGACGGACCGTTTGGTCAGACAGCGGCCGATCGCAAGCGCAACCGGAACGCGCTGCCGCCTGGTGGCCGCCGCACCCGCACAAAGAACAAAAAAACCCGGCCGAAGCCGGGTTCTCGTCAGCTGCCGGACAGGTTCAGAACTTGTACCGAAGCGCGCCATAGAAGTACGCGCCGCGTGGGTTGTGGACGGAGGCTGTATAGCCGTACCAGTTCTCATTGGAGAACGGCGGTTTGTTGTTGGTCACATTCATGCCGCCCAGGGAAACCGTGAGGTTCCTGAAGCCGGTGTAGCGGATCTGGGCATCGATGGTCATATGGTTGCCGATCCGCTGCTCGACACCGCCAACCGATCGGAAATCAGCGAAGCCCGCGATCGTGTTGACCGCCGTGGTCACACCCCAGGCGCCGCGCGTCCAGCCAAGGCTGATCGTGTGTCGCCAACGCGGAAACTCATAGGTGTCGACGAGTTCGGTGAGCGGCTGACCCGGATTCAACTGGCGCTTGAGCGAAATGACGTAGGTGTAGGCATTGACGACCTCGAGCTTGCCAATCCCGCCGAGCGAGAAGCTGGTGCGCAGATCGACGTCGAAGCCGCTCGTCTTCTGTTGCGAGGCATTGAAGAACGTCCTGATGATGCCTGGCTGCAGATCGCCCGATACGCCGCGCAGAGCCGCCCGCGCATTCGCGGCAATGTCGTCGGCCGTGCGCGTTCCACGGATCACCGCGCCGGGGAAGATCGCCTCGTTGGCCAGGATAAAGGCTGCCGTCGGCGCGAGGATGCGGTTTCTGTGCTCGATGTTGTAGTAGTCGACGCCGAGCGAGAGGTCGCGGTTCGGCTCGATCACGAAGCCAAGCGAGAAGCTCTTGGACTTCTCGGGCGACAGACGGGGATTACCGAGGAAGATCGAGCGCACTTGCGCGGCAACGCCGTTACCGGTCGCGCCGCAAACGGCGACGGTACGCGGGTCGGTCGCGCCCAGTCCAGCCTGATAGTCACGGCAGCGCGGCGTGTCGGCGACACTGGGAAACGACGTGGACTCCCCGAGGTAGAGCTCGGCCAACGATGGCGCACGGAAGCCCTCCGCATAGCCGCCGCGCGCAAGAATCATTGTGTTGGGCCGCCAAGACAGGGAGAACTTCGGCGTCGTGGCGTTGCCAAAGTCGGAATACCGGTCGTTGCGCACCGCGACCTGCGTTTCCAGCCCTTTCAAGAACGGTAACGACAGTTCCGCGTAGATCGAGTTCAGATCCCGCCCGCCGCGCACTGCGGTGCCGCCCGAGCCGGAAACGGTCACCCGGGCCGGGTTCGTGAGCGCGACCCGGGGATCGGGGTCGTCGGCGATGTTCTCCTTGCGATACTCGTAGCCAAGCGCAATGGCCGCATTGCCACCCGCCAGCGCGAACAGCTCACGATTGGCCTTGATGTCGCCACCCTCGACCTTGGAGACACCCTTGCGGACGGGACTGATCTTGATCGCCTCAAGCATGCCGGGTGGGTTGTTGCGGGGATTCAGAACGCTGTAGCGAATGCCCGTGAACCCAGCCAGCGTACCTGCCATCGCCTCGGTCGCGCGCTCCTGGATGATGTAGTTGAAGCCGGTGTTGGTCGTATCGCTGCGACCAAAATTGAGCGCCGCCTCGAGATCCCAGCCTGCAGCCGAGCCCTTGACGCCAGCAACGATGCGGGTCGTCTCCGATTCGAGTGAATTCAGGCGCCGACCTGCCTCGACAAAGCGGTACCCCACGCTGGTGAACGTCGAGCCGGCCGGCCGGTCCGGATGCCCGGCGGCCGCGAACGCTGCTGGCGTAGGCGCCGCGCTGGTATCGGTTTCGTTGCGGTTGAACATAAGCTCACCGAACAGGGTCCAGTTCGGTGAGAGTTGGAAGGTCACCGCACCAAAGGCGCCGATGCGCTGAGTGTCCGGGATGAGGTCGTTATCCGGCGCAAAGTCATAGGCGCAGACGGTCCCACCACCACCGACGCCAAGGCTTGCTGCCGACACGACACGGTCGGCCGGGCAGGTGAGGAACGCCGTGTTCGGGTTGCCGCCGCCGAACCAGTAACCGGGATTGCCGGTCGGGGAGCGGAAGTCCAGTCCACCGCGACCCGCACCGCGTGCGCGTTGATCCGGGCTGCGCGAAAAGTCACGCTGCTGCGAGTTGATCTTGTCGCGCTTGTAGAAGTCGAGTGTCCCCATGACGTTGAAGCGGTCGCGCGCCAGATTGCCGAAACCCGCCGCAATGGCTGCACGCGTCTCGCCACCGCCGCCATCCTTGGAATCTCCGTAAGACGCGGAGACTTCAACACCGCGGAAATCCTTGCGCAGGATGACGTTGATGACGCCCGCGATCGCATCTGAGCCATAGATGGCTGACGCGCCGTCCTTCAAGACTTCGATCCGTTCGATCGCGGACACCGGAATCGAGTTCAGATCGACGAAGTTCTCGTTGATGTTCTGCGCGAATCCGTAATTCGCCACGCGACGCCCGTTCAGTAGGACCAGCGTCGTATTGGCCCCCAAGCCCCTGAGCGACACCGCCGCCGTACCCGGCGCGAACGTGTTTCCGGCGTTCGTCGCTTCGCTGAAGGAGCCGCCGCTGACGACAGTCAGCGTCGAGAGCAACTCGTTGACGGTGGTTTTGCCCGAATTCTGAATATCTTCGCGCTTGATGATGACGACCGGCAGCGGACCTTCGGCGTCGATGCGCTTGATGTTGGAGCCGGTCACTTCGATGCGCTCGACGCGCTGGGCGTCTTGCGCGAGGGCGCTCGTCGCCGCCAGCGCAGCAGCCACGGCGATCGGAATGCGTTTCAAGTGGGTCATCGTGATTCCCTTAAAAATGAGGATGCTCTGCGAGCCGATGTAATGATTCTTTCGCGGTAGTGAGGTATCTTGCAACGTTTGAGTCTGGGCCGAGCGGGGGAAACGCCTTCCCGCAGGTTTCGATCCCGCCGCAGGCCACGCCCTATCTATTTGATTCAGATGGCTTTTTTGTGAGTCCCGTAGAGGCTCGGCACAGGCCGGCTGACTGCCTCAGGATTTCCCTAGGCGATGTTGCAACTTTCACACAGGCGCAGCCTGTGGAGCTTCGGCCGAATCGCAGGCTGAGAGGCCCGGCCCGTATCTACATCGTCGCCGAGCACCTCTCGGGTCGACGTTCAGGGACCTCGCACGTGCGGACTCGGTCCCGTCCCCTTGCACCGGGGAGCCGGCATCGGATAGCCGGCCGTTGAAAAACTGCTGCGGTGGGCCATCTGCTGTGTTGCACGGTGTTGGCTTCGGCCGCTTCGCTTCACATCGGCCTCAACGATGTGAGCCTCCGCCGAAACTTCGTTTTGGCTTTCGCCGCAACTGCGTTGTCGCTCCCTCGCCTATCTATTTCATATGTCTTCGGTCGCTGCGCTACGGTGCGCCTCGCATCTGGCCATCCTCGCTACGTTTTTCAACAGCCTGATAGGGAACGGGGGGCGGCCACGGTCGGCAGACCACGCGGAATCGAGTCGAGCAGCTTTCGGGTGTACGGATCCTGGGGGGACGCGTAGAGGCTGTCGGCATCGGCATGTTCGACCACCTCGCCCTGGTTCATCACCATCACCTCATCGCTCATGTACTTGACCACTGCCAGGTCATGTGAAATGAAGATGTAGGAAAGCGCGAACTCGTCTTGCAGATCCTGCAGGAGATTCAGTACCTGCGCCTGGACGGAGACATCCAGCGCGGATACCGACTCGTCACAAATCAGGATGTCCGGCCGCATGGTCAGACAGCGTGCGATGGCGATACGCTGCCGCTGTCCGCCGGAGAACTCGTGCGGGTACTTGTAGAAGCTCATCTCCGGCAACCCGACCTTGGCAAGCAGGTCGAACACGATGCGTGCTCGGCTCTGCGCATCCCCACCCTCGTTGTGGACGATCAGCGGCTCCATGATGATCTGCCCGACGGTGAAGCGCGGATTGAGGGAGGCGTATGGGTTCTGGAAGATGATCTGGATGCGCTTCTTGTACGGCAGGAATTCGCGCTCGGACAGCGCAAGGATGTCCTTGCCGTCAAAGATGACCTGCCCCGACGTGGCCTCGTGCAGCCGCATCAGGGTAAGGCCGACGGTGGTCTTGCCGGAGCCTGATTCGCCGACAACTCCAAGCGTCTTTCCCTTACGCAACTTGAATGACACGTTGCGGGCGGCATGAAACGTCTTGCGTCCGAACAGCCCCTCTCGCGCGTAGAAGTCCTTGCAAAGGTTGCGCACTTCGAGCACGACCGGATCGGCCTCACTGACGCCGCGGCGGCGCTGCTCCATCCGCATCGACTCGCCGCGGCCACTCATGAAGTCGTCGATCACCGGCAAGCGCCGTGGGCGCGAATCGACCACCGGGCGACAGGCCAAGAGTGCCTTGGTGTAGGCGTCCTGTGGCTGGGAAAACACGGTGCGTGTATCGCCCGCCTCGCGGATCTCGCCGTTTCTCATCACCACCACCCGATCGGCGATGTCTCCGACGACCGCCAAGTCATGCGTAATGAAGAGCACGCTCATGCCGTGACGTTTCTGCAATTGCGCGATCAGATCGAGGATTTGCTTCTGAATCGTGACGTCGAGCGCGGTGGTCGGTTCATCGGCGATCAGCAGCTTCGGCTCGCAGGCAATCGCCATTGCGATCATCACGCGCTGTTGCTGACCGCCTGACATCTGGTGCGGGTAGTAGTCAATGCGCGACTCCGGTTCGGGGATGCCCACCTCCTGCAACAACTCGATCGTTCGTGCCCGCGCCCGGGCGCCGCTCAGCCCCTTGTGCTCGCGAAGGACCTCGCCGATCTGGAAGCCGACACTGAACACCGGATTCAGCGACGACATCGGCTCCTGAAAGATCATCGAGATCTCGCTGCCGCGCAGCGCGCGCATCTCCGCCGGGCGCAGACGCAACAGTTCGCGCCCGTCGAAGGTGATGCGCGAGACAGGATCGACGATGGCGTTTTCCTTGGGCAGCAGGCCGAGGACGGCCAGCGACGCAACGGACTTGCCTGAGCCCGACTCGCCGACCAGTGCCACGGTTTGGTTCGGCATCACATCGAAGGAGATGCCCCGGAGGGCCTCGAAGATGTTCTTGCGATCGATGCGGAAGCTCACACGGAGGTCACGCACGGAAAGAAGTGGTGTGGTCATCGCCCGGGCCTCCTCACTTCAGCTTCGGGTCGAGCGCATCACGAAGCGCATCGGTGAACAGACTGAATGCCGTCACCAGCACGGCCATGAAGAGCGTCGCAGCAGCGAGCTGCCACCAGTAGCCAAGAATCAGCTCATTCTGCGCCTCGTTGAGCATCGATCCCCAGCTGACGGTGTCCACTCCAACCCCGAAGCCGAGGTACGAAAGGATCACCTCGCTCTTGATGAAGATGACCACGTAAAGCGAGAGCTGGACCAGCACCACGTGGGAGATGTTCGGAAAGATGTGCACGAACATTCTGCGCAGGTTCGTTGCTCCGATCGCATTGGCGGCGCGAACGTAGTCGCGCGCCTTGTGTTTCATGTACTCCGCCCGGACGACGCGGAAGATCGAGGTCCAACCCGTGAGCCCAAGAATCAGAATGACGGTCAACACACCCTTTTTCTGCAGTACGGCCGCGATGGCTAGAACGAGGAGGATGTACGGGATCGAGTTGAAGATGGAGTAGAACCAGTTGAAGAAGTCGTCTGTCTTGCCACCAAAGTAGCCGGAGACGGCGCCCAGCAGGGTACCGATGACGGTGGCAAGAATCGCTGCCGCGAAGCCGACCAGCAGCGATGTCTCGGTGCCCTGCACGACTTTGTCCCAGACGCTGCGCCCCCATTTGTCGGCCCCAAAGGCGAGATGCTGCGCCTTTTTCTCCTCCGCCAGGTTGCCCTCCACGCCATCGACACGGCCCAGTTTGCGATTGAGCTCCGCGATGACGTCTGCGAGGGGGTCGACGATCTTGATCTCTTCGACACCGGCGGGCGACTGCCCGAGCTGGCCACGCAATTCCTCCAGCGTTGCGCGCAACGGGTCACGCTCGTTGACGACTGGCTGACGCGCCAGGCCCTCGACCTCAGGCCCTTTCTGACCCTCGCCTGCCGTCGCCTCGGTCGATGCGGCGTAGAGTCCCTTGAACAGCGTCGGAGGCGCGTAATTGGCGGCAATCTCGCGGTTCCAGTCGCGCGCGACCAGTCCAAGCAGGGAAGCCAGTGCCAGCAACAGGAAGGCGATCACGACCAGCATCGACACCACGGCCACGCGGTCGCGCAACAGGCGTTTCCAGGCGAGCGACCACAGTCCAGGCGAGCGTTCGATACCGATGTCCGGTGAGTCGATGGCGGGATTGGCGGCAGACACAGGGCACCCTCTATTTGAGTTCGACGCGCGGATCGACCGCCTTGTAGAGAAGATCCGCCAGCAGGTTGGCCAGCATCGTCGCCAGCGCCACGTAGACGGTGATTGCCTTGATCACCGGGAAGTCCGAGCGCTCGACGGCCAGGATGACCTCCCTGCCGATACCCGGCACGGAAAAGAAGCGCTCGATCAGGAACAGCCCGACCAGCAGCCCCGGCAACTGGATCATCAGGTTGGTGATGATCGGAATGGCCGCATTGCGCAGGACGTGCACCAGCATCACGCGGTTCTCGGTCAGTCCCTTCGCACGGGCCGTGCGGACGTAATCCTGATTGACCTCGTCGAGCACAAAGGTACGGTACAGGCGGATGTTGGGTGCGAGCGAAACCGCGAGCGCGATGATGATCGGCAGTACGGCGTACTTGAACAAGTTCTCCAGGAAGCTGCCCCCCCAGCCCTGGACCGGGAACCAGCCGAGCTTGTAGGCGAGAACGTACTGCAGCACGATGATGTAGACGAGAATCGAGATCGACTGCGCAACGGTGCATGACACCATCACGCTGCGATCGGTCAGCGAGCCGCGCTTGTAGGCCACCACCAGTGCGATGGCTATGGCAATCAGCGTCTCGAGGATCAACAGAGGCACGCCGATCATCAGCGAATTCGGCAGCCGGGTGGCGAAGATCGAGGAGACCAGTTCGTTGGTGCTCCAGCTTTGCCCGAAGTCGAAGGTCAGCACCTGCCGGACGAAGATCAGGAGTTGATACCAATAAGGCTCGTCAATACCCAATTGCTTGCGGATGTTGGCGATCTGCTCGGCATTGGAGATCTTGCCGGCGAGAAGGTAGGCGGGATCACCGCCGACCACGTTGAACAGGAGAAAGATCAGCAGGATCACGCCAGCCATCGTCGGCACGATCTGCCAAAGCCGGCGAATGATGTAGGCAGTCACGACTCACCTCCCCTTGCCGACGTTGATGTCGAGATACATCCATTCGGCCAGCAGTATCGGGTGTTTCTTGTAGCCCAGCACCCACGGATGGATCATCTGATTGCGAATGCGTGACACGCCAAGCACCCAGGGCGTGTCGGCCTCGAGCTGCTTCTGCATTTCGAGGTAGAGCTTGTTTCGCTCGGGACCGTCGGGCAGCCGGGCTGAAGCCTCGTAGAGCCGATCGAACTCGGCGCTGCGGTAACAGGCGTTGTTCGATTCACCGATGTTCTTCGAATAGAGAAGCTGGGCGAAATTGTCGCCGTCCGGGTAGTCGGCGATCCACGCCGCGCCGCGGATCTGGATCTGGCAACGCTTCTCGCGCTTCAACGAATCGGCGAACTTCTCGGTCTCGGTCTCGAAGCGGATACCGATGGCGTTGACGTTCTTCTTGTAGAGCTCGTCGAACTCGCGATCGATCGCATTGCCCTGGCGCGTGATCTTGAAACTGAAAGGCCTGCCATCCGGCGTGTTGCGGAACCCGTCCGGACCTTTCCGATAGCCGAATTTGTCGAGCAAGGCATTGGCGAGTGCCGGGTTGTAGGTGATCGATGAGGCGTAGGTCTCGTTGTGACCGGCGACGCCGACTGGGACCAAAAACTCAGCCTTGACCGCTTGTCCCTTGCGGATCACGTCGATCTCCTCCTGGCGGTTGATCGCCATCGCCACCGCCCGTCGTAACGCCACTTTATGCAGTTCGTTCCCGCCCCAGACGGGATCATTCCACTGAAAGTACAGATAGGTGTACTCGGGATCGACGAACGTCTGCCTGCGCACCCCCAATGCGACCAGGTCAGGCGCCAGCTTGTTGCCGGGAATCGCCTGCGGCGCGAAATTGCCGGGCATGTTGACGACATCCAACTGCTTGTTCTTGAAGGCGAGCCAGCGGCTTTGTTCCTCCTCGATCGGGTAGATCTCGATACGGTCGATCTGCCCAAGCGGCTTGCCCTGCATCTGTTTGACGATCACCTCGTCATACGGATCCTTGCCGGAGGGCTGGAAGTTCCACGTACCTCCCGTCCAGTGCGGGTTCTTCTCGAGGATGATGCGCTGCCCGCGAATCCACTCCTTGAGCATGTAGGCCGACGAGCCGACCGGGTGGCTCTGCACGTCGTTCGGATAGCGCTCGACGACTTCGCGCGCCATGATGGCCATGGCCGCGTGGGCGAGGACATAGTTGAAGTTGTAGTCGGTCCGCGTGAGCTGGATGACCAGGGTGTGCGAGTCTGGCGTCTGCAGCCCGGCGACAGGCGCATCCCAGTCCAGCCGACCCGCTTTCTTGCCAGCCTCGTACCACTCGTTGAGGCCTACGATCTTGCCGTCGACAAGAAAACGCCAAACGGGCTTCAGCGAGTCGTCGAAATGCCGTTTGAAGCTGTAGACGACGTCCTGTGCCACCAGTTCGCGCTTCTTGCCGCCGAATGCTTCGTGCGGCGAGAAGAAAATCCCCTTCCTGAGCCGAATCGTGTAGCGCTTGCCGTCATCATCGATCTGCGGCATGCCATCGGTGATCTTGGGCACGATCTTCGCGGGCTGGGCGAGGTAATCGTAGGTCAGCAGCGTATCGAAAATGCCGTCGATGACGATGCTGGAATACAAGTCATGCACGACGACGGGATCGAAGCCCGATTCCTGCACTGGAAAGGCAAGCCGCAGCACCTTTTTGCCGTCTGGCGTCTGCACCGGCGAAGTGGCCGTCCGCACCGCGTCGGCGGCCGGTTTGTCGCCGCAAGCGGTGAGGAGGAGAAGTGAGGCGAGCGCGGCTGCCAGGCACGACCGGCACCAGCGCAGGGAGGAGAACGTGAGGATGGCTCGCGCGTTCAAGATCGATGCCCCTGGGGAAACGGCCTCGTGAACCGTGAAGCGGCGGATTGTAAGCGTCACGAAAGTGTCATCCATCAAGGGCGCCGTCTGCGCACGTCGAGCCGCGTGAGCTGCGGCGCAATGCCGATGACCGCCATCCCCGCCAGCGAGATGGCGTCCGGAAAGGTACCGAACACCAGCATGCCGAGCATGATCGAAAATACCAACTGCAGATAAGCCCACGGCATGACGACATTGGCCGGCACCAGGGCATAGGCACGAATCAGCAACCAGTGGCCTGCGGCGCCAAGCGCGCCGGTGGCGGCCAAGGCCAACCACGCGATGGGTCGCACCTCGCGCAACCAGACCGGATCGAACCAGACGGGTAGCGCGAGCGTCATGACGATCGCTCCGACCAAACCACTGTAGAGGAGCTGCACGCTCACCCGCTCATTGCGCCCCTGAGCCGACGATGCACGCGTCATGGTCTGATAGAGGGCATTGCATAGGGCGGCCCCAACGACCAACGCCACGCCGTGGGCGGGCAGTTCGCTTCCCGGGCGGTTGACGATGAGAACCCCGACAAATCCGAGCACCACAGCGACCCATGTCCAAGCCCCCGGACGCTCGCGCAGTGCGTACGACGCCATCGCCGTCGTGAAGAGCGGCGTCAGGAAGAAGAGCGCAGTCGCCTCGGCGAACGGCAGGTACTTGAGGGCAGCGAAGTACAGCAATGTCACCACCACCATCATGCAGCCTCGCGCCCATTGCAAACGCGGATGGGCAGCGCGAAACACTGCGACCCCCTCCCGCGGCAACGTAACCGCGACCACCACGAACAGATGCCCGGCATATCGCGCCCAAGTGGACGCAGCGACCGGCACCCCTTCGGCGCCGAGGAATTTTCCGCAAGCGTCAAGGCAGATCAGGAAAAACAATCCGGTCAGCAGCAACGTGATCGCGCGCCGGCGCTCCGAACGTGTGGGGTCAGGGCTCGTCGGATTCATCGGCCGCCAGCATAGCCACGCGCGTTCTCGATCCGCACCCGGCTTTCCTAAAATGCATCCACACGTGCTCGCAGCACTGTCCGCCGTCGTCTCGATCGGCACGCCGCTGCCGCCGCACTGATGCGGTACGCACCCTCTTTGCACCTGGCCGCGGCAATCCGGGCACCTGGGGCGACGCCATCCGCACCGCACCGCCGCTTGCCCTGACCTCGCGAATTCACCGAAGGATCTCAGCGCACATGTCACCCTCACCGCACATCTTCGACGTCAACGTCGAAAACTTCGAACAGGACGTCATCCTCGCCTCCGATCAAGGCGTCGTCGTGCTCGACTTCTGGGCGTCTTGGTGCGGTCCGTGCAAGACGTTGATGCCGGTTCTAGAAAAACTCGCAAACGAGTATGGTGGTCGCTTCCGCCTCGGCAAGGTCAATATCGATCAGGAGCAGGAGATCGCCGCGATGTTCGGCATCCGCTCGGTGCCAACGGTCATCGCCGTGAAGGGTCAGAAGCCGGTATCGGCCTTCCAGGGCGCCCAGCCAGAATCGGCGGTACGCCAGTTTCTCGACAAGGTCGTGCCGCCACCTGGCGAGGAGCGCTTGACCAAGGCGCGCGAACTGCTCGCTGCCGGCAACGTCGAGGGTGCGATCGACGAGCTCAAGATCGCTCTGGCCTTGTCACCGGGACTGGATGCGGCCCGCATCATGCTGGCCGACATTGCGATGCGCGACAACCGCACTGCCGAGGCACGCGACCACCTCGCCCAGTGCAAGGCGGTCACGCAGATGGATGCCGAGTACCAGCGAGTCCAGGCCAAGATTCACGCCGCGGAGCAGGCAGGCAATTCGCCCGAGGCCGCCGCGCTGAAGGAGCGAATCGCACGCAACCCGGCCGATCATGACGCTCGACTTCAGCTCGCAGCCGTACTGGCGGCCGACGGGCAGTACGAAGGTGCGCTTCAGGCGCTGCTCGAAAGCGTCCAGTTGGATCGCAACTGGAATGACCAGGCAGCGCGCAAGCAGATGATCGAGTACTTTGCGCTTGCGAAGGATCAGCCAGAACTGGTGCGCCGCTTCCGGCAAGCGCTTTCGGCCACGCTGAACTAGCAGGCTGTTGAAAAACGTAGCGAGGATGGCCAGATGCGAGGCGCACGGAGCGCAGCGACCGAGACATATCAAATAGA